>Ga0105049_10005484_pt1 | contig 14771 bp, 8 predicted proteins | sample MAT06_FD_78087 | JGI IMG/M metagenome (GOLD analysis project Ga0105049, IMG submission 78087) | Freshwater microbial communities from Lake Fryxell liftoff mats and glacier meltwater in Antarctica - MAT-06 | ecosystem: Environmental > Aquatic > Freshwater > Ice > Liftoff microbial mat | place... | reverse complement strand
GCGTTCCCCCCCTGACGGAGAATCTCCAGCCCCGCCTCCGAGGCCAGACGGTGATCAGCGGCGACGGCGGCATGAGCGAACACGGAATCAATCCCTCCCCCGGACGCGCTCGGGGACACGGCGGCGATGATCACCGCCCACGCCGCGTGCAGCACGCCGCGGCCGCGACCGCCCCGACGCCCGTTCCATCGGCCAGCGGACGCGGCCTTCGTCATGGGACTCTCCAGCCGGTGCACCCCTCGCGGCCCCGCCACGATACCACCCCGCGCCGCCCGCCCTGGGACCCAGTGCGATCCCGACGGCGACGAGGGCACCCACGCTGATATCACGACGGTCTTCCTCGCCCTTCCCGGCGGCCCATCGGTGCCCGCTCCCCCGCCAACACGGCACCGCCACCCGTGTTCCGGTTTTGTTCTGGCTTTCTCCCGCCGGATGTGCGACACTCCCTCCGCGGCCGTCCGCGCTGGGAACCCTCACGCATGCGCCCTCGTTCCACCCGCGCCCTCTGGGCCGCGTTCGCCCTCGCCGTCGGCGGTGTCGTCTCTTGGGCCGCCCAGCCCATCCCCGTCCAGTTCGAGGGCCAGATGGTCCTCCGTGCTCGACCGCAGACCGCCGGTCATCAGCTCGCCGTCGCCCGCATCGCCCAGGAAGTCTGGAACTGCCGCGTCGGGCCCGGCCCCATCGACATCCAGGTCACGCCCGAGGGCCGCGCCGCCCTCGATGGGCTCGGCGTCCCCTACGACGTGCTGGTCAAGGACGTCCCCGCCCTCCTTGAAGCAGAGCAGGCCCAGATCGTCGAGGCCCGCCTCCAGCGCGACGCCTCCTTCTTCACCACCTACCGCACGCTCGCCGAGATCGATGCCAAGCTCGACGCCCTCGCCGCCGCGGCACCCACCCTCGCCAGCACCTTCACGATTGGCAACAGCTTCCAGGCCCGCCCCATCCGCGGCATCCGCATCTCCGCCCCCGACCTCGCCGGCAACCCACGCTCCGCCCGCCCCGCCGTCCTCTTCAACGGCACCCAGCACGCCCGCGAGTGGATCAGCCCCGCCACCAACATGTACATCGCTGACTCCCTCGTCGAGGGCTACGGCGTCGACCCTCGCATCACGACCGTCCTGCAAACCACCGAGATCATCGTCATCCCCGTCGTTAACCCCGACGGCTACGCCTTCACGTGGCAGAGCCCCGGCGGCAACCGCCTCTGGCGCAAGAACCGCCGCGCCAACGCCGGCGGCACCATCGGCGTTGACCTCAACCGCAACTGGTCCTTCGGGTGGGGGGGCCTGGGCGCGAGCACCACCCCCAGCAGCGACACCTACCGCGGCCCCTCCCCCTTCTCAGAGCCCGAGTCCGCGGCCATGCGCGACTTCATCAGCGGCGAACCCCGCATCCGCGCCACCATCGACTTCCACAGTTACTCCCAACTCATCCTCTCCCCGTGGGGCAACATCCCCGACCTTCCCCCAGAGGCCGTCCTCTTCGACGACCTCAACGCCCAGCTCGTCGCCTCCATCGCCTCCGTCAACGGCCTCGTCTACCGCGCCGGCCCCACCTACGAGACCATCTACCCGGCCTCCGGCGGCGCCCTCGACTGGTCCTACGGCGCCCGCGGCCTCTTGGGCCTCTCGATCGAGCTCCGCGACCTGGGCGAGAACGGCTTCATCCTCCCCGCCGACCAGATCGTCCCCACCGGCCAGGAGAACCTCGCCGCGGCCCTCACCCTCGCCGAGTTCGTCACGCCATCACTTCTCTACACCCTCCCCGACGGCGTTCCCGAGGTGGTCGACACCCAGATCGGCGCGACCTTCCGCGTCTCCGCCGTGCCGGGCTCCCGCACCCGCGCCGCCAATCCGGTGTTGCACGCCCGCGTCGGCCTCTCCGGACCCTTCACCCCCGTGGCCATGAGCCCGCAGGCCGGGGCCGTCTTCGCCGCCGCGCTCCCGGCCGTCGCCTGCAACGGCGTCATCGAGTATTACGTCGAGACCCCCCTTTTCGGCGGTGGCGTCGCCCGCTTCCCCGAAGGCGCCGCCCTCTTCTCCTCCCGCGGCGTGGGCATCCTCGCCGGCTACGCCGACAACATGGAATCCAACTCCGGTTGGACCGTCGGTGCCCCCGGCGATGCCGCCATACGGGGCCTTTGGGAGCGCGCCGTTCCCCAGGCCACCGCCGCCCAGCCCGGTGCCGACGCCTCCGACCCCGGCACCCAGTGCTGGATCACCGGTGCCGCCGCGGGCTCCTCGCTGGGTGACAACGACGTCGACGGCGGCTCCACCACCCTCACCGGTCCGGTCTTCTCCGCTCTCCCGGCCCTCCCCACCAACGTCCGCGAGACTCGCCTCTCCTACGCCCGCTGGTTCTCCGACAACCAAGGCGCCGCCCCCAACGAGGACATCCTCACCGTCTCCCTCTCCAACGACGGCGGCGCCACCTGGATCCCGATCGAGGCCGTCGGCGAGGATGCCGGCGTCTGGGTCCGCCGCGCGTTCGTCATCGAGGACATCCTCTCCCCGACCGCCGCGATGCGCCTCCGCTTCGTCGCCACCGACCGTCAGTCCGGCTCCATCGTCGAGGCCGGCGTCGACGACGTGGCCGTCGAGGTGATCGGCTGCGAGCCCACGCTCGACTTCGACGGCGACGGCGACGCCGGCACCGACGCCGACATCGAGGCCTACTTCGCCGTTCTTGGAGGCGCCCCTTGCCCCACGGGCACTTGCGCCTCCCTCGACTTCGACACCGACGGCGACGCCGGCACCGACGCCGACATCCAGGCCTTCTTCCTCGCCATCGGCGGCGGCTGAGATCCCTCGCGCGGAGCCGCCCCCCGACGGGCGCGGCTCCGCCGGAATCGAGTGGTGCCCTCTTCGCGCCCCTTCCGAACTTCCTCGGCCTCCTCCGTGTCGAAGGAGCGCAGCGGAGGGAATTACGCCTTCTTGACGACCGGGAGGGGGCGGTAGGAGCCTTCGAGGATGACCTTGCTGTCTGCCTTCATCCACCCCTCGAGCAGGCCCGCGTAGACGCTGCGGAAGTCCAAGGTGTGCTTGAGGTCGCCGTCGTCGAGGTCGCGGAGGGAGGGGTGCTGGCCGATGACGCCGGGGCGGACCATCGGGCCCACCAGGAACATGGGCGCGGCGGTGCCGTGGTCCGTGCCGTTGCTGGCGTTTTGGCCGACGCGCCGACCAAATTCCGAGAAGCTCATGGTGAGGACGCGGGCGTCGTTGCCCTGGGCCTTGAGGTCGGCGTAGAAGGCCTTGAGGGAGTCGCCGAGCTGGTTGAGGAGATTGCCGTGGCGACCCTGCGCGCCGCCCTGGCCGGCGTGAGTGTCGAAGCTGCCGTGGGTCACGTAATAGACGCGGGTCTTGAGCCCGGCGCGGATCATGCACGAAACCATCTGGAGCTGGCGGCCCAGCTCGGTGCCGGGGAAAGCGCTGAGGGGACGCTGCGCTACGGCCTTGCGGATGAGGTCGCTCGAGACTTGGGCGTCGAGGGCGGTGCGAAGGAGGAAGGACGCGTTGGAATCCGGGCGGGGCGTGCCGGGCTCGGTGAGCGAGGTCATGGGACCCGGGGCACCGCGGCGGTTGAGGCCGTCGTAGGGCGAGCGGAGGTTCTCGTGGATGTCGAGCCCGCTCCAGCGGAAGAGCTCGGCGGACTCGAAGCTGACGGGCTTGATCGAGCTGCCGTCCATCGCGAGCGGCGCGGTGCGGCCGATGGCGATGCCGGGAGGGCCGGCCGCGGTGTCGCCGGGGCCGGCGGGCGGGCCGCCCGCGAGGGTCGCCGTGCCGCTCTCGCCCTTGCCGAAGCCGCAGCACTCGGCGTCGAAGTACCGGCCGAGCCAGCCGTTGCCGGTGGCGGTGGTGTCGGCGGTGTGCCAGATGTCCATCGACTTGAAGTGCGAGCGGTTGGGGTTGGGGTACCCCACGCCCTGGATGATGGAGGCCAAGCCGTCGTCGTACAGGTCCTTGAGGCCGGTCAGCTGGGGGTGGAGCCCGACGCCGTCGGCCTTGGAGAGCTTAAGCGCGGCGGACTCGGGGATGGCGATGCCGGGGCGGGCCTTGTAGTACTCGGGCATGCCGAAGGGGACGACGGTGTTGAGGCCGTCGTTGCCGCCCGAGAGCTGGACCACGACGAGGATGTGGTCGTCGGGAACGCCCGGGGCGGAGGTGAGGCCGCCCAGCGCCGCGTGCATCGCGGAGGCGGAGGAGGAGAGGAACGCGGGGATGGAGGCCGCGGCGGAGGCGAGGAGGAGGCCCGAGCGCATGAACTCGCGGCGCGTGTAGGGGTTTGGCTGCCAGGTCGGACGGGTCATGGGGAGGCTCCGCTTCGCGGGTAGGGCGCGGCCGGTTCATCAGGGGGGCGGGCGGTTCAGCAGAGTTGGTACTCGGGCATCGCAGTGGCGAGAAGGAGGGCGCCGACGGCGGCGCCGCGGTCGATGGCCCCGCCGCGGGCCTCGATGAACTTCCAGAGTTGGTCGCGCGCGCCCGGGGGCGTGCGGCCCAGGGTGACGCGGAGGGCGGCGTCGATGAGCGCGTCGGGGGAGCCGGGGGTGCCCGCGGGGATCAGGAGCGGGAGGGGGTCGTAGGGGGAGTCCTCGGTGGTGTCGTAGCCCTGGGGCTTCTTGCCGGTGAGGAGGAACGCGGCGATGTTCTGGCGGACGAAGAGCGTGGAGGTGTTGATCCACGAGCGGCCGCCGTCCCACCCCTTGACGCTGGGCGGGTGGAAGAGGCGCTGGCCCATGAGGTCGAGGGCGTCGTTGAGGATGGAGAGGTCGCGGACGGGCGTGCCCAGGCTGCGGACGGCGCCGACGACGAGCTGCACGGGACTCTTGATCTGCTCGCCCATCACGCGCGGTTCGTAGAAGTGCTCGCTGAGGAAAAGGGCCCGGAGGACGGGCCTGATCTCGTAGCGGCCGAGGTAGAGGGTGGAGGCGAGGCGCTTGAGGACGGCCTTCTGGGCGGGGTCGGCGGGCTCGCGGCCTCTCTCGTCCATGGGAATGTCGGCGACGAAGTAGGCGTAGAGCTTGCGGGTGATGAAGGCGGCGCAGGCGCGGCGGGCGAGGATGGCCGCGACGAACCCCTCGCCGTCGAGGTTGCCCTTCCTGCCCAGGATGGTCTTGCCGCCGGCGTCGTGGTTGCGCCGGTTGAACTCGAAGTCGTCGTCCTTGAAGGTGTAGCCGGTCAGGGCGCGGGCGCCCTCCTTGATGTCCCCCTCGCGATAATTGCCCACGCCCAGGCTGAAGAGCTCCATCAGCTCGCGGGCCAGGTTCTCGTTGGGCATCCCCTTGCGGCTGTCGTTGTTGTCGAGGTAGGCGATCATGGCCGGATCGCGGATGATCCCGGCCAGGAGCGTGGCGAAGGAGCCCGAGGCGTTCCTGCGGAAGAGGCGGTTCTGCTGGTACACGTGCCAGCTGTCCTCGATGACGCGGTAGTTGGTGGCGAAGTGCCCGTGCCAGAAGAGGGTGAGCTTCTCCTCGAGGGGGCGAGGGGTCTCGATCATCCGCCGCAGCCACCAGCGCTGCAGGTCGACGACCTGCTTGCGGTCGGCCTGCTCGCGGCGCTGCCGTTCGGCGCGGGCCTGGGCCAGCACGTCCTCGTTCTGGCTCCGGCGGGCCTGGGCGTAGAGCCTGCGGTCCTCCTCGGTGGGAGGGTGCATGATGTCCTTGTCGAAGGCGCCGGCGGCGTCGTCCTCGTAGGGGATCTCGGCGAAGCCCAGGAGGTGGTCGACTGATCTCTCCGGGCCCCACTCCGCGATCGTGGCGATCTGGGCCTCGGTCGCGCCGAAGCCGGCCCGCCAGAGGAGGTGCCGCGCCTGCGCGGCTCCGAAGGCCGCGCGTGGGAGGGGCTTCAGCGAGGGGCTGAGGTCGTCGTCGGCGGGGTCGGCGACGGGTTCTGGCTGAAGTCGCATCGTTGACCCTCTCATCGGGACGCCCCCGAGCAGAACGCGAGCCGGGGAATCGTATTGCCCGTGTGGTGGGTCTGACCAAGCCTCCGGCGCGAGCCGGAGGGGCCGGTAATCGCACACGTCGCCTGGCGGGTTCTCGGCTTTGCGCCGTTCGGAGGCCGCCGCGCACGGCGTGCGCGGACCGGGACGATGTCCATCAGTCAGTGCGACTGTCGGCCCCTCCGGCTCGCGCCGGAGGCATCGACAGGCGCTTTGCCATGACGGTCGCGGCGGTGACGACGGTGAGGAGGAGAGCACCGTTCGCCTGGTGCGCCGTGCGGATGAGGGCCTGGGCGATCGACGCCGCCTCGCGCTCGCGCCCCCCGATGAAGAACGCCACCCAGCCGAGCAGGAACTGGATCCCGACAACGGCCACGAGCCACCATCCGCTGGTGGCCAGCGCCCGCGCAAGGGGCGCGCGGGGGCCGTCGACCATGGCGCGGCGGACGCCGATCGCCATGAACCCCGCGACGGCGACCAACGCGAGGACGAGGAGCGCGACCACCGCGTGGGTCCAGAGCGCGTGAGTCGAGCGGGTGTGACGGTACAGCGCCCCGAAGACGAGCTGCAGGAGGACGGCGTGGAGGGCCGAGGTCACGACGACGCGGACGCGCTTCGGGACGACGGCGCCATCAGGACCGTCCGCCGCGGCCCCGAACGCGGGTGAGAGGAACGTCGCCAGGGCCACGATGCCGGCGAAGATGACCTGCGCCGAGATGCCGTGGATCATCGCCATGGCGCGGCTGTCGGCCAGCACCCGCGAGCCGCCGAGGACGCCTTGGAGGCAGATGAACGCGAAGATGCCGACGGCCCACGCCTTGACCCACCGGCGGCTCTCAACGGCGAGCGTCCATCCCATCAGAGCGAGCGTCGCGAGGCCGACCAGAGTGCCGAAGAGGCGGTGGCTGTGCTCCAGGAAGATGTCGGTGGCCGCCCCGGTCAGGGGATAGAGGAACATGTTCGACCCGAAGGTGTTCGGCCAGTCGGGGACGGCCATCCCCGAATCGGTGCTGGTGACGAGGCCGCCCACGAACAACAGGGGGGCGGCGCACGCCGCGGCGGCGACGGCAAGTCGGAAGAGCCACGGTGTCGGCACTGTGCCGGAGCGGCCGATGGCGTTGCCGAAGAGCCCTCCCACGCCGCCGAGAAAGGCCCCGGTAGCGAGGAAGCCGGCGATGATGAGGGGCGCGGCGGGGCTGTCATCCCCCAAGTGGGCGATCTTGGACCCGAGCAGGAGGAGTCCGACCGCGGCGGCGAGGAGCCCCCCCCCGAGGCCGACGACCGGGCCGCGAGCGGGACCGGCGGCGGAACTGGACCATGCCGCGGCGGCGACCCACGAACCCGCGATCAGGAAGAGGCTGACCGGGCTCGCCACCCCTGTCCAGGGGATGTGGGTGATGAACCATGCCGTCCAGACGACGGCCGAGATCATGAAGCCGCTCGCGGTGATGGCGAGGAGAGTCGGGGCGCGGCGAGGAGACGGAGGGAGGGCCGGGGCGGCCGAGATGGTCATGGAGCGTTCACTCACCCGGGTGGACACGTCGAAGCGCAGGCTGAGAACCTGTCTCAATTGCGGTCTGACAGGAATCAGCCCTTGACAGCGTATGCTCAGAGTGGACAAATTGCGGTCTGGCAGCAATTCGCGATGACGGGTCGGCAGAGGGGCGTGGGACGGCTGGACCGAGGTGAGGGCGGCGTGCGGGGATTCCCGGACGTGGCTCAGGGACGGGCCCGCGGCGGGCACGGGGCGAGCCCGTCGTGGGCGGCCAAGGAGGCGGGCGGTGTCGGCGATCTTTCCCAAGTGGACGAATGTGCTCCCGACGGTGCTCGCGGTGGGGGTCCTCGGGGGCCTCACGAGCGTGGTCGGTGGGTTCTGGTACTACGCCACCCCGAGCTTCTTCGACGTCGGCTACATGCCCAACCAGCCCGGCGGCGGGTTCAGCCATCAGATCCACGCCGGCAAGCTGGGGATGGACTGCCGCTACTGCCACACGAAGGTCGAGAAGAGCCCCGAGGCGAACATCCCCAACGTGCAGACGTGCTACGGCTGCCACGCCCCGGGGCAGCTGGCGGTGTACAACGACTCCGACACGCACAAGGCCAAGACGGCCTTCGTGCGGGACGCGTACAACGCGGACGCGTCGATCCCGTGGCGGCGGGTGCACAAGGTCCCCGACTACGTGCGGAACTTCCCGCACCACGCGCACGTGAACGCGGGCGTGTCGTGCTATTCGTGCCACGGCCGCATCGACGCGATGCCCGTCGTCTTCCAGGCCCACCCGCTCGGCATGGCGTGGTGCCTCGACTGCCACCGGGCGCCCGAGGAGAGCCTGGTCCCCAAGGACAAGATCACGAGCCTGCAGTGGGTGGCGGACCACCTCGCCGAGCGCAAGGCGGAGGGGCACGCCAAGATCGACGCGGCGAAGCTCCTCGAGACGCTCGAGGCGGCGCCCCCCCAGAACTGCGGCGCCTGCCACTACTGAACCCCGAGCGAGCACCCCGACCGGACGGCCAGCGGGCCGGACGCGCACGACGACACGAGACGAGCCCACCATGACGCAGCTGGATCAGTGCCCGTCGACGATGAAGGGCGAGAAGCACAAGCCCGGCAAGGCCGACCTGGCGGCCGTCCCTCGCGACGTCTCGGCCGACCTAACGCGGAGCGCGGGGACGGTCAACGGACAGGCGGCGTGGCGGAGCGTCGACGAGCTGGCCGACGACGCGGGGTTCCGCGACTTCCTCGAGCGCGAGTTTCCGGCCGGGGCGTCCGAGCTGCGGCTGGCCGAAGAGGCGGACGGAGCGGACGCCGCGAGCGGGGGGGGGGCCACGCGGCGCGACTTCCTGCGGGTCATGGGCGCGTCGATCGCGCTGGCGGGTGCGGCGACGGTGCCCGGGTGCCGCCGGCCCAACCACACGATCATGACGTACTCGCGGGTGGTGCCCGAGGAGATCATCCCCGGCAAGCCGCTGTACTACGCGACGAGCATGCCGCGCCCCGACGGCGGGGCGGAGGGGCTGCTCGTCGAGACGCACGAGGGGCGGCCGACGAAGCTCGAGGGAAACCCGCTGCACCCGGTCAGCGCCGGGAAGATCTCGTCGTGGGCGCTCTCGAGCATCCTCGGGCTCTACGACCCCGACCGGCTGAAGTTCCCGACGTACGCCAACCCGACGCGGGGGCGGATTGAGGCCACCTGGGACGACTTCCGGACGTGGGCCGGCGGGAATCTCTCCGCCTTCGCGACCAACGGCGGTGCCGGCCTCGCGTTCGTCGTCGACAAGCGGCAGTCCCCGGCATGGCGGGCGGTGACGGCGCGGCTGCGGGCGCGGTTCCCGAACGCGGCGTGGGTGCCGTACGGCCCCGGCGAGTGCGCGGCGTCGATCGAGGGGACGCGCCTGGCCTTCGGACGCTCCATGCGGGAGGTGCCGACGATCACCAAGGAGGGGACGCGGGTCGTCCTCTCGCTCGACCGCGAGTTCCTCTCGCGGGAGCCGGGCGAGCTGCCCAACCAGCGGAACTTCGCCGCGACGCGGCTGGTGCTGGGGCCGAGCGACTCGATGAGCCGGTTGTACTGCGTCGAGAGCGGCTTCTCGCTGACGGGCGGGCAGGCGGACCACCGCCTGCGGCTCGCGCCCTCGCGGGTCGCGGCGTTCGCGGTCGCGCTGGCGGGGTATCTGCTGCCCAAGCTGGGCGCGCCGGACGCGGGCGGGCTGTTCGGGGCGCTGGGCGCCACGATGCCCGAGGGGAACGCCGCGAGACGGTTCATGCAGGAGTGCGCCGACGACCTGCTCGCGCCCGAGAACCGAGGCAAGTCGCTGATCCTGGCGGGAGAGTCGCAGCCGCCGGCGGTGCACGCCTTGGTCGCGGCGATGAACGCGGCGCTGGGGAACATCGGCGTCAGCGTCGTCTATCACCCGCTGAGCGAGGACGAAGCGGCGGATTCGCTCGCGGGGCTGGGCCGGCTCGCGGCGGCGATGCGGGCGGGGGAGGTCGACACACTCGTGTGCGTGGGGACCAACCCGGTCTACGACGCGCCCGGAGACCTGGACTTCGCCGAGCTCTTCGCGGCGGTGCCGAGGACGATCACGCTGTCGGTGGACAGGAACGAGACCGAGGCGGCGTCGACGTGGTCGCTCAACGCCGCGCACTACCTGGAAAGCTGGGGGGACACCGAGGCGATCGACGGCACCGTCGCGCCGGTGCAACCCATGATCGCGCCCCTCTACGAGCCGGCGCTGAGCGAGCTCGAGTTCCTGGCGATGCTCGCCGAGCCGGACCCGACGGCGAGCGTGGACGGCTTCGCGCTCGTCGGCGCGGCGTGGCGGGCGGCGTATCCCGACACCTCGGCGTCGGGCGGGTTCGACCGGACGTGGCGTCGGGCGCTGCACGACGGCGTTGTCCCCGGCACGGCCCGGCGTCCCGAGGCCCCGACGGTCGATCAGGGCGCGGTCGCGCGGGCGATCGGCGCGATGCGGCTGCCGGAGGCGCCTTCGGCCGATCGGTTGGAGGCATGCTTCGTCGTCGGGAACGTAGGCGACGGGCGCTACGCCAACATCCCGTGGCTGCAGGAGCTTCCCGAGGTCGGCACGCGGACGGTCTGGGACAATCCGGCCCTCCTGAGCCCCGCCACGGCGAAGGCGCTGGGGCTCGAGCCGGCGGGGTATTCCGAGGGCGATCCGAGCGCCATCTACACCAAGCCCAAGTATCCGCAGGCGCGGCTCGCGACGATCACGATCGACGGGCGGACGGTCACGGCCCCGGTGTGGATCCTGCCGGGGATGGCCGACTGGACCGTGCAGCTGACCCTCGGGTATGGCCGCACCGTCGCGGGGCGCGTGGGCGACGGGGTGGGCGTCAACGTCTACCCGCTGCGCGGGAGCGCGATGGGGGGGACGAACCGGGCGGCGTGGGGCGCGACGGTCGCGCGGGCCGAGGGCTCGTACATGATCGCCAGCACGCAGAACCACTGGTCGATGGAGGGGCGGACGAGCATCGTCCGCGCCGTCGACCTGCCGGCGTTCCAGCGGCACGGCGCCGAGGTGCAGGTGGTGATGGACCACTTCTACGGCACGCGGGCGAACATCAACTTCGCCGAGCGGCTGGGGGAGCTGGGCCACACGCCCCCGACCAAGAGCATCTACGACAACCCCTTCAACCGCTCCGACGCCGACCCCGACCCGGCGAACGTCGACGAGGGGAACAGGGACTATCGCGGCAACCCGACGCCGCCCGCGTACACCCAGCGGCCGCAGTGGGGGATGACGATCGACCAGACCACGTGCACGGGGTGCGGGGTCTGCACGATCGCGTGCTACAGCGAGAACAATATCCCGGTGGTGGGCAAGAAGGAGGTCGCCAAGGGGCGGGAGATGTCGTGGATCCGCGTCGATCGGTACTTCACCGGCGACGTGCACGACCCGGCGTCGATGCTCCACCAGCCCGTCGCGTGCGTGCATTGCGAGAACGCGCCGTGCGAGACGGTGTGCCCGGTCAACGCCACCGTCCACGGCCCCGACGGGCTGAACTACATGACGTACAACCGCTGCATCGGCACGCGGTACTGCGCCAACAACTGCCCCTACAAGGTCCGCCGGTTCAACTTCTTCGACTACGGCGTGGCCAAGTTCAACGGCGACTACCTCGGCCACGACCTGATCGACAAGGTGGGGGCGTTCATCCCCGGGCAGGAGGGGATCACCGGGTCGGGGGCGCACAACACCATCAACCCCAACCTCATCCCGCCGCGCCTCCGCGAGAAGATCGACGAGATCAGCAAGATGCAGAAGAATCCGGACGTCACCGTCCGGTCTCGCGGCGTCATGGAGAAGTGCAGCTACTGCATCCAGCGGATCAACGCGGCCAAGGTCGAGTGCAAGCTTGCCGACATCAAGGGCCCGGACGGGCGGACGATCGTTCCCGACGGCTTCTTCACCACGGCGTGCGCCCAGGCGTGCCCGTCGGGGGCGATCAGCTTCGGGGACATCCTCGACGAGGCCAGCGAAGTGTTCAACCGCCGCTCGAACGCCCGCTCGTACGCCTTGCTGGGGTACCTGAACACCCGCCCCCGCACGACGCACATGGTGCGGGTGATGAACCCCAACCCCAAGCTGGTCGACGCCGCGCGGCGGCATTCGTGGGACGACCCCTTCCACCACGCCCCGGCCGCCCACGGCGACGGGCACGAGGGGGGCGGGGCCGGGCACGCGGACGACGACCACGGGGGCGGCGTCGGCAAGGACCGCGAGGCCCCCGGGGGCGACGCGGGGCACGGGCCGGCGTCCTTCCGCTACGACCGGCGCAAGCTCATCGAGGATCGCGGGTACGCGGGCAGCCTCCGCGTGCTGTCCGCGCCGGGCGGGGCCGCCACATGACGACCATCCATCCCGACCAGCTCACGGCGCAGCGCCTCGCGGGAGTGATCCCGGGCCGGCTCCCGGACCGGCCGCTGGACCCCGTGACCGGAGACGGGACGCTGATCGACGACCCCGCGGTGCGGGCCCCCCTGGTGCTGGGGGGCCACTCCTTCGGCGAGGTGACCGACATCATCTGCGGGTACACGGAGAACAAGCCGCCGCGCTGGTGGCTGCCGGTCTTCCTGCTCTCGGCGAACGTCGCCGGGCTGGGCGGACTCTTCATCCTGTACTTGGTTATCACGGGGATCGGGACGTGGGGGCTGTCGAACCAGGTCGACTGGGCCTGGGACATCACGAACTTCGTCTTCTGGATCGGCATCGGGCATGCGGGGACGCTGATCTCCGCGATCCTGTGCCTGCTCAAGCAGAAGTGGCGGACGTCGATCAACCGCTCGGCCGAGGCGATGACGATCTTCGCGGTGATCTGCGCCGCCACGTTCCCGGGCATCCATATCGGGCGGCAGTGGATGGCGTGGATGCTGTTCCCGATCCCGAACTACAACGCGATCTGGCCCAACTTCCGCTCGCCGCTGCTGTGGGACGTCTTCGCGGTCTCGACCTACGGCACGGTCTCGCTGCTCTTCTGGTTCATGGGGATGATCCCCGACTTCGCGACACTGCGCGACCGGGCCGACCGGCGGCTGCGGGCCAACCCGCAGGGGGGGCCGTCGGTGCTGCCGTTCGTGCCGGTGCGGGCCGACCGGCTGCGGGCGTTGATCTACGGCTTCCTGAGCCTGGGGTGGCGCTTCAGCGGGCGGCACTGGCACCGCTACGAGGCCGCGTACCTCATCCTGGCGGGCATCTCGACGCCGCTGGTGCTGAGCGTCCACTCGATCGTGTCGTTCGACTTCGCGACCTCGATCCTGCCGGGGTGGCACACGACGATCTTCCCGCCGTACTTCGTGGCCGGGGCGATCTTCGGCGGCTTCGCGATGGTGCTCATGCTGCTGATCCCGGCGCGCGAGCTCTACCCGCACATGAAGGACTTCATCACCCTTCGCCACCTCGAGAACATGTCGAAGGTGATCCTGACCACCGGCATGATCGTGGGCTTCGCCTACTCGATGGAGTTCTTCATCGCGTGGTACGGCGGGAACGTCTACGAGCTCTTCGCCTTCGAGAACCGGGCCTTCGGGCCCTACTGGTGGGCCTACTGGACCATGATCTCGTGCAACGTGATCTCCCCCCAGCTCTTCTGGTTCAGGAGGTGCCGCACGAGCCCCGTGATCATCTTCCTGGTCTCCTTGGCCGTGACCATCGGCATGTGGTTCGAGCGGTTCGTCATCATCGTGACGAGCCTCCACCGGGCCTTCCTGCCGTCGGAGTGGCACATGTTCCACCCCTCGCTGGTGGACATCGCGATCTTCGTGGGCTCCTGCGGCGTGTTCCTGATGCTCTTCTGCCTCTTCCTGCGGTTCCTGCCGGTCTTCGCGATGGCCGAGCTCAAGGCCGTCATGCCCCAGGCCTCGCCCCACGCGCACGGGCACGACCACGCCCACCCCAGCCGCGCGAGCGTGGTGGGGGCGCACGGCGATCGGCGCGGTGATGCCCCCGGCGATCCAAACGGCCACCCGGCCCCGCCCCCCCCGACGGGAGGACACTGACATGGCCCTCTTCGAACGCCCCCGCACGGGCAGGATCTACGTGACCGAGACCGGCGAGACGATCCACGGCATCATGGCCGAGTACGCCACCCCGGCGGACCTCTATCACGCCTCGGAAATGGTCCGCGACGGCGGGTACTCCCGCTGGGACGCCTTCACCCCCTTCCCGATCCACGGGCTCGACGAGGCGATGGGCGTCGGGCGGACCATCCTGCCGGTGATGGTCGCCGCGGGTGGCTTCACGGGCGTCGGCCTCGGCTACCTGATGCAGTGGTGGATGAGCGCGGTCGACTATGAGATGGTGGTGCAGGGCAAGCCGCCGGGAGCGTGGCAGGCGTTCGTGCCCATCACGTTCGAGATGGGCATCCTGTTCGCGGCGTTCACGACGATCATCGGGATGCTGGCGCTCAACGGCCTTCCCCGCTGGCATCATCCCCTTCTCAAGAAGGACCGCTTCCTGAGCAGCAGCGACGACCGCTTCTTCATCTGCGTCGAGGCCCAGGACCCGGCCTTCGACCCCGACCGCACGCGGGCACTCCTCGAGGGCGCCGGGGCGACGAGCATCGAGCTGGTGGAAGAATGATGATGAACGCCACGAACACGCCTCCACGCCTCCGCTCGGGCGCCGCACTCCTGGTCGCCGCGCTCGCCGTCGCGGCCCTCGGCGGCTGCCGGGGCGACCGCTCCGACGCCCCGCCGCGCCAGTTCTTCCCCGACCTTGACGACCAGCCCAAGTGGCGTCCGCAGACCAAGAGCGGCTTCTACGCCGACGGCCGCGCGATGCGGGTGCCCGTTGAGGGGACCGTCGCCTTCGGCCGC
>Ga0105049_10005483_pt1 | contig 14771 bp, 10 predicted proteins | sample MAT06_FD_78087 | JGI IMG/M metagenome (GOLD analysis project Ga0105049, IMG submission 78087) | Freshwater microbial communities from Lake Fryxell liftoff mats and glacier meltwater in Antarctica - MAT-06 | ecosystem: Environmental > Aquatic > Freshwater > Ice > Liftoff microbial mat | place... | reverse complement strand
GATCCACGAAACCTCCATCCGCGCGGCGTCACACTTCATGCGACTGAGCACCATCAACAGGCCCCTCTCCTCCAAACCCCGCCCCAGCAAGAGTGCTCCCTCTCCCTCTCCCTCTCCCTCTTCCTCTCCTGATTCTGCCTCGCCGTCTGCAGCTTCTTCTGGTCCTGCCCCTTCTCCTGCCTCTGCTTCTGCCTCTGCCTCCCCCTCTGCTTCTTCCCTCTCCTCTGCTCCCTCTGCCTTTGCCCCTGCCTTTTCCTCTGCCTCGCCTTCTGTCTCTTCTTCCCCCTCTGCTTCTCACTCTTCCGCTGCTACTTCAACCTTTCCGGCTGCCTGTTCCTCTCCCCCTTCCCATCCCCTGAACGCCGCGGCTTCACCACCATGGAGTTAGGTGTCACCATCCTCCGCCCGCCCTCAACGCGCCACGATCAACACAATCCAATCTTCCTTGAACTCAGCCGCCGATTCAACCGCCATCGGCGCTTCACCCGGCGCAACGTTGATCTGTGTGTAAACCGCCGTCGATCCAAACCCCGCCTCGTGCATCGCCTCGCGCAATTCCGCAATGCTCCACAGCCGCCAGCAATACGTAAAAGCCCGCGGCAGTTCGCTCGTCACCTCACCATCCTTCTCAACGCGGAACGAGATCGAGTTCTCCACCATCCCCGTCAATGGGTCGGCCTTCTCATGAACCCACGCATAATGCACGATCTCACCACGTGGCGCCACATACCGCCGCTCAAGCCCGCCCAACCGAAAGGCGCCCGCCCCGCCATACGTATCGCACGCGAAAACACCGCCGCCAAAGCCACAATTGCCGGCATCCAACCTCGCCTTGCACGCCCGCAAATACCGAATGACGTCCGCCCGACGCTGGATATAGCCCATCGAAAAGTTGCCCACGAAGATGACATCGCACCCCGAGGCCGCCAACGGCTCGGCATTCACAGCGTCACCGCACGCAAACTCGATCAGCCTCTCAACCCCGATCTCTACCGCCAGCGACCGGGCCTTGGCCAGAGCGCCGCGATCAAGGTCGATGGCGACGGCCCGGCCATCATCCCCCCGCTTCAGCGCATCCGCCGCCCACCGCCGGGAGACCGCGCCCGTCCCGCAGAAGTCTTCACGCAGCACATCGGGCTCGTTCCCATGAACGGCCCGAAGAAAGTTCACCTCGTGCCGGGGCGATTGAACACACAACTCATAGCAGTCAAACCGATCGAGCATGACAAACCCCGCAAGATCACGTCACCCGATGAAACGCAGAAGTGCATCGATACGCATCATCGCTTCGGCCTTCCCCAACACCGCGAGCGTCTCACCCAGCGGCGGTGTGACGGGCGTCCCGTTCACCGCCACCCGCACCGCCGATGCGATGGGTCCCACATTCACCGCCCCCTTGTCGTTCAAAAGCCCCTTGGACTTTGCGAATACCTCCATCGCATGATGAATCGGATCGGGATCAAACGGCTCGACCGCGGCAAGCACGCCGCGGAACTCGCCGAGCATCGCCGACCCCGCCCCGCCGTTGGCCCGCAGGTTCTTCTCAACGGCTGCGCCGTCGAACGTGATCGCGCCCGAATCAAGCATCACAAACGACGCCGCCTTCGAGGCATCTCGGAAAGTCTTGGAGCGAGCCTTGATGACCTTTGCCAGCAACGTCCACCCACGCCCGCCCGCCATCGAGTCCAAGCGGGCCGCGAACCCAGCGTCAAACTCAACCGCCCAAGCCCGCCACCGCGCCCCAAACTCCGCGTCCGGCATCGCGGCCAGCACGTCACCGTTGAAACTCGCGAGTTTCACTCGGTCAAACTTGGCATTGGTCTTGCCGATGCGCTCGATCGAGAAGTTCTCCGCCAGAAACTTCATGTCAAACTTTTCGAGGTCCTTGCCGTCCGCGGTCTTGAGCCCTGGGTTCCAGCCCAGCAGAGAAAGGAAATTCGTAATGGCCTCAGGTGTGTACCCGTTCGCACGGAAGTCGGCGACCTCGATCTCGGGCAGGGCGACACCAAAGTGGTGGGCGATCTTCTCGGCGAGGTCGAGCGAGTCGTTCTCTTTGGCAACAAAGCCGGAAACAAGCGCAGCATCCAAGCCCAGCATCGCGGCGAGCGAGGCAGCCGTGAGGGCAGGATCGGCTTTCATCTTCGCCTGCAGCGTGGCGCGGGCGACCTTGGCCTTGTCGCGCTTGCTCATCTTGGTGGAATCCATATTGAAGATGAGGGGCATGTGCGCGTAGATCGGTGTGCGGAAGCCCAAGGCCTTCTGCAACGCAACGTGCCGGGGTGTGTTGTTCAGATGCTCCTGAGCCCGCATGACGTGCGTCACACCCATGGTCTCATCATCCACCACCACCGCGAAGTGATACGTCGGGAACCCATCGGCCTTGCGGATGACGAAGTCATCCATCTCGCCCGCGGCATACTTGACGTCGCCCAGCACCTCGTCCCGCACGACCACCTCCTCGTGCGGGGCATGAAAGCGAACCACGAACGGCTCGCCGGTTTTCATTCGCGCGAGGCGTTCCGGGACGGTGGGCATCTCCTTCAGGGCGTTGCGGTCGTAGCGATACGTCTGCTTGGCCGCGACCGCAACCTTTCGAGCGGCATCAAGCACTTCATTGGTCTCAAACGCCGGATAGGCCTTGCCTTCCTCGATCAGCCGCGTGATGTGCTGGTTGTACAGGTCGACACGCCGGGCCTGAAAGAACGGGCCGACATTGCGGGGATCGCCGCCGACGGTGCCGGCAGGGGCCTTGAGTTCCGGGCCTTCATCCCAGTTGATGCCCAGCCAGGCGAGGTCCTCCATGATGCCCGTCGCCGAGTCGTCGCTGCTCCGGGCCTGATCGGTGTCCTCGATGCGAAGCGTGAAATGGCCCCCTTTCTTGCGGGCATAGGCCCAGCAAAACAACGCGCTGCGAGCGCCACCGATGTGGAGGTGGCCGGTGGGTGAGGGTGCGAAACGTGTGATGACAGGAGGTTGCAACATGGACCCTGAGCGTATCTTGCGTTCTGGCCGCAAAGCCGCCAGCCGTACAACTCATTGGGTCGCATCAGTCACGGCCGGGCGCATCCCACACCCGGATCCCGTCCTGCCCCGCCACAGTCACAATCCGGTCACCTCCCGAGGCAAACGCCACCGTACCCACCGCCCATTGATGCCCGCGCAGCGTCAGCAACTCGGTATCGGTCCGCAAGTCCCACAGCCGCACCGCGTTGTCGAAGCCGCCCGTTAGAAGCCGCCAGCCATCCGACGAAACCGCCATCGAGTACACCGCGCCGGTGTGGCCCAGCAACCGGCGCGGCGGCCCGTCACCCTTCAAAGGCCATGCACAAACGACCCCCAAGTCGTCCGCCGAAAGCACTTCCTCCCGCGCAAAAGACCACGCAACATTAAACACGCCCGCCTCATGCCCCGTCCACGAACGCTCCAGCGTCCCACCGCCCTCCGTGATCTTCCAGAGGTTCACGCGGAAGGGCGCGGCCTGGTCAGAAGTGAGCAAAGCATCGCCCGAGGGCGACCACGCGATTCCCACCTGCGGCACCGCCAACCCATCCACCGCAGCATCCAGCACCGCGAAGCAGGCGCCGGTTCCCCGGTCCCAGAGCCGCACCGTCCCATCAGTCCCGGTCGATGCGATCCGTCGCTGATCCGGGGCGATCGCCACGCGATTGATGCCCCCCACATGCCCCACGCACCGCTGCACGATCTGCTTCTTCGCCAAGTCATAGACCACGATCTCGTCGCCGCCGGGCGCAGCGATCCAAGTGCCGTCCGCCGAGAAGGCCATCACCGCCACCTGCGCCGACGGCTTCAAACTGAAGGATTGCACGTCCTCGCCGCCCGGAAGCGACACCAGCCGGACCACGCCCCGGTTGTCGGTCAGCGCCACCGTTCCACCCGCCGGGTCCACGGCCGCCGTGGATACCCTCTCCCCCGCCCGGATCGCCGGCAACTCCGGCTGCCCGATGCTGTCCCACACCCGCACGATCCCCTCTCTCGCAAACGTCATCAGCCGCCCGTCCGCAAAGAATTGGATGCTCAACAGGCGGTCCGAATGGCCGTATAACCTTTGCACCAAAACCCCAGTCGCTGGGTCGTGAATGTGCACCACTCCCTCCGTGCCGCCCGAAGCGAGGAACTTTCCATCCGGGCTGAAGGCCGCCGCTGCCACCTTGTTCCCGTGCGAGCGGATCGTCTCGGTGCGCTGGCCCGTTGCCGCGTTGTACACCCGCACCGTCCCGTCGAGGCTCGGAACGGCGAGACGCGCGCCGCGCGGGTCCACCGCGATCGCCATTTGGGCCGTGTCCTCAGTCCGCCAGAAAGTGGGCGGTTCATCGCCCCGCGTGCTGAGCCGCACCAAGTCGCTCTTGAGCCGCCCCGCAAAGAGCGCACGCCCGTCCCCCGAAAACGCGACGATCTCAACGTTCGCGGGCGGCCCCCCCTCCGGCCCGGGCACCACGAGGGTGCGGACAAGCTTCCCATCAACCGCGTCCAAGATGTGGATCGCGGACGGCCCCGCGCCCAGCGCGACGAGCGACCCGTCTGGCGAAAAGACGGCCGGGCTGGTGGGCGTGCTTCTCAGATCCGCCCTCCACACCGCCGCGCCGTCTCTCAGCCGGTACAGGATCGCCGTCTTCGGGACATCGATGCAGAGGAGCAAGTCGCCACCGGGCGCGAGCACCCCGTCAAGAACACGACCGGCCGTCCGGAAGATCCTTGGCTCGGCCGCCCTGCGCTGAGCGGCGAGCGACCAGACCTTGACAAACCCTGTGTTGACGGAGCGCGTCGCGATGACACCTGTGGCCGGACAAAGCGACGCGCCGCCCCACGCGCGGACCTCGGCCTCAAACGATGCGGCGTCGCCGTTCGCGAGTTTCGAGAGGTACCGCCACTCCCATCCCCGAAGGTCCGCTGGACAATCCTCCAGCACACGGCGCATCCGGGCTACATCGTTGCCGAGATACGAAGCCTGGGCGAACGCAATGTTCTGCGCGTACAGACCATCGCGCAGTTCGCGGGCCTGCCGCACCGCAACCGCGGTCAACCGCTGCTCGGTCCGCAGTTGCACCCCCGCGTACGCAAGGAACCCGACCAGGCCCACAAACGCAACTGCGGCAGCGACCGCCAGCGTGCGATACTGCCGGATCTGCTTGCGAAGGACATAAAACGCAGAATCGCGGCGGGCGGCGATGGGTTCGCCAGCGGCAAACCGGCGAATGTCGTCGCCCAGTTCGCGGGCCGACTGGTAGCGGCGGCTTCGGTCCTTGGCGAGCGCGGTGGTGACAATGACATCGACATCGCCCCGGAGTTCGCGGCTGATGGAACTGATGCGGGCGGGCTCATCGTCGCGGATCATCCGGGCGGCGTCGGGGATGGAGCGGCCGGTGACGTCGTGAGGGAGGCGGCCGGTGAGGAGTTGGTAGAGGACAACGCCCAGGGCATAGACGTCGGTGCGGATGTCAACCTCGCGCGGGTCACCGCCCACGTGCTCGGGGCTCATGTAGGGGAGTGTGCCGATCAACTGGCCGACGCCCGTGTGGAGGGTTGTGACGTGCATGCCCGTCAGGGCGCGGTGGGCGAGCCGGGCGACGCCAAAGTCGAGCACCTTGGGTTGACCAACTTCGTCGACGAGGATGTTGGCGGGTTTGAGATCGCGGTGGATGATGCCGCGCTGGTGAGCGTGGTGGACGGCGTCGCAGGTGCGGGCGACCAGGTCGAGGCGGGCCCGGGTGTCGAGGCGTTGGACATCGGCGTGCTCGGTGAGCATGCGGCCCTGGATGTATTCCATGGCGATGAACGGGTGGCGGACGCCGTTCACCTCGGCGGCACCGGCCTCAAAGATGTTGGCGATGCCGGGGTGGCCGAGGCGGCCGAGCATCTCGGCCTCGTGCTCGAAGCGGCGGACGACGCCCGCGGTGCCGATGCCGTTGCGGATGATCTTGAGGGCGACGGTGCGGCGGGGCCGCTCCTGCTCGGCGATGTAGACGATCCCCATGCCGCCGGAGCCCAGGACGCCCCGGATGGTGTAGACGCCGACCTTGGTGCCGGTGGTAAGGGGCGGATCGTCCATCAGCGATCGCGCTGGGCCGGAACCGACGGTGAGGCCCCGGATCTCGGCGGGGTTGAGGAAGCGTTCGGCGTCGTCCTCGTGGTTTTCAAGCAGGGAATCAACTTCGCAGCGGAGGTCGGGGTCGGCGGCGCAGGATCGATCGAGATAGGCCGCGCGCTCGTCGGGGGGCACCTCGATGGCGGCGAGAAAGATCTCTTCGACCCTTGCCTGCTGTTGCTTGTTCACGCTTCATCGCCCTCGGACATGGCGGCAGTCCGCATCTCGCGACGGAGCCAGGCCCGGGCGAGCGTCCAGTCGTTGCGAACGGTGGCAGACGAAACGCCCATGGCGGAGGCGGTCTGGTCGTTGGTGAGCCCCGCGAAGTACCGGAGCATGACGACGTCGTGGCGGCGTCTGTCTTCTTTCAGGAGTTTCTGTAGCGCGTCTTCGAGCGAGAGCAGGTCGGTGGCTTCGGGCTCGGCCGCGAGGTCTTCGGGCGCGAAATCGGCCTTGGCGCGATCGCCGCCGCGCTTGAGGCGGCCCCGGGCGCGGGCCCGCTCGACGAGGATGCGGCGCATGGCGAGGGCGGCGGCCCCGAAGAAGTGGCCCCGGTTGTCCCAAGCGACCTCGCCGCTGCCGACGAGCCGGAGGTAGGCATCGTGGACGAGGGCGGTGGGTTGCAGGGTGTGGCCGGGCGATTCGCGGCGCATCTGGCTCGCGGCGAGCTTGCGGAGTTCCTGGTAGACGAGCGGGAGGAGTTCGTCGGAGGCTTTGCGGTTGCCGGCACTGATGGCGTCGAGCATGAGCGTGACGTCGCTGGGAGTTGGAGTGTGACCGGGGGAAGGCATGCGGGTAGGACAAGGGTAAGGGGGCAGCAATCGGAGAGGCGATTCGGCGGGCAAGTGGTTTATAAGACTGTGGATACGGCGTTGGGTTTGAAAAAAAGCGAGGAACAGTTAGCGTTGGTGAAGCCGGGCGTCGCATTGGAGGCACCGGAGGCGGCATGTTTGCCGCTCCTGGCCGAACAAACCCTTTGACTTGGAGGCTCTTCCGATGGATTCCATTTGTCGCGTTGTTACCCCGCTTTCACTTGCCCTTCTCGCCGGGGCGGCGTTCGGCCAGAGTTCGACCGAGCGGATCTCGGCGAGGACCGGCGCTTCGGCCTCGTCCGCTGCCGCCGTCGCCAACGGGAACTCGGGGCCCGGGTACTCGACCCCGGACGGGCGTTGGAGCGTCTTTTCGAGCGCGGCTTCCGATCTGGTGCTGGGCGACACGAACGGGGTGACCGATGTGTTTGTGCGTGACCGGCTGTCCAAGAACACCGTCCGCGTGAGCGTTCCGACACCGGCGCTGGTTGGGCAATCCAACGGGGCCAGCACGCTCTCGGGCGGCGGCAGCCGGGTGATGTCGGACGATGGTCGGTTCATTATCTTTGAGTCCAATGCGGGTAATCTGGTTGCCGGGGACACCAACACAGTCACGGACATCTTCGTCCACGACCGGGACTTTGACGGCAACGGTCTGTTCGATGAAGGCCTGAGCGGAACGCGAACGACTCGCGTGAACCTCACGACGGCGGGCACCCAGGGCAACGGCGCGTGCCCGAACAACACCTGCAATCACTATTCCAACGACGGGGTGATCTCGGCCGACGGCCGGTACGTGGCGTGGGTCAGCCCCTTCGACTTCAGCAGCGAGAGCGCTTCATACTCGAACATTTACTGGCGTGACCGCGACACCGACAACGACGGTGTGCTGGATGAGAGCAACGCGGTGCTGACCCGGCTGGTGAGCGGGCGAACCATCCCCGCCTTCAACGGGGTGGCGGGCGACGGCGCATCGTCGAGCCCCGCGATCTCGGCGGATGGCCTGCACGTGGCCTTTTTGAGCCTTTCGCGATTCTTGGTGCTGAACGACTTGGTCGCGAACAACGAGATCTTTGCCCGCGGCATGGGCCCTGGAGGCGTGATGAAGCGCATGACCACGCCGCTGGCTGGCGGGCAGCCCGACGGTGGCTCGGGGTCGCCGACGATCTCTGCGGATGGATCGGTGGTGGCGTTCGCGACGAACGCCGACAACCTCGCGTCGGGTGTTGAAACGTCGGTACAGAACATCGTGGTGCTGGACCGCGACACCGACAACGACGGGGTGCTGGATGAGACGGGGGCGGTGTCGTTCGAGAGCGCGAGCCGATTCCCGCTGCCGTTCTTCCTGCCCGGTCAGGACCCGATGCAGCCGCTCAATGGCTCGTCGTTTTCGCCGACCCTCTCGGATGACGGCCGCTACGTGAGTTTCAGTTCAGCGGGTGACAATTTCTCGATCTGCGTGGGCGTGATCGGTCAGCCGACGACCGCCGATTGCACGGACACCACGGCCTCCGTCGATGTGTTTGTGTATGACAGCTCGGCGGACCGCTTGGCGCGGGCCTCCATCGGGCGTACGGGCTTGGAGCCTAACGCGGACTGCGTCTCGCCGACGCTCTCGGCCAACGGACGTTGGGCGACGTTCACGAGTTCCGCCGGGAACGTGGAGCCCAACGACTCGGGGACGTTCAACGATGCCTTTGTGCATGCGATGTTCGCCCCCGAGAACGACTCTTGCGGTACGGCCGTTTCGCTCTCGACTGGTGCGTCCGCCATTGGCGACAACATGGCGGCGGCGCAGGACGGGGGCGAGCCGTGTGCCCTGTTGCCCGGTCGTTCCGTTTGGTACCGCCTCACCGCTCAGACCAACGGTTTACTGACGGCCGACACGCAGTACTCGCCCTTCGACACCACTCTGGTGGTGTACGCGGGCGGGTGTCCGCAGCAGGGTGGGCAGATTGTGGCGTGCAACGACGATGCTTTCTTCTTGGAGTCGCCGCTGGCCTCGAGCGTCACGTTCACCACCAGCATCGGCACTACCTACTACATCCGGGTCGGGGGATACATCGAGGCGAACGGCCTTTTCCGTCTGAACGTCGGGTCGGTCGTCCCCGCGTGCCCCTCGGATTGGGACGCCGATGACGATTCCGACAGCGACGACATCATCGCGTTCTTCAGCGATTGGGAGAACGGCTCGGGCGACTTTGATGGGGACGACGACAGCGACAGCGACGACATTCTCGGGTTCTTCGGGGCCTGGGAATCGGGTTGCTGATTGATCCGGGGGAGTGAGGAACGCATACATGGGGCAGGGGGTTGAACCCTCTGCCCCCTTGCGTTTTGGTGCGACGAAGATGCTGCGAAGCGGTCCTGTGACGGCGTTAGCGCTTGACGTCGGGCCGTTGCTCGCCCGAGTCGCCGGCGATGGAGTCTCGCATGTTGGTGTCGGCCTGGATGTTCTTGAGGCGGTAGTAGTCCATGATGCCGAGGCGGCCCGAACGGAAGGCCTCGGCGATGGCCGCGGGGATCTCGGCCTCGGCGAGGACCAACTTGGCCTTGTTTTCTTCGATACTGGCCCGGTTTTCCTGTTCGAGCGCGAGGGCCATGGAGCGGCGTTTCTCGGCCTCGGCCTGGAAGCGCTGCTTGTCGGCGTTGGCCTGGTCGGCCTGCAACTTGGCGCCGATGTTGTCACCGACATCGATGTCGGCGATATCGATGGAGAGGATCTCGAAGGCGGTGCCGGCGTCGAGCCCGGAATTCATCACGCGCTTGCTGATCTCGTCGGGGTTCTCAAGAACGCTCTTGTGGTCGTGGGCCGAACCGATGGTGGAGACAATGCCCTGACCGACGCGGGCGATGATGGTTTCTTCGGTGGCACCGCCCACCAAGCGGGCGATGTTGGTGCGGACGGTTACCTTGGCTTTGGCCTTCAATTGGATGCCGTCTTTGGCCACGGCGTCGATGGTTTGCCGTGGGCCGTTGGGGCTGGGGACATCGATGACCTTGGGGTTCACGCTCGTGTTGACGGCGTCCAGGATGTCGCGGCCGGCGAGGTCGATGGCGGTCGCGACGTTCCAAGGCAGGTCGATCCGGGCGCCGCGAGCGGCGATCATGGCGCTGATGACGTTGGGGACGCGTCCGCCCGCCAGGTAGTGGGTTTCGATCGCGCTGGTGGGGATGTCCATACCGCTCTTCTTGGCGCGGATCCGGCTGTAGACGACGGTGCGAAGGTCCACCTTTCTGAGCCGCATGCCGATCATGTCGATCAGGCCGATGTGGGCGTTGCTGAAGAGTGCCTGAATGTAGAGGTTGAGGAAGTTGAAAACGATGATAAGCAGGATCAGGCCGATCACCAGGGCGACCACGATGCCGACCCAGAACAATCCTCCAGCGCCGGTGCCACCACCAGCACCGCCGCCCGTCTGGGCGAGCGCAAGAGTTGGAGTCAACGACAATGTGAGGGTGGCTGCGGCGGTCATCAATCTTCGAGTCGTCATAAAAACCTTCTCCGAATGGGTAAGCCCAGGATGGTGCGAGCGGGATGGTACGGGCACGGGCCCCCGCATGCACACCGGGTGGGATTTGCGCGGGGTTCTGCGGCCAGTTGGCCTCAGTCCGAGGGCTTCGCACCCGGTTTCGATCTCAGGCCGGTTCGGAGGGTCTCTCGTCCGTACCCCGGACTTTGACGTGGCCGGGTTCAACCCCCGTGATTCGGACGCGGGCGCCGGCGCGGATAAGCGTGGTTTCTGAAAGGGCGTCGTGGCGTAAACCCTCGACTTCGATGACGCCGACGGGCCTCAGTTCGGTGATGACGACACCGGCCTTGCCGATGAGTTGGCGGCGCGACCGGAGTTGTTCGGCGAGGCGATCGTGATCTTCCGCCATTTTCTCATCGGTGTCGGCCCCGGTCATCTTGCGGCCCAAGGGCGTTTGTTGGTAGATTTTGAGGCCGTAGAAGGCGATGCCCGGGCCGACGACCATCATGGTGAGGAGCCCGCCCAGCCCCCACTCGTTGCTGAACCGCCAGAGGCAGATGACCCCTGCAACGGCGAGCGCGGTGGAGGTGATGGCGAGGACGCCGGCGGTTGGAACGAATACCTCGATCACGAGCAGGCCAGCGCTCAGGACCAGCAGAATGAGTCCCCAGATCAACAGGTCGTCCATAGATTGATTCTTCCCCGATATGCCGCGAAACTGACCTCAGACCAACAGGCCGATTGTTGCTCAGGATTGGCCGCTCGGAGCGTCGGCTCGTTCGACCGAGATTCTGGCCGCGGTCGCGGATACCACTCGCACACGGGTTCCCGGGCTAATGAACCCGATTTCGGCGACCACATCGAGGATCTCATCGCCGAAGAGGACTTTTCCCGAGGGGCGAAGGGCTGTCTGGGCGACTCCGAACGCTCCGATGCGCACGGCGGGAGTATCGTCGCCTTGGCCCATCATGGTTCCGAAATCTTCGGGGTCATCGAGGGGATCGCGCAGAACGAACTTGTTGAGCACGGGCACGGCCTTGAGGTTCCGGAAGATCAACCAGAAGCCCACGATCGCGGTGACGGTGGCGAGGAGGGTGACGATCATGCCGCGGAGAAGGTCGTTTTGTTGGCGCGGCGAATCGGGGAACAACCCCTGGCCCGCGGGGATGAACGTGCCGACCAACCCTGCGAAGAGGAGGAGCGCTCCGACGACGCCAGCGAAACCGAACCCCGGGATCACGAGCAATTCCAGCGCCAGGAGCCCGATGCCTGCACCCATGGCACCGACCTCCCACCAACTGGCCATGCCGATGGCGAAGGACGGCAGGATGAGGGTGAGCAGCGCACCAACGGCCACGATCCCTGGGAGCAGGATGCCGGGATGGGTCAATTCGATGAACATGGAGACGAGGAAAACGGCGATCAGCAGGCCCCGGATCCAAGGGGAGGTGAGGAAGACCACGAGGCCTTCGGACCACGATCGGTCGAGCCTGCGGATGTTGGTGGCGCCCATGAACGCCTTGATGTCGTCGTCGGTGCGAATCGGCACGATGGAGACAACCGTTCCGGCACCCGTCGGGACGGTGGGGTTGGAAGCGAAGTTGAAGAACTGCATGTCGCCCGCGCTGAAGGTGGCCGGGGCGGAGCCGTCCAAGACTTTGGTGACCAGCGTCCACTTCCCCACATCGGCGGAGGAAAACGTGGGCCGCATGCTTTGGTCTGAAACGAGGCCCTGAGCCACCAACTCGGAGGCGACTCCGGCTAACTTTGCACTTCCGGAAGGGTCACCGGGGGTGGGTGCCATGGAGGTGTCGAGGGGGCCTGCCGCGGCATCGGCGACGCCGGGGATTCTGGCGAGGCGTGTGTCGCCGCCGGAATCCCGGCCGGGGAAGAGCATGCCGAACTCGCGGCGATCGATCGAGACTTCCGTGCCGGTTTCGTTATTCCGCACCCACCAGAGTTCCACATCGTTGGCCACGATCGCCATGGAGAGGTATTTGTCGCGGACGTAACGGCCGGCATCGGAGTTTCGGCGGTTGGTGGATTCCAAGACCTCGGTGATGAGGGGTGGCAGAACCTTTCGACGCAACTCGGCGTTGTCGATGGCGCTGATGCCTCGGGGCCCGATGCCGATGGGCATGGCATCGCCCATGGTGGCGGGGTCGTTGGTGATGATTTCGCGGCAGGCCAGCGCGATGATCGCGCCGCCGGAATAGGCCTGGGGGTTGATCCAAGCGACGGTGTTGCGGATACCGCTTTTCTTGATGGCGTCGCAGATGCCGATGACCGCGCCGACTTCTCCGCCGGGTGTGTTGAGATCGATGACGATGGCATCGGCCCCGGAACGGGCGGCGAGTTCGATCCGTCGGCGGACGCTGGCGGCCATGACGCTGCGGCGTTCGCGGCCTCCGGCATCGATTTCGCCTTCGATGGAAATGATGGCGACGTTCCTTGCCTGGCGTTCGACGGGAACGGAGTAGGAACCTTTCCAGCCGTCGACGGTGGCGAGTGCGAGCGCCGCGGCGGCGGCGTTTGGCGCGGTTCGAGTGGGGGCAGTTGCGGCCGGGGCGGCGGCGGGTTGTTGGGGATCAGCGGGTTGAGGCACCATGCCCATGAGGAGCACGAAGGCGAGGAGCGCAACGCCCGCTCGAAGGAGAGCGGCTGGCCTGTTGACCCGACCGAGAAGGGGGTTCATCACAGGGAAGGTTATTCACGAGTTGCGGGGCAGCGCGGGCGTTCTTAGGGAGCAAGCCGATTGGACAATCGTCCAAGGTGATGTGGGGCGTTCGCTACGCACAAGAGAAGGCCGCCGAAAAGGCGTCGTTCGCCCTCGAAGGCTCGCCGGCCCAGCCGGGCTCACACCGGCACGCCTGAAGACGAATGGGCTGATTCACTTCGGGTCAACTACTTGACCGACCCTTGCTCGACGACCCATTTGAGGTCATTGCCGGCGCAATCGATGTGGACGGCGAAGAAGCCCGGGGTGCCGTTCGGGCCGCTGGTTTCGGCCTTTTTCATGAGCGGCCAGATGATTCGGCGGTCGGTCTCGGGGAGGGGGAGGTGGTCGACCTCGGCGTCGGTGAACCAATCGAGCCGGCCCTCGCGCATGTCGTGAGGCGGAACCTCGACGGAACCCAGGACGCGGTAGACGAACATGAGCCAGTGGCCCTTGCCTTCGAAGGCGGCCTCGCTGACCAGGCCGATGAGGTGAAGGCGCTCGGGGGCGACGTCGATTCCGGCTTCTTCCAGGATTTCACGTCTGGCGCATTGGGCGGGCGATTCTCCGCTGGCGACATCGAGTTTGCCGCCGATGGGGGAGCAGAGCCCCAAGTTGGGGGCTTTGAGCCTTCGGAGGAGCAGGATTCGGCCCTGCGAGTCGCGCAGGTCGCACAGGCATGCGATGCGGTAGGGAAGTTCGGATGTGGAACCGTCAACCGTGGTGGGCATGGAGGGCGAGCGTAAGCGGGCGGCGGGGCGGGGCGGGGCGGGGCGCGTGGCTTACGGATTGACGACGGGCGGAGTGATGGAGGCACGGCTGGGGCGGGGCGGAGTATCACTATGATTGATCGGTGAACCCGGCCGACCATGTGTGCCTGTGCTTTCACGTTTCGCTGCGGAAGATCCGCTCGTATTTGATGCGAGAGAACCCGCCGGTGGCGTCTTTGATTTCGGAGTGTTTGTCGGCGGGGACGGGGTGCATGTGGTGCGTTCCGTTTTTGAAGCACCTGCACGCGCAGCACATGAAGGGTGAGACGCCGGATTTGAAGGTGTCGCCGGAAAAGTACATGGATGATCGGGCGAGTTATCGGGAGACGGGGGAGCGGCCGACGGAAGGCTGACGCTTCGCTGCTGGCGATGACTGCTTTCGAACTCGGATGATGGGTGTTGGTTTGCGTGTGAGTGTTGCGCTCGCCGCGTTTTTGCGTGCGCTCATCAGGACGCGGGTTGGGGGAGTGTGGACTCGATCATGTCGGCGAAGGCCGCGAAGCGGTTGGCGAGGGCTTCGAGGTCCAATATTTCGAGTTCGGATTGCGTGGATGAATCCGACATCGCGGATGGAGGGAGTAATACGCATTCCATTTATTTCCTGCGCTCTTGCCCGCGTGCCCTGTCGAAGACCCACGACGCTTCGGGCGCATTCGTGGTTGGTGCGAGCGCAAAGATTAAATGGAATGCGTATAAATCGGTTTGGGGCCGTTGCTGGACAGGGTTTGAAACGGATTCGGGTTCGGCGGGGACGGGTTGCGTGCTTGCGGGCCGCGATCCCACGCGCTTCGTGGATGAGTTGCGGGCGGGTGCGGGGCTGTTTGCTGCAGCTCGAACGTACGCGGTGGGTTCGCCCTGCGCTGCGGGAATTGGCAATGGTTCGAGCGTTGTCGTGGGCTG
>Ga0105049_10005482_pt1 | contig 14771 bp, 11 predicted proteins | sample MAT06_FD_78087 | JGI IMG/M metagenome (GOLD analysis project Ga0105049, IMG submission 78087) | Freshwater microbial communities from Lake Fryxell liftoff mats and glacier meltwater in Antarctica - MAT-06 | ecosystem: Environmental > Aquatic > Freshwater > Ice > Liftoff microbial mat | place... | reverse complement strand
GGCGTTGCTCAAGCAAGCGATCACGCTCGTCACAGCGGCCGAGATCCGTCGACTCGGGTTGATCGTCGCGCTCTCCGAGGTGCTTCGCTTTGCCGGGCGACATCGCGAATCGGCTGAGGCCTCCACACAAGTGCTGGCGGAGTTGGAGCGGACGGGATACAGCAATACCGAGATGCTGCCGAACGTGGTGACGTTTGTCGACCGGGCGCTCGCCGACCTAGGGGAATTCCGGATGTCGGACTCCATCGTCGGCGTGTTGATCCGTCAACGCGAGGCACTGTCGGGGGCAGGACGGGTGCCGCCCCTGCTGGCCTTCTTGTACGGTCAGGGCAAGCTCCGCCTGGGCGAGACCGATTCCGCGGACAAGTGGATTTCCGAGGCCACGAGTAAACCCTGGGGGGAAGGCGGTATCATGACGAATTGGCTGCCGTCTGTGCTCGCACAACTCAGGCTGAACCAAGGCAGACTCGCTGACGCGCGGGCGGCCGCGACGCGCCTGCCGGGCGGACTTCGCGGCCGACGCGCCACTGCGGCGATGGTGAACGCGAAGTTGCTCCGCGCGGACGGGAGGGCACGTGCGGCGACGCTGCTTCTCGAACGCGAGCTTACGGCGTTGTATGCGGAGTCACCGGCAACGCTGTCGCTCTTCACGCTGCCACTCGTGACGGCCGGCGAGTGGCGACTGGCCGCCGGCGATGCCAGTGCCGCTGACTCGCTGGCTCGACTCGGTCTGCGCGCTGCGGTGATTGATTCACTCACTCCAGCCCGCAGCGGTTTGGCCGGTCGAGCCGAGTTGCTGTTGGCCCAGTCGCTCCGCGCTCGCGGGGATGCACAGGGAGCGCGCGCGACGGCGGAGCGAGCGATCGTGGCGCTTTCGAACGGTTACGGTGTCGACAACGACTGGACGCGCTCTGCGCGCGCGTTGCGAGACACGCTGCGGCAGTGAGCTGAGCGGGCTCCGTTCAGGGGGCGTCTTCGAGCGAATGTTGGAGAAGGAGGCGCGCCTTTCGCCACTGCCGCTGAATTGTTCGATCGGAGATCCCCTGCATTGCGGCGATCTCGACGAAACTGTAGCCGCAGAAGAAGTGCAGGTCGACGAGTTGGGCAAGCGCCGGCTCAAGCTGTGCCAGCTGGTCGAGTGCCTCGGAGAGTTGCTCGAGTTCCGTGATTTCACTCGATCGTTGCAGCGGGTCGCCGTCGAGCGAGTTTGTGAGTGTGATCTCGAATGCACCGCCGCCCCGCTTCGCCGCCATGCCGCGGCGCGCGTAGTCAATCACCATGCTCCGCATCGCACGCGCCGCATATCCCAGAAATCCGGCTTCGTCCGGAAACTTCGCGCGGTCCCGAACGGCGAGATTGAGGTACGCCTCGTGGAGCAGCGTGGTGGCGCCAAGAGACAGGTCGCTGCCCACACGCCGCAACTGCGCCGCCGCCAGCCGGTGCAGTTCGTCGTAGAGCGCAGCGAACAAGTGGTCTGTTGGAAGCTCAGCCAATGGAGGGGGATACAGGACGCTGACAACGTAGTGTGGCGCGTAACAACCCGCAATCTTGGCGGGCGTCCCGACATGCGCGTTGAAGCTGGTGTGCATGGGGAACGGTCGCGCAGTTGCTCGTAGATCACGGGCGGGATGTCACACGCAACGTAGCGCTCGACGTCGAAGTCGGGTCGAAAAGTTCCGCGCTCGCCGCTGCGCCGACCCCTTGTCCGCCGGCCACGAGTACTTTGCCGCTCGCGAGCATGACGGATGCGTGATTCGAGCGTGCGACGCGCATTTCACCTGCATTGGACCAGGAACCGGTGGTCGGGTCGTACAGCTCGCTGCTGGTCAGTGGCAACGAATTCGCACCACCCGCCACGAGCACTTGGCCGCCCGCAAGTAACGTCGCCGAGTGTGAGATACGCGCAGTCGAAAGTGCTCCGGTTGGCGTCCAGGTGCCGGTGACGGGGTTGAACAGGTCGGACGTACCGAACACCGTCGACACGAAATTGCTCCCGCCAATCATCAGCACACGACCGTTGGCCAACGTGAGCGTGCGATGGAAACCGCGCGCGGTGCTGACGCCGCCGGTGACCGTCCACGCGCCGGTGATGGGGTCGAAACGCTCAGCCGATGCGAGCAGGGCGGGCGCGGCGAACGTTCCGCCGCCACCACCACTTACCAGCACCGTGCCGTCAGTCAACAAGGCAGCGGTGTGCGCGCTGCGAGCGGCGGTCAACGGGTTGGCTGTGGTCCATCGACCGGTGGTCGGGGAATAGATCTCTGTCGTTGCGATCGCGTTGAGGTCACTCCCCACCCCTGAGCCGCCGGCGACGACGACACGTCCGTCCGCGAGTCGCACCGCGGCCGCCAGTTGGCGCGCGACCGCCATGTTGCCCGCCGCGCTCCATGTGCCGGTTGCTGGGTCGTAAATTTCTGCGCTGCCGAGCCTCACCAAGGGGTTCGTCGACAAACCTCCGGCCACGAGCACTTTCCCATCGGCAAGGAGCATCGTGACGTGATTCTCGCGGCCTGTCGTCAGGCTCCCGGTGTTGCTCCACGTCCCGGTCGCCGGATCATAGAGTTCGCATGTGGCCAGGGTTTGGAATGGCGCGCCGACTGTCTGCCCTCCCACCAGCAAGGCTTTGCCGTTGGCGAGTAACGTGAGCGTGGCCAGAGTGCGTCCGGCGATGAGTGCCCCCGTCGGCGACCACGGTTGAGCACGCACGGTTATGGTCACCGCATCGCTCCTGCGTTCGCTGGTCGCGCTCACCTGCGTCACGCCTGCGGCAACGGCCGTGACCGCGCCCGACTCCGAAACCGTCGCGATGTTCGTGGCGGATGAGGTCCAACTGATGGTGCGCCCGCTGAGCGTGTTGCCCTGCGCATCGCGTGTCACCGCGCTCAGCACTCTACTGGCGCCTACCAGCAGCGCCGTTGATCCCGGCGGCGCGATCGTGATTGTTGCCACCGCGGCGGGGGGCGCTGGAGGTGTCAGCGCGCCATCTCCGCCTTGACCACAAGCCGCTGTAATCGCAAACACGGCCACCAGTCGTGTCGTTCGCAACCGTCGCATCGGTTTCTCCGGGAATAATTGCTGAGCATCACATGCAGCGACCGACTCCTGCGTTGTAGAGCGGAATGGCACGACGGAACCCGACAGGGTGGCGTCGTACACGCGTTGGTGGTTCGCTGCCGGAGATGGGCATCGCGTGGGCCCTCGCTTCGGACCAATGCGCCGTGGCGTCCGGATCGGCGGATCCGACCTACTCTGTGAAATTCGTCGAGTCCGAATCGGTTCGGTGCTTTTACTCGGCATCAAATGTGCCGTACATCTTCTGGTGGTGATGCCAGTAGTCTTTCGAGTCCCGGAGAGCTGGTCGTATTGATCGCTGTCGTCTCGCCCTAAGCGTCGGCTCATGCTACCTCCACTGCCCTTCTCCATCGGAGCGCACGACATGCAGCACCTTCATGCGCATTCTGATGTAGTCGGGGCGTCGGAGCAGGCCGAGCCTGTGGAGGAGCGGACGCCGGCTGAGCCCGTCGACGCAAAACATCCGGATCAGGCCGTCGCAAAGACGGAGATGCCCGCGATGAAGGATGCCGAGCATTCGCCAGCCCACATTCATCACGAAGACGCACGTTCGGGCAAAGGCGGCGACGCGCACGTTGCGGCCGGCGATGCCCACGCGAGCCATGACAAGCATGCCGGCCACTCCGTGGCGATGTTCCGCGACAAGTTCTGGTGGTCGCTCGTGCTGACGCTGCCCATTCTCGTGTGGGGCCACATGCTGCCGAGTGCGCTGGGCTATTCGGTGCCGACATTTCCGGGAGCGCAGTGGATTCCGGCGGTCTTCGGGACTGCACTGTTTGCGTACGGCGGGCTCCCGTTTCTCCAGGGTGCAAAACGTGAGATCGCCGATCGCCTGCCCGGCATGATGACACTGATCACGCTGGCGATCAGTGTGGCGTTCCTCTTCAGTGTCGCGGTCGTGCTCGGCTTTCCGGGTATGCCGCTCTGGGAAGAGCTCGCGACGCTGATCACGATCATGCTGCTCGGGCACTGGATGGAGATGCGATCCATTTCGCAGGCGCAGGGCGCGCTCGGCGAAATGGCGAAGTTGTTGCCGGATGTGGCCGTGCGCGTACAGACGGTGAACGGTGTCGAGCAGAACGAAGAGGTGCCTGTCAGCGCACTTTCGAACGGCGACCTGCTGCTGGTGCGACCTGGCGCGGCAATTCCGGCCGACGGTGTCGTGCGCTCCGGCAAGAGCGCTGTTAACGAAGCGTTGCTGACGGGTGAATCGGCGTCGGTCGAAAAGAACGAAGGTGACAAAGTCATTGCTGGAACCGTGAACGGTGCAGGCTCACTGCGCGTCGAGACCACGGGCACTGGCGAGCGCACCGCGTTGGCCGGCATCATGCGGCTCGTAGCGCAGGCACAGAGCTCACGTTCGCGTGCCCAGGCGTTGGCAGACCGCGCGGCATTCTGGCTGACATGGGTCGCGCTGGGTTCAGGTGTGCTGACCTTGATCGCGTGGCTCATCGCCGGCGCTACCGCAGCAACGGCAGTGGAGCGGTTGGTGACGGTGCTGGTGATCGCGTGTCCGCATGCCCTGGGATTGGCCGTGCCCCTGGTGCTTGCCATTTCCACCACGCTCGGCGCACAGAGCGGACTGCTGGTGCGTGACCGGCGCGGCCTCGAGGAAGCGCGCAACCTCACCGCGGTCGTCTTCGACAAGACGGGAACGCTGACGCTGGGCGAGCATCGTGTCGTGGCAATGAAAACCACCGACGGGCTTGCGGACGACGAGGCACTGCGACTTACCGCGGCCATCGAACGCGACGCGGAACATCCCGTGGCACGCGCGATCGTGAAGAGCGCTGAAGAGAAACAGCTGACCGTTCCGCCAGCATCGGATTTCGAGGCCATTCCGGGACGCGGTGTGCAGGCGACCGCAGAGGGACGCGCCTTCGCCGCGGGCGGCCCCAACCTGCTCACGAGCCTCGGCGTCGAACCGGGCGCCGAGCTCCAACAGTTTGCCGACGCGGCGGCGGGACATGGACAGGGCGTGATCTATCTGCTCGAACGTACCGGTGGGCCACAGGGTACGCACCACGCACTTGCCGCATTCGCCGTGGCCGATGCTGTTCGCCCGGAATCGGCGGAAGCAGTGCGACTGCTGCATGAGGCCGGAATCGAGGTGGTGATGATGACGGGTGACGCGCGCGCAGTGGCCGATGCGGTCGCGCAGGAACTCGGGATCGACACCGTGCTCTCGCAAGTGCTGCCGGAGGAGAAGGCCGCGCACATCGAAGCGTTGCAGAAGCAGGGCAAGCGCGTGGCCATGGTGGGTGACGGCGTCAACGACGCGCCCGCACTCGTCACCGCGGACGTCGGGATTGCCATCGGGGCGGGTACCGATGTGGCGGTCGAAGCAGGCGACGTAGTGCTGGTGCGAAGCGATCCGCGCGATGTGCCGCGCATCATTGCACTGAGCAAGGCGACCTACCGCAAGATGATTCAGAATTTGTGGTGGGCAGCCGGCTACAACATCGTGGCGATTCCGCTCGCCGCCGGCGTGCTCGCTCCGTGGGGCGTTGTGCTGACGCCGGCCATGGGTGCCGTGCTGATGTCGGCGAGCACGATCATCGTGGCCATCAACGCGCAGTTGCTGCGGCGTGCACGACTGTGATGTCTACATGAACATGCCTTCGCGAAGGCCCGCTGTGTCCGGTGATGCGGCATCGCTCGTTCTGGCGATGAACGTTGGTTCCTCGAGCGTCAGGTTCGCGACCTACGTCATGGGACACAAGCCGGAGAGACGGTTACACGGCAAACTCGATCGCGTCGGCTCGGTCGGGTCCACGCTGACGTTCCACGATTCGGTTCGCGAACAACGCGAGAGTCGCGAGGTCGGAGCACTCGATCATCACACCGCGATGGGCTTCCTGATCGAATGGCTCGAGTCGCAGATCGGCTTCGCGTCGTTGTCGGCGGTGGGCCACCGCATTGTCAGCGGCGGCGCCAGCTACGGCGATCCACAGCCGGTCACGGACTCGCTGCTCGAGGAGCTGCATCGCATCATTCCGTACGCGCCGGAACACCTGCCGCTCGAGATCGGACTGATCGAACGGATACGCGAGCGCGCGCCAACGCTGCTTCAAGTGGTGTGTTTTGATAGCGCCTTCCACCGCGACATGCCGCGAGTCGCGAGAATCCTTCCCGTGCCTCGGCGCCTTCAGGCTAAGGGAGTAGAGCGCTACGGCTTTCACGGACTCTCGTATGCGTTCTTGATGGAAGAACTCGCACGTGCGGCCGGCACTCGAGTGGCGAGCGGGCGCGTGATTCTCGCGCATCTGGGAAACGGGTCGAGTTTGGCGGCGGTGCGCGGCGGAAAGAGCATCGATACCAGCATGGGGCTCACACCGGCGGCCGGCGTGCCGATGAGCACGCGCTCGGGTGATCTGGATCCGGGATTGTTTGGGTATCTGGCGCAGACTGAACAGATGACCGTCGACCAGTTCCATCGCATGGTCAATCACGAGTCGGGATTGCTTGGCGTGTCGGAAACGAGCGCGGACATCCGAGATTTGCTCGACAGCGAAGCGCACGACGTTCGGGCTGCGGAAGCCGTGGCCTTGTTCTGCTACCAGATCAAGAAGTGTATCGGGGCGTACGCCGCTGCACTCGGTGGGTTGGACACGCTCGTTTTCGCTGGCGGAATCGGCGAGAACGCCGCCGTGATTCGCAGGCGCATCTGCGAGGGGCTGGGCTTCCTCGGGATAGATGTCGACGATGGCAGAAACGAGCGCGGAGAGCCGGTGATTTCCGCCGCGGGCGGTCGTGTCGACGTGCGCATCATTCACACGGACGAAGAGCTGATGATCGCGAAGTCGGTGAGCTTACTCATGGGAGCGAAAGCATGAACGCACCACTGTCTGCGGAACTGCTCCAGCAGATGAACGCCTACTGGCGGGCCGCCAACTACTTGTCGGTGGGCCAGATCTACCTGTACGACAATCCGCTGCTCAAACAACCGCTGCAACTCGCCCACGTGAAACCACGGCTCCTGGGCCACTGGGGCACGACGCCGGGGTTGAACTTTCTCTACGTGCATCTGAATCGCGTCATCAAGCAGTATGACCTCGACATGATTTACGTGACTGGCCCTGGACACGGTGGTCCTGGCCTGGTTGCGAACACGTATCTCGAAGGCAGCTACAGCGAGCTGTATCCGGAGGTGACGCGCAACGAGCAGGGCATGAAGCGGCTGTTCACGCAGTTCTCGTTTCCCGGCGGCATCCCGAGCCACGTCGCGCCGGAGACGCCTGGATCAATCAACGAGGGCGGCGAACTGGGTTACTCCCTGGCGCACGCGTACGGCGCCGCATTCGACAATCCCGATTTGATCGTCGCGTGTGTGGTGGGCGACGGCGAGGCGGAAACCGGCGCGTTGGCGGCCAGCTGGCACTCGAACAAGTTTCTGAATCCGGTGCATGATGGAGCGGTCCTGCCGATTCTCCATCTCAACGGCTACAAGATCGCCAACCCCACGGTACTCGCGCGTATCAGCGCCGAGGAGCTGGACCAGCTGTTCCGCGGGTACGGCTACACGCCGTATGTCGTCGAAGGCAGCGATCCCGACGAGGTGCACCAGTCGCTCGCGGCGACGCTCGACGCGATCGTCGCCGAGATCAAGGCGATACAGACCGCGGCCCGCGCCGAGGGCTTTACCACACGGCCGCGTTGGCCGATGATCATCTTTCGCACGCCCAAGGGCTGGACGGGGCCCAAAGTCGTCGACGGGCTTCCTGTCGAAGGCACGTGGCGCTCCCACCAGGTGCCGCTCGCGGAGCTGTCCACGAAACCTGAGCATCTCAGGCAGCTCGAGCAGTGGATGCAGAGCTATCGGCCCCACGAGCTGTTCGACGGGAATGGTGCCCTCATTCCCGAGCTGGCCGCGCTCGCGCCAATCGGGAATCGACGCATGGGAGCCAATCCGCACGCGAATGGTGGAGTGCTGCTGCAGGACTTGAAGATGCCGAACTTCAGGGACTACGCGGTGCTCGTTCCGCAACCCGGCGCAGTGGTGGCCGAAGCAACGCGGATCATGGGGGAACTGATTCGCGACGTCATCACACTCAACCAGGACAGCCGCAATTTTCGTGTTGTGGGGCCGGACGAAACTGCGTCGAACCGGTTGACCGCGCTGTTCGACGTCACCGACCGGATCTCGACCGCCGAGATATTGAGCACGGACGAGCACATCGCGCCGGAGGGACGCGTGATGGAGGTGTTGAGCGAGCACATGTGCCAAGGCTGGCTTGAAGGGTATCTGCTCACCGGCCGGCACGGGCTGTTCTCCTGCTATGAAGCGTTCGTGCACATCGTTGATTCGATGTTCAACCAGCATGCCAAATGGCTGAAGGTCACGCGGGGCATTCCGTGGCGAAAGCCGATTGCGTCGTTGAACTATCTGCTCACGTCGCACGTGTGGCGTCAGGATCACAATGGCTTCACGCATCAGGATCCCGGATTCATCGATGTCGTGATGAACAAGAAGGCCGACACCATTCGCGTGTATCTGCCGCCCGACGCGAACACGCTGCTGTCGGTTGCCGATCATTGTCTGCGCAGCCGTCATTACGTCAACGTCATCATCGCCGGTAAGCAGCCCGCACCGCAGTGGCTCGACATGGACGCTGCGATCACACACTGCGCGGCCGGTCTCGGTATCTGGACCTGGGCCAGCAACGATGACGGCCATGATCCCGACGTGGTGATGGCGTGTGCCGGTGATGTACCAACGCTCGAAACGCTGGCTGCCGTAGAGATCCTGCGACAGCTCGCCCCTGAGCTCAAAATCCGTGTCGTCAACGTCGTCGACCTGATGACGCTTCAACCCGAGACGGAGCATCCGCACGGGCTGAGCGACGAGGCGTTCGACGCGCTCTTCACACGCGACAAGCCGATCATCTTCGCCTTTCACGGTTATCCGTATCTCATTCATCGCCTTACGTATCGGCGCACCAACCACGGCAACCTGCACGTGCGCGGCTACAAGGAGGAGGGCACCACGACCACGCCGTTCGACATGCGGGTACTGAACGATCTCGACCGGTTTCATCTGGCCGGCGACGTGATCGATCGTGTACCTGGGCTGGCCGCGCGCGCCGCACCAGCAAAGCAGTTTCTCCATGACAAGCTGGTTGCGCATGCGAGCTACATCCGCGAGTACGGCGACGACATGCCCGAGATTCGCGATTGGGCGTGGTCTCCCGTGAGTGATCGCAAACGAACGGCTGCAGACACGTCATGAACACACCATCGACTGTCCTGCGTTCGATGCCGACCGGTGCGATACCGGGCGACCACTGTTTTTGCGACAACTTGGCAAGAACGGACCACTGTTGGCATTTCTGCCAGGCATCGGTGCGACCACCCGATACTGGAAACTGGTGGTCGGTTCGCTTGCCAACCGCATGCGCCTCGTGCTGGTCGACTTCCTTGGCTTTGGCCGCACACCCAAAAACCGTGGACCACGTATTCGGTCGATCGGCATGTCGCCGAGCTGCATCGCGTGCTTGCGCCAGTGGCATTGCAACAGCCGTTCACGCTGGTCGGGCACTCACTGGGCGCGCGGCTCGCGGTAGCGTACGCGACTCGAGATCCCGAACACGTTGAAGGGCTCGTGCTCATGCCCAGTGGTTGCGCGAGCAGCTGGCGGGGCTGCTTCGAGAGCCGTAGCCGATACGCGGTGTCCTTCCCCGGCTAGCGGCTGTGCGTGTACATCAGGTTCACCACTTCGTCGTACATCGCTTCCGCCACGGCTGGGGACCCACGCAGGGCGGACGCCGCGCAATGCTTGAGGTGATTGCGCATGAGTTCGCGGCTCACTGCGCGGAGCGCCTCTTGGACCGACGACAGCTGGGTCAGGATGTCGGCGCAGTACCGGTCTTCTTCGACCATCTTCTGGATGCCGCGTACCTGCCCCTCGATCCGGCGAAGCCGCTTGGTGTTACGAATCTTCGCGTCGACATCGACCCCGACCGCCTTCCGGCCCGTGGCGTCGGGCGCGCACCCGCACCCGCACGCGGCTGGCGCCGCAGCGACTGGCGCCGCAGCGACTGGCTCGATCGCTATGTCCGTCGACGCCGCGTCGGTGTCCGCCAAGCGGGAAGTCTGTACGGTCGTGGTCGGCGTGATGATGCTCGGCTCGCCTGGGTCGGTGGGATGCAATGGGGTCATGGTGGCCTCAGTAGGTGAAAGAAAAGGAGCCGTTCGCGCTTACGAGATGCGCGCGCGCCGCAGCCGCAGGCTGTTGGAGACCACGCTCACGGAGCTGAATGCCATCGCCGCACTGGCCAGAATGGGACTCAGTAGCAATCCAAACGCGGGGTAGAGGATGCCTGCCGCGACCGGAATACCGACCACGTTGTAGACGAACGCCCAGAAGAGGTTCTGCTTCATCGTGCGCATCGTACGACGCGACAACTCGATGGCCTGCGCAACGCCAGCGAGGTCGCCGCGCATGAGCGCCACATCGGCCGCCTCGACCGCGACATCGGCACCGCTGCCGATGGCGATGCCCACGTCGGCCTGCGCAAGCGCGGGCGCATCGTTCACGCCATCACCGACCATGGCAACGACCTTCCCCTCGGCCTGCAGACGTTTGACTTCTGCGACCTTGCCATCGGGTAACACGTCAGACACCACGCGGTCGATACCGGCCGCACGCGCAATTGCTTCGGCGGTTCGGCGATTGTCGCCGGTGAGCATCACGACCTCGAGACCCATGCGCTGCAGCCGTTGCACCGCCTCGCGGGCCGTGGTCTTGATCGGATCCGCCACCGCGATGAGTCCGGCGATGTGGCCATCAACGGCGACGAACATCGGCGTCTTGCCGTCGCCGGCCAGTCGCTCTGCGTCCTGGATGAGCGGCGCGGCGTCCACCGACCACACGTCCATGAGCGCCCGATTGCCCACGGCCAGTCCGCGTCCGTTCACGGAGCCCGTCGTGCCACGCCCCGTGTCGGACGCGAACGATTCCGGCACCAGCAACGGGACGTTCGACTCGCGCGCGGCCCGTACAATGGCGTCAGCGAGTGGATGCTCACTCATCGTCTCGAGCGACGCGACCAGCGAGAGCAGTTCCGGCGCGGTCATGGCGAAGCCCGGCGCAACGATCGTATCCGTCACCGTCGGTCGACCTTCCGTAACCGTACCGGTCTTGTCGAGCACCACCGTGGTCACGTCACCGGCGCGCTGCAGTGCTTCACCGCCCTTGATCAAAACGCCGAGTGAGGCGCCTTTCCCGGTGGACACCATCACCGCCGTGGGGACCGCGAGCCCCATGGCACAGGGGCAGGCGATGATGAGCACGGCGACGGCTGCGGCGAACGCGCGCACCGCCGCTGCGCCCGCTGGTGCGCCGCTGGTGTGTGCGGCCACGAACCAGATGGTGAACGTCACGACGGCGATGGAGAGCACGACCGGCACGAACACCGCGCTGATGCGATCGGCCAGCGCCTGAATGGGCGCGCGTGAGCCTTGGGCATCGCGCATGAGCTTGACGATTTGCGCGAGCGTGCTGTCTGCGCCGAGCGAGGTCGCGCGGAACCGGAACGCGCCGGTGCGGTTGATGGTGCCGCCGATGACGCGGTCGCCCTCGTGCTTCTCCACCGGCAACGATTCGCCCGTGAGCATCGATTCGTCGACGGCGCTGGTGCCCGACAGCACCTCGCCGTCCACGGGCACACGGTCGCCTGGTCGGACGATCACGATGTCGCCGGTACGTACGTTGTCCACCGGAACGTCGACTTCGTCCGTGGCCCCGTTGGGCGAGGGGCGTACGACGCGTGCGGTCGCGGGCTGCAACGCCGCGAGCGACCGCAAGGCGCTCGACGTCTGCCGCTTGGCGCGTGCCTCGAAGGTGTTACCGGTGAGAATGAGCGCGATGATGATCACGACGGCTTCGTAGTACACGTCGGGCGCGAGGCCCGCCGCACGGAAGAGGCCTGGGGCGAGGGTTGCCACGACCGAGTACAGGAAGGCGGCGCCGGTGCCGACGGCGACGAGCGTGTTCATGTCGGCCGCATGATGCCGGAACGCGGCCCAGGCACGCGTATAGAAATGCCGTCCGGCCCATGTCATGATTGCCAGCGTGAGCACGAGCAACGTCCACGAGATCAGTGGCCGCGGCAGCGCGTACAGCCAGGGCGCGACCGATTGCAGGGCCGGAGTCAGCGATTGCATCGCCCAGCGCATGAACGGATCGGCGACGACGCTGCTGGCCTCGTGCGCATGGTCTCCGCCCATTAGTGGCATCGAGAGCAGCATGGCCACGACGCCGACGATGCCGCTCGCCATGGCTTTGCCACGCAGCTCCTGAAACTCCTCGGTCTGCGCACGGTCGCGGGCGGCCTGCTCGTCGAACGCCGACTGATCTGGCTTGGGAAGTTCGGCGCCGTAGCCGGTACCGCGAATCGTTTCGACTAATGCATCCGGTGTCGTAGCAGACGGGTCATACGAAACGGTGGCATTGCCCATCATCAGATTCACCGACGCGTCAGTGACGCCCGGGGTCTTGCTCAGCGTCCGCTGAACGCGTCCCTGGCAGGCCGCGCAGGTCATCCCCGTGACCGGGATGACGACCCGTTCGGCGGGAGGATGATCGGCGGCGGGCCGTGGGAGCGTGGTATTCGCGGTCGACATGTGTCGCTCGTGTGCGAAAGTGGATGGCAAAGCGTGGCCGTGCATGGCCGTGCGTGGAGGCGGCTACTCGGCGACGAGCTTGCCGCGGAGCATGCCCATGCCGCAGCTGAACGCGTACACGCCAGCCGTGGGCGGCGTCACCTCGATGACGGTTTGCTCGTGCGCGGGCAGAAAGCGGCGGATGCCGAAGTCGGCGAACACGACTTCTTCGGAGCAGCTCGACGTCTCTTGCCGGTCGAAGATGAGGCGGACGGGCTGTCCCGCTTGCACCCGCACCGACGCCGGGCTGTAGCCGCCTTTTACGGTGATGGTGGCTTGCGCCACCGCGGGGGCCGATGCGGCTGCGGTAGGTGCGGGGCCAACGGGATCGCCCGGTGCTGCTGAGACGGGGACCGCGCTCTGTACGGCCACTACCGTCGCGCCGGCGCCGGCATGATCGGCGAAGAAGTACCAGTTGATCCACGCAATCGCTGACGTACCGGCAGCGATCACGGTCCAGTCCAGGGCGGTCATGGGGGCCTCCTCAGGCGTAGACGCGGGTGGACGGCGTCGCGGGCGCTCCGGTGGCCATGCAGTGGCCGTAGGCCATTGCCTTGATTGCGAGGGTCAGGGTAGTCATGTCACGCTCCTGAAGCGAAAAGATGATTCGTATACCCCCTGGGGGTGTAAGAATGATAGCATGCCCCCCGGGGGTATGCAATGGTGTTGCCGTAACTGCCGACCGATCACTTCATCGGCGCAGCCGGCATGCGGTCCACCATCATCGTCATCATGGACTGCGTGATCTTCTCATGCATGTCTTTCATGGCCTTCATCTGGTCGTCCATTTGAGACATTTCATGCTTGGCCTTTTCGCGCATCGCTTTCGACATGGATGGCTGCGCCGATCCGGCACCGGCGAGGCGCGGCGGCGGCTGCGCCTTGGCTGGGAGGGCCGATGCGGCAGCGACAAGAGCGAAGGACAGTGCACGTGCGAGAGTCATGGAAGACTCCAGTAGTGCGTGAGGTTGAGGAGGCGAGCAAGACGCGTACCGATACTGTTCGAAGCACGCGAGGTCGACGGCTCGCGCAGGTACCCGCTCACACCTTCCGCCGGAACGCTCTCAGTGGCTTCACCCATCCGCACACACACGCGCAAAAGGCTTCTTGCCGCTATGACCCTCGCGGTGGTTCGCTGACGATCGCGGGCACCGCGTTCGCGCACGATTTCTGGATCATTTCAGACCTGTTCACCGTCGCCGCTGATTCGACGGTCCACTTGAGCGCCCGGGCCGGAACGAAATTTCCGGAGGGGACCGCGGTCCTGGTGGCACGCGTTGCCAACGCCCGCACTATTGGGGTAAGCGGTGAAACCAAGATCGCGGACATGGCCGTGGACAACGGTGCGTTGATCGGGGTGGACGGGAGCCGCGTGGATGGCGCGGTGCAATCGGTCCTGCCGTCCTACATGACCATGGGTGCCGCGGGCATGAGCGACATGGGCGAAATGGGGATGGCCCTACCGCGCAACAGCATCTCCATGACCGGCGGCGAGGGCCCGTTCGGCCCAATCGATATGGGGGGCCTCTTCACACTCATCAAAGTGCGTGATGTGATTCTCGGCACCAAAGACCCGGGGTGGTACGACCATCCCGAAGGCACTGTTGCCGAAGAAGCAACGGCGCAAGAGCTCCGCCGCGACGGTATTTCGACCGATCGCTGACCGTTCACACTGATCTGACAACCGGATCCGATTCGATGCAACCTAAATTTTTCAACAACCGTCGCACCGTAGGAGCTGTTGTGCTGTTGTCCGCTATCGGCATTGTCGCAAGCCCAACGCTGGCTCTCGCACACGCGGAACTCATCGGCGCGTCACCCGCCAAAGGCGCGACGGTCGCGGCGCCTCAGGAACTCCGTTTGGCGTTCTCCGAAAAGCTGGAGATTCCGCTCACGCGCATCACGATGATCGCGGCCGGGAAGGACACGGTGAAGCTTGGTGCGATCACGGCCGACCCGAAGTCAGACGGCACGATCATCGTTCCGGTGGTGGGCGCGGTGCGCGCAGCCACGTATACCATCTCGTGGCGGACGGC
>Ga0105049_10005480_pt1 | contig 14773 bp, 16 predicted proteins | sample MAT06_FD_78087 | JGI IMG/M metagenome (GOLD analysis project Ga0105049, IMG submission 78087) | Freshwater microbial communities from Lake Fryxell liftoff mats and glacier meltwater in Antarctica - MAT-06 | ecosystem: Environmental > Aquatic > Freshwater > Ice > Liftoff microbial mat | place... | reverse complement strand
TTGTGCAGGGCAGCAACGACGGCGCTCCACAAGGTCTCTCCATCGGTGCAACACCGACCCGTAGCCCGGGCCCCCATGGGAGGACCGTCTTGACGGACTATCGGCGAAAGGGATACTCCCCTTGTTGCTCCACACAATGTCATGAAATCACCCATCACACAAGTTGCACCCGGCCGGTTAATACTTGCGGCCAGTGATTTCAATCATTTTTGGCCGAATATCAAACAGGTATATCAAAGCAATGACGGTACCCGCGATACCAAAAATGGAGAGTGCCAGCGACGGGGCCAGCCCGGCAAGGACGGAAACCCCGGTCAGGGCTACCCACAACAACTTTGTTTGGCGCCCGATCACAGGGAAGTAATCGCCTGGTCTGCGGATTGCATCAACGAAGGCAAAAATTTTGACCGCTAACAGAATTGCCCACAGTGCATAAACGATAAGTGATTCAAAGCCCATGTGCTTATGTTAACCGACACCTTGCGGATAAGCAGAATCCCGCCGGTTTCCCGGCGGGATTCACGAACTACTGGTTCGAACTCGGGGATCGCTGTCGTTGGTTCACACACCAATTACTTCGCGTACGAGTGTCACCGTCTGCCCGGCGCTGTTCCGTACTTTCGTGGCGGCTTCGGTAGCGGTCGTGTAACCCTCTTTTGCAACGGATTTCACTGCATCCAAGGCGCTGTTGACGCTATCCATGTTCACCGCTGGTAGGTCGATTTTAGGAAACTCAACCTTGGGCATATCGATCTTCGGCAATTCGATCTTCGGCAATTCAACACCAAAGAAGGTGAATTTACTTGATGTTTTCATTTCTTCAGACATGTCATCCTCTTTCGTTTTCGGGTTCATTTTCTTGGGAATTTGTTTCGGTCGTTGTCTCAGTGCGGGATTCCGAATGTGCATCGTTTTCTGACTGGAACGCCGCGTAGATCTGCAGCAGGGTCGTGCGCTGGCGCTGGGTCAACGTTTGATCCGAGGCGATCGCCGTTGTGACTACTTCATCGCCCGCCCGATCACTGAGAATGCCAGCCTGCACATAAAGGGTTTCCGCCGAGATTCGCAGTCCTTGCGCAATCCGGTTGAGTATCTCTGCGCTGGGTTTGCGCAATCCACGCTCGACCTGGCTCAAATAAGGATTTGAGACCTCCGCGGCTTTCGCAAGCTGACGCAATGACATCTGAGCTTGATCTCGCTGATCCCGAATAAAGGATCCGATTCCACTGACATCTATTCCGGCCATGACTCCAGTATGCACCTTGATGCTTGCAATAGCAAACGCTGGCGCTTGCTCCCGCTAGCGTTTACCTGGTTGCCGGCTGCAGCGTGGGTGGGGGGCCAGAAATGGGACACCGGATAGGGCCCCGTGCGTGGCATTGCCTACCGCGCACAGTTAACCCCGCACAGTTAGCCCAGTGCGCTCAGCACCAACGAGCCAACAACCAGTGTCATCACGCACAGCCCCACACTGGGAATAATCCACCGGACCACCAGGTGCCCGTCCTTGGCCATGCTGGCGAACTGAACCACGGCGTAATAGCACAGGACAAAGAAGCCTGATACGGCCAAATTGATGCCAATTCCACCGAAAACCGTTAAGGCGAGCACCACGACGCTGGTGAGGATCTCAGCCCGCATTGGCACAGCACGTGGGCCAGCAACAATCGCCAGGGAAGAAGGCAGTGGCCCATCGAGCGCCATTGCATAAATCATCCGACCAATTCCAACGATCAGGGCGAACAGTGCTGCACCCGCGGCAAGTAGGGCTCCGATTTGAATGAGCCACACGGGGTAATCAAAGATCGTGGCCAACGCCTCAATTGGGGTGCTGGATTCCAATGTTTGCGGAACGGCAAGGAGTGAGCTCGCGACAAAGAAGTAGAGAACAAGCACAAAGGATAAACTCAGTCCGATTGCTAATGGGATGACAAACGTTGGGCGCTTAACTTCGCTGGCGATGACAGAGATTCTCGCGTACCCGGCGAAAGCGACAAAAAGAATTCCAGCAGCGGCGAGAACGGACACTATTGTCGGCTCCGGGGCAAGCACCGTGGTCACCGGCAGACTCTGGCTTGCTCGAGAAAATAAGATGAGAGACCCAATGATTGCAACAACTATTGAGACACTCAGCGCCATCGCAATCACCGAGTATTTCAGACCTCGAAGATTCAGGGCTAAGACGATCAGCACGGACAGCACCGCGACAATTCTTGAGTGATCCGGAGCAAGATAGGCGCCGATGACGAGTGCTGCTGCCGAAGCCGATGCAGTCTTGCCGATTAAAAATGAAAACCCAGCAATTAATGCGGGGTTGCTCCCCAGACAGTTTTTCCCATACACGTAGCCGCCACCAGATTGTGGAAAGATCCGCGCCAGCCGTGCGTTTGAGATTGCATTGAGAGTTGCGATTAAAGCGGCGATCAGTAACGAAATGAGGAGCGCCGACCCGGCGAGGGAATACGCGGGTGACCATGATGCAAAAACACCCGTCCCAATCATGGAGGCAAGCCCAATCAGGGTTGCGCCAGCAATACCGATTGTGCGTTTGAGTGACGTCATGTCAGTGTCGGGTATGTGCTTCCGACTATTTTGCCACCGCCAAAAATCGGCTGAGACGAATAGATTTCGACCGCCGACTCTGCGACCCCCATGAACATCAGTAGTCCAGCCATTACGGCGTTGCGACCCTGTTCTGCCCCGCTTTCAATCTTAAGAGCTACGGCACGCCCATCGGCAAACGCTGCGGTGTACACCCCAAATGCACCGTCTTTTGCAAGTAGGCCCGGGACCGAGGACATGAAATGGGTGACATCACGCCTGGTACCACCGACATACTGAGGGTGCGCTCGCATTGCGTCAGCAACTGTCCGTTCCGGGCTTCCGACCGCGGCCACAACTGCCGAGCGCGAAAGCCGGGCTAATCCGGGAAGTGTCAAAGCGTGCACCGGTGCACCGCACCCATCAACACCTTGAAAGGCGATCGCCTCGCCAGACATGTCGTGAAGTTTCGCAGTTATGGCTACTTGAAGTGGATGCTCCGGCGACAGATACGTCGCGATATCCCAGCCGTTTATGACACAGGTTGCCAGCATGCCAGCGTGCTTGCCGGAACAATTCATAAGGATTGGTGATCTGGCTTCACCTCGAGCAACGCACGCATCTCGCTCAACGATATCTAGTGGGTAATCATCCGGAGTCTGTAGTTCACCAGGAGTCAGGCCCACATTCGCCAGAATCTCGCGGACCCCGGCAAGATGGAATGCTTCACCAGAGTGCGAGGCGGCCGTGAGCGCCTGTAGGTGTTGCGGCAAATTTAACCCGGCTTGGGCCATTGCGCTCGCTTGGCCAATCTTGTTCGAAGATCGAGGATAAAACTCCTGCGAGGCGCTCCCCCAACTGCGAGCTACGCTTCCGTCGGGGTCAAGCACTACTGCGTGTCCATAAAAGAGTCCTTCGGTGTGACCACTGCGGGAGTATGCCGCAAGTGGGACTGCTGTGTCTCTCATGTCGATGTCCCCGGTACACACGCTCCCAGTGCGCTCGTTCGCCGTGGTCCCGAATCAATGCCCATAGGTTGATCATGACAGGCTTGGGAAATGCGAGCGATAGTGCAACGTGCCGTAGATGGCAACGTTAGCGTCAACCTTGAGGTGATCGGTTCATTCACCGGACCTGGCTTAGTCATTTTTGTGGGGGTTACCCACACCGACACAGCGGCTGTGGCACATAAGTTGGCCGAGAAAATTTATGGACTGCGGATTTTCGATCAGGAGTTCGTTTCGCAGTTTGATCAGGTGTGTGTTGCCCCAGGTTCCCCACGCGAACTCAGCGCAGGAGACCTGGGTTTGCCCATGCTGGTGATTAGTCAATTCACACTTTATGCATCAACGAACAAGGGTCGCCGCCCAACGTGGGAAGCAGCAGCACCGGGTGAGGTGGCTGAGCCACTCGTTGAAGCGGTCGCTCAAAAGTTGCGTGAGATGGGAACGCGCGTTTCCCAAGGAAAGTTCGGCGCCAACATGAATGTCTCGCTGACAAATGCTGGGCCGATGACATTGATCATCGACGTTGATTTATAACGTTTTTGATCGGCCGAATATTTAATTGGCCGAGATGACAATTTCCTGATTTGCGGTAATCACATTGCCTTCATGCATGACATGCAGTGTTTCGTCAATGGGTGTTGATCGCTTGATCACCGCTGTTGCAATGGGTCCCAGTTCATAGTGCCGTGCAGCGGTTCCAATGAAACCAATTACTTTGCCGGCAACAGTCGCGACTTCGTCGCCGTGCGCGGGTAGATCGCTATCGCTGCCGTCAAGGTGCAGCAGCACCAGGCGTCGAGGTGGTTTGCCGAGGTTGTACACGCGGGCGACAGTTTCCTGGCCGCGGTAGCAACCTTTTTGTAGATGAACTCCAGAGCCGATCCAACCCAATTCATGGGGCAGTGATTTGTGATCGGTTTCGTGCGCTAACTGGGGAACAGCAGCAGCAGCGCGGATCGCGTTGTAGGCCCAGGTGCCGGCGCGATGGGGGAATAGATCGAGTCGGTCTGCCAACATCGCTCGAGGAACAATCACTTGCCGGCCAAGAAATGGTTCAGGTCGGGCGACAACGTATTTGTCAACGTACATGTCGGCGGTGCCGTCGGCTCCGGCGAACTCGTCGGGGGTAAGCCAGGTAATGGCATTGTGGTCAAGGGCGTGCACCGACTCCCAGACCACGGCGAATTCTTCACTGCGGTCAGCAATGTCAACGCGCAACATGAACCGCATTGAATTGAGGTAGGTGGTAAGCGCGGTTGCAGTGTTCGGAGGCGTGATCAACCAGGTTGTTTCACCGTCGTCAACCACGTGCAACTCTTGTTCAACGTGTCCGTGCGGACTGAGAATGAGCGCGATACGAGAGACGTTAGGTTCGAGGTTGTCAAGAAATGCGGTGGTCAGACTGTGTAACCACGACAGTCGATCAACGCCGGTCACCGTGACGACACCCCAATGGGAAAGGTCAACACTAGCCTCGCCAGCGAGGAGCAAACGCTGCTCCCGGTGTGGATCCCCATAATGCCAGGCAACTCCGAAGTCAAGATCTGTCTCTGGCGCCGGGATCGGTGTGATCTTCATTTCATCCATGTCATTTCAACTCCAATTTTTTTACACAAACTTGGCATAGACCGGTAACTGCCATGTGAGTCATGTGAGCCGTGAATCCATAAGCATCCCGAATGTCGCGTGAAAATGCAGCTGCAACTCCAGCCGGAACACTTGTCACTTCACTACAGTCATCGCAGACAAGGTGAATGTGCGGTGACTCTTCTTGTGAATGGTAAACGGGTGCCCCGTGTCCTATGTGCGTGTGGATGATCAGACCAACACTTTCCAGTACTTCAAGTGCTCGATAAATCGTTGAAAGATTTACACCCGATGCAGTTTTTTGAACCGAGGACAAAATCTCTTCGGGGGTTCCGTGACCTAGTTGGTTAACCGACTCAAGCACCAGTTGTCGTTGCGGAGTGATGCGAAAACCTTGCTCACGGAGCCGATCCGCCCACGGTGTTGATTCCACGGTAATTACAGGTCTTCAACCGCTGGGCGTAGCTTCGCCGAAAGGTGATTCTGCATTGGCTGATCCATCGCCGCCATGTCAAAAGTCCACATCAGTTGGGAATCGAACAGTCCGTAAAGCCGCTCACCATGGATGTATGGCTTAGCGCTTTCGGTACGAACCACCACATCGGTTTTCAGGATTGCCCGCGCACTCGTGATTTTTGCGTTATCTAAACCAAGAACTTCTGTTTCTCCCAGATAGATTTCGGAGAAGCCGGTTGGATGTGCCAGAACTAATTCGAACTGACGCTCAGGCCGTGGTCGCCAGTACCCCGATTCCGTTCCGAGCGGTTTAATCCGCTCGCCTGCTTCGTCGAGGAGCCAACTGCGGGAAACATAGGAAATAAAAGGTCGACCATCACAGGAAAAAACAGCTTCCTGTCCGAACCTAAACTCCTCAATTGTTGGGTAAGTACCCAGTCCCACGCCAACCCAACTTCCGATCAGCCATGAAAGAGGCATGACTTCAGCCGGAAGCTTGTCCATGGGTCAGCCTTGACCTTTGAAGAGTTTGGCCACCACGTAAAACGAGAATAAACCAGCGGCACCGATGGCAATGACGAGCAGGGACGTGTAAACAATCTCTAGCATGCTGGCATTCTACCCTTTCGTTCCATTGTGCTCAGATGGGACGTGATCGCGCAGCCAATGTCCGATCTGCGCCAAAGTATGTGAACTGATCGCGGTCTCGGCATGGCCGAAACCCTCAACCACCATCACCGTGGCATTCACGTTGCCGGCGCGCTCGACCGCATTTTCCAATGCATAGGCGTGCTCGACCGGGAAGTACTTGTCGACGTCCCCGTGCACGATTAAAAGCGGAGTGTGGGAAAGCCGTTCCACCGCGGCTTCGGGTGAAATCGGGGGTGGATCTGGCCACGGAGTGCTCGACACGTGCACACCCTTGCCGCGTAAGACCAGCCGACCCGCTTGAGTCTCGAACAGGCGGTGAACCACCCGCATGACCGGTGTTCCACGGTAAAACCAGAATGCGGGAGCGCTCACGCTCACAACAAGATCGGGTGCGCTGGAACCTTGCGCTAAAGCAGCCTGTCGCAATACCACCGAACCACCCATGGAGAAGCCAACGGTTGCCACACTTCGGTAGCCAAAGTCTCGCGCATGAGCCACGGCTGCATCGACATCAAAAATCTCATCCATGCCCATCGTGCCCTCACCCCCGGATTCCCCGTGACCGCGCAGGTCCAGCGCAAGAACCCCACCAAATTCCCTGAGGGCGACTACGACTTTCTTGACATGGTCCTGCTGGCGGTTTGCGGTGAAACCAAGAGCCAACACAATCCCAAGGGCCAGTGGATCCGAATCGGTCTTGGCGTGCGCAGAAGTTGAATGGGTTCCAGCAATACGCACCGCATCACGGGTATAAAGGGTGAATTCGGAGTGCACACCCCCATTTTGCCTGCAGCACTCGTTGACTTACTCGGCACCTATCTATGCGCGAAATATCCGGTTGGTACTCTTGGTGAACATTTAGGAGGTCGCATGCGGATAGTTCTCTTGACTCGCGCCATGCACGCTTCCGCTGAGATCCTGCCCGCTTTAGCGCTTCTCAACCACAGCGTCCGGGTCTTGGGCGCCGAACCAGCCTCCTTGTTGGCAGTTGATAACGCTGATGTCGTCCTCGTCGACGGACGAATGGATCTCTCAGCCGTTCGCAGTTTCATCCGGCTGTTGTGTGACACCGGTGTGGGGGCGCCGATCCTGCTGGTCACCACCGAAGGAAACCTCACCGCGGTCCAAGGTGACTGGGGAATTGATGACTTCATGCTGAACACCACCTCTCCCACGGAACTGGAAGCGCGATTGCGGGTGTCCGTAGCTCGTTTCAACATTCGTTTGGGTGTTGACGCTAACCGCAATCCGGAAGAGATATATCTCGGCGCCCTCCACATTGACGAGGTCAGTTACACGGTTCGCCTGCATGGTCGGCCCCTTGACCTGACGTTTAAAGAATTTGAGTTGTTGAAACACCTAGCCCAACATCCAGGTCGGGTTTTCACCCGCGCTGTTTTATTGCAGGAATTGTGGGGGTACGACTACTTTGGTGGCACCCGCACCGTTGACGTGCACATTCGCCGCCTCCGCGCGAAACTTGGTTCAGAGCATGAAGCACTTATTGGCACCGTGCGAAATGTTGGCTACCGGTTTGTACTCGAGACACCCGAGCCTGAAACCGGACGCGTCAATCAATTGCTGAGTTAGCGCTTTATGTCACTTCAGCAACCGGTTATCTCAACGCTAGTGCTCGACCACCTTGATCCCGCACAAATGGAATACATCACCCAGCTACTCAATAACGCAACGGAATTTGATGGCGTTCGACCATTGAGTGAACACGCTTGGTTGCACCTTCGCTCTGGTGAAAGCGGGCTTCACGTTCTTGGATTATTCGACGATGACATTGTCGGCTACGCCCACGTCGATATTACCGATCTCGTTGAGGGAACAAGTGCCGAGTTAGTGGTGTCACCAGATTCGCGAAACGGTGGAATGGGCCGTGCGTTAGTTGCGCAGGCATTGAAACTTTCCCCCGACGGTCGTCTGCGTCTGTGGGCGCACGGGCTTACCACCGGAGCTCAATCCTTAGCCGACTCGCTTGACTTCCTGGTCAGTCGCTCACTGTGGCAAATGCGCCGATCGCTTTTCGCCCCACTTCCACCCGCACACATTCCAGAAGGGGTAATCATCAGGGCTTTTAATCCGTTGACCGACATTGCCGGTGTGCTGGCGGTTAACGCCCGCGCGTTTTCCGAACTTCCTGATCAAGGGGGATGGACCGAAGATGATATTCGAGTGCGACTTCACGAGTCGTGGTTTAACGTCGATGGTTTCTTTATCGCGATCGATGCGCAAACGGATGCGATCATCGGATTTCATTGGACCAAAGTCCACGGGTCGCAGGTGAACGCGTCGCATGCACACGGGCCGGCAGTCCCAGGCCCTGACCACAGCCACGAAGCCATTGGTGAGGTGTACGTCCTCGCCGTTGACCCACAACACCGGGTTCCAGGGCTTGGCCGCGCTTTGACAGCAATGGGGTTAACCTATTTGCGCAGCCTCGGCTTACGGCAGGCGATGCTCTACGTTGATTCGTCAAATGAGCGGGCCATTTCCCTTTATGAAAGCGTAAAATTCGTTCATTGGGATACCGACGTGATGTACCGGCACCGAATTCAATAATTTCGTTGCACTTCACCCGTTGATCACCTTCGGATCACCTTTGGGCACCCCGTCGTGGCACGATACGCCCATGAGCATCTCGGACTTATCGGCTGATGGTCCCCCAACCGGTGAGTTTGCGGCCATTATTCTCAAAGATAATTACGCCATCGACCTCCCAGCCAATCGTTTTCTGGACCGAGAACTCTCGTGGCTAGCATTTAATAAGAGGGTCCTAGACCTGGCCGAAGACACCGGTCTGCCGCTACTTGAACGCACAAAGTTCCTCGCAATTTTTGCCAGCAATCTTGATGAATTTTTTATGGTTCGGGTGGCCGGTCTCAAGCGTCGCATTGCGACGGGGATTGCCGTTCGTGCAGCAAGTGGACTTAACCCGAGGGAAGTTCTCGAAAATATTTGGGAACGCGCATTTGCGTTGCAGCGTCAGCAAGCAGATTATTTTCTTAACACGATTGAACCCGAGCTCAATGCAACTGGCATACATGTTCTGCGTTGGGATCAACTCACCCCGATTGAAAAAACCGATATGGATTTGTTCTTCGATTCCAAAGTTTTCCCAATTTTGACCCCACTCGCGGTTGATCCCTCGCACCCATTTCCTTATATCAGTGGCCTTTCACTCAATCTTGCTGTCGTGGTTCAAAATCCAACAACGGGGAATCGGCTGTTTGCCCGCGTCAAAGTTCCACCACTGCTGCCACGTTTCATTAAAGTCGGTCCTGCGCGTTTTGTGCCACTGGAAGACGTCATTGCCGCACACTTGAGTGATCTGTTTCCTGGAATGGAGATTCGGGAGCATCACGCATTTCGGGTCACCCGCAATGAAGACGTTGAAGTTGAAGAGGATGACGCGGAAAATCTGCTGCTGGCCCTCGAGCGCGAATTGGTGCGACGGCGCTTTGGACCGCCGGTGCGACTCGAGGTCGAAGAAAACATCGATCCATACGTCCTTGACTTACTCGTGAGTGAACTTGATGTCACCGATCTCGAAGTATTCCGGCTTCCTGGACCATTGGATTTAACCGGATTATGGACGATTGTCAGTCTGGACCGCGACGACCTCAAGCAGCGCAAGTTTGTTCCCAAGACTTCACGCGCCTTGAATGATGTTGAAAGTTCTCACGCTCCTGATGTTTTAAATATTGTGCGCGAGAAAGACGTTCTGCTCCATCACCCGTATGACTCGTTCTCAACCAGTGTTCAACTTTTTCTCGAACAGGCTGCTGTTGACCCTCATGTTCTGGCAATTAAGCAGACGTTGTATCGAACATCCGGTGATTCGCCAATCGTTGACGCACTCATACTTGCTGCCGAGGAGGGAAAGCAAGTTCTCGCAATCGTTGAAATCAAGGCACGCTTTGACGAGCAAAACAATATTGACTGGGCGCGCAAACTTGAACAAGCCGGAGTGCACGTTGTTTACGGTCTTGTAGGGCTGAAAACTCACTGTAAGTTGTCCATGGTCGTGCGCAATGACGGTGATCAACTTCGCCGCTACTGCCACATTGGTACCGGCAACTATCACCCTAAAACTGCCCGCCTCTACGAAGACTTCGGGTTACTCACCAGCAATCCCCAAGTGGGCGAGGACGTATCGAACCTGTTCAACGTTCTCTCGGGTTACTCCCTGAACACCAATTACAACCGGCTTCTCGTTGCCCCCCACTCCGTACGCACCGGACTGATCGCACGAATTGATCGAGAAATCACTCACCAACGTGAAGGTCGTCCTTCCGGGATCCGTTTCAAATGCAACTCACTCGTTGACGAAGCGATCATTGACGCGCTGTACCGGGCTTGCATGGCCGGGGTTCCCATTGATATCTGGGTTCGCGGTATTTGTGCATTGCGTCCCGGTGTTCCCGGCCTGAGTGACACCATTCGGGTCGTCAGCGTGATGGGGCGTTTCCTTGAACATAGCCGAGTTTTTACTTTCGCCAATGGTGGAAATCCATCCGTGTGGATCGGTTCGGCCGATCTCATGCACCGCAATCTTGATCGTCGGGTAGAGACTTTGGTGAGCATTCTTGATCCCGAGCAAATCGCTGAGATTGAAGACTTACTCAACTTGGGCTTTGCCCCAGACACCGCCGCTTGGGATTTGCGTTCTGATGGAAGTTGGGTCAGGCGGTTGTTCAACGATGCAGGGGAACGCCTCACCGACATTCAAGAGCTCCTCATCGCCGTCAAAAGTAAGCGTTCGAGCGCCCTCGAGTCGGGGGTGCTGACGGGTGAAGTTTCCTAGGCGACTTTTCCTCGGTAAGTTAAAACTATGAATACCGCGACCGCTCACGTGGAGACGGAATTCAAATTCCGATTACCACGTAATGTGGAGTTGCCGAGTTTCCCACAATCACTGGGCACGTGGGCTGGCGAACCGGTTCGAAATATGGATGCGACCTACTGGGACACGACGGATGCCACCCTTCTGCGTTGGGGTATCACCATGCGAATCCGATCCGGGGGTGGGGATGACGGTTGGCACCTGAAAATCCCCGTTGCGCGTTCAGGAATGATCGCCGGTGCAAGCGTGCGAACCGAACTCCATCGTGACTCGTCAAGTGCAACCCCGCCTGTTGAGTTCCTTGAGTTGCTCTCGACAATCCTGCAAGGCGCCGAGGTTGTACCGATTGCGCGAGTTGAAACCCATCGCAAACCCCGCCTTCTTTCTGACACACGTGGCGCGGCAATTGAATTGGTTGACGACCTGGTGACCTTGTCCCGAGGTGATAAAATTATCGACACCTTCCGGGAGATCGAAATTGAGCTGCGGAACCACGCGGCTCTCCCCGCAGCCCTAGTAATCGGTGAGATTCTGCTCAATGCTGGGGCGAAATCAAGTTCGGTGAGCAAGGCTGCGAGTGCGTTCGGACCTGCGGCACAGAAACAGCCCGATATTCCGCGGCTGCCTCAGCCCGACAAGGGTGATCTGCCCTGTGATCTGATCCGATGGGCGCTCGCCCGGCAAGCACGCTCAATCTTCCAGGCGGAACTCACCAGCAGAATCACCAACGAAACGCGCCCTCTCACTTCGGAACTCACGAATCTTGTGGACTTGCTCAACGCACTCAAAAATTGGCTGAATGAATCGGAGCTAGAATTTGTGCGGGAGGACCTCACCTGGCTCATTCAAGAATTGAGCATGGCCGCGCAATTGACCCACCAGCATGAACTAGTACTTGCCTTCCTTGGTTCTCTGTCGGACCCGGGGGATCAACATGACGCGATGACAGGTGTTGATCTGTATTTTGCCGGTAAGGGTGAAGCTGCTCGGTCTAGTGTGCAGGCCGCTCGTCGCAGCGACCGTTATCTACTGTTGTTCAATGATCTAGTCAATCTTGCCCGCGTACCCGCAGTCGCCCCGCAGGCCTATGAACCCAACAGTATTTGGGTTAATATTTCCCCGGACCCGTGTGACCAGTTGACCATTGCGCACCATTTTAAAGACATCTTTAAAAAGAAAAGTAGACAAATTCACAAAAATTTTATCTGTCCACGAAAGGCAGCGCAACCAATGGATGTGCAGGGGATCATTCGCGCAATCGCACTCTCCGGTAACAATGATCCCGCGGCAATATTTGCGCTGGGCCTTGCAGTGAATGGAAGGAAGATGGAATGAGCGCATTAATTTTTGCCGCGGGTACCGTTCTTATTCGCGATAACGAGGTGCTGCTTGTTCATCGTCCACGTTACGACGACTGGTCCTTTCCCAAAGGCAAGGTTGACGGCGCTGAACTTTTACCACTTACCGCAATTAGAGAGTGTGATGAAGAAACCGGTTTCCTCCCCGTCTTGGGTCCACATCTTGGCGTTGATCGGTACGACACCCCCGAAGGCGAGAAAGCGGTACATTACTGGCGAGCACGTGTGCGTGAGAATCTTGGCTTCGCACCCGATGAAGAAGTCGACAAAGTTGCTTGGATTCCGATCGACCACGTCGCGGAGCACTTGACGTATTCGCAAGATCTGCAATTCCTGCAGCGAGCAATCGCGCTTCCACCCACATCACCGCTAATCATCCTCCGACACGCGAAAGCCGTGAAACGTTCGGACTTCACCGGCAAGGACGATGGTGAACGACCACTTTCTGGTCGAGGACGTCGTCAGTCGAAAACAATTACCGATGTACTCGAAGGATACGGAATTGAACACGTGGTGAGCTCACCCATGGTGCGCTGCCAGGAGACCGTGAAAAAATTTGTTAAACAACTTTCCATGACCCCCACCTTGGTTGAAGTGATTAGCGAGTCGGGTTACGAGCAGGCACCTGAGGATCTTGACACCGTGATCGAGTTGATCATGAATGACCACCTTCCAACCGTTGTGTGTTCACACCGACCGGTACTTGACGCAATTTTGGATACGGTTGCCCGGATCGGGGGAATTTCACAAACCGAGCGTGCGGACGGAATCTACTCGACCAAGCTTTCCCCCGGTTCCTTTGTAGTGGTGCACCGAGCGTTCAACTTTGATGGCCCGGTAAACACGGTGCGAATTGTGGCCGCAGAGCACCACGAGGTCCCTGGGAATCAAGAATCCTGATTCGTTTTCCTAAATGTACCGAGTTGTTCATCTTTCGTTCACTTAAAGGGTCCATTGTGTCCACCTAATCCACCTAATTTAGGATTTTGGGGTCATATTTGGCAGTTAATGTGAACGAATAGAAAACGAATTGGAGTTTATTCATGGCTCAACTAAAACGAACGCTCCTCATCGCATCACCCGTTCTCGCGGCAGCCCTCGCGCTCAGCGCGTGTGGAGGCTCGAACACCTCATCCAGTGACACCGGTGGCAGCGGCCAGATCCGAATCGATGGATCCTCAACCGTCTACCCGCTGACCGCAATCGCTGCCGAAGACTTCCAGGGCGCCAATGCCGGTATTCAAGTAACCGTCGGTAACTCTGGCACCGGCGGCGGATTTGAAAAGTTCTGTCGAGGCGAAACAGACGCCAACAACGCCTCGCGGCCGATCAAGGATTCAGAAGCGCAAGCCTGCGCGGACAACGGGATTGAATATGGCCAGCTCATCTTTGCCATTGATGCCCTAACCGTGGTCGTCAATAAAGATAATGACTTTGCGAGTTGCCTAACCACCGATCAATTGGCCGCGATCTGGGGGCCGGAATCAACTATTTCTAACTGGAATGAAGTTGATCCGTCCTTCCCGGATGAACCACTTTCTCTCTTTGGTCCAGGAACCGATTCGGGAACATTTGATTACTTCACCGCTGAGATCAACGGCGAGGAAGGCTCGAGTCGCACTGACTTCACCCCGAGCGAAGACGACAACGTTGTTGTCCAAGGTGTCGAAGGTAGCAAGGGCGGTCTTGGCTACTTCGGCTACACCTACTTCGAGGAGAATACCGACAAACTCAAGGCACTCGAAATTGATTCGGGCGCCGGATGCGTTGCACCGAGCGTGGAAACAGCACGAGATGGCTCGTACACGCCTCTTTCTCGACCACTCTATGTTTACGCTTCGATTCAAGCTCTCGCTAATCCCAGTGTCGCCGAGTTCTTTCAGTACTACGTCGACAACGACGCCGAGATTGCAAAATCTGCCCTCTACATTCCACTGAGTGATGCGGACCAGACGAAATTAACGACCGATTTCGAAGCCCTTCTGTCCCGAGCAGGAAAATAGCAATCAAAAAAATGGCGATTAATTAATGGCAATGAGCACGGTGAACGAGACTGCCGAGGGACTATCCCTTCGTCAGTCTCGTCCGCGCTACGGTGAAAAGGCGATTCGCGCGACACTTGCTCTCGCAGCAATCGTTTCAGTTTTCACCACGTTTGGAATTGTTATTTCCCTGCTCATTCCTTCCATCGAATTCTTTCTTGAAGTACCGATCACCGACTTCCTTTTTGGCACCGTCTGGACTCCACTGTTTAAGGACGGTGAGTTCGGTGTACTTCCCCTGTTGAGCGGAACAATCGTCATTACGGTCATTGCCATTTC
>Ga0105049_10005479_pt1 | contig 14773 bp, 9 predicted proteins | sample MAT06_FD_78087 | JGI IMG/M metagenome (GOLD analysis project Ga0105049, IMG submission 78087) | Freshwater microbial communities from Lake Fryxell liftoff mats and glacier meltwater in Antarctica - MAT-06 | ecosystem: Environmental > Aquatic > Freshwater > Ice > Liftoff microbial mat | place... | reverse complement strand
GCCCTCGGTCTTGAGCGCGCGCAGCTCGCCGATCGTCAGCCGCTCCTTGTTACCGGCCTTGCTACCCAGGAGGTCGAACGCGCGTCGCGCGGCCGCCCGCGTGGGTGCGGTGAGCTCGCGAACGCGCGCGATCAGGATCTCGTGGCGCAGCATCCACGTCGCGCCGTTCGGATCGCCGCGGATGATCAGGCCGCGCTGCTCGAGCGTGGTCAGCGCCTGCTGCGCGTACGTCTGATCGAGGCTGATCTTGCGGATCACCGACGCGGCATCGCTCGGCGCCGGACCACCGACGGCAAGCTCGGCCGCGAGCCGCATCGCCGAGCGCTCGTTGCCGGTCGATCTACAGATCTCGTGAAGCCACGCCTCCTCGAGCTCGCTCGCACCACCGAGCTTCTGCAGCCCCGCGGCACTGGTGATCTTGAGATCGCGCAGCGCGATGCCAGCGAGCTGGAGATCCGCGGTCAACATCGGCTGGCCGTGACCGAGCCCCTGGACGACCGCCTCGGCGAGCGCCGGATCCGCGGCGACGCCGGAGAATGAGAGGATGCGATCAAGGATCTTGGTCGCCTCGGGCGCCGCGATCCGCTTGAGCTCGTAGCGGGTGGATGGCGGGAACAGCGAGCCGGTGCGCCGCTCGAGCGCGCCGAGCGCGTGCAGCCGCTCGCTCGCACACACGAACAAAAACCGCGCCCGCCCACCACCGCGACCGACGACGCGCGAGAACAGATCCGCGAGCTCGTTGATCGCCTTGTCGTCGGCGCACACGAAATCGATGTCGTCGATGACGAACACGAACTGCTGCCCGGCGACCGCGGCGCTCACCGCGCGCGTCGCGAACGCGACCGGCTGCTCGTTCGCATGTGGCTGGATGCCGAACGCCGAGAGCCCGGCCGCGAAGCTCGCCGCGGGTTGGGTCAGATCCTCGCAGGCGAGGGCGACGATGCCGTGATCGCGCAGGTACGGGATCAGGCCGGCGCGGACCAGCGAGGTCTTGCCGACCCCGGGCTCGCCGAACAGCAAGCCCGCGCGAAACCCCTCCGCCGTGACGAGCTTCGCGATCTCGTCGCGCTCGGTCTCGCGACCTTGCCAGACATCCCGCTCCGCCTCGCCGAAAGCATCGAGGCCCCGAAGCGGCGACACCGTCCCCGGATAGGTGGCGACCACGAGCGGACTATAGACTGGAACCGGCTCTGCGCGCGTATGCTCGACCCGATGTCGGGGAACTTGACCTGCATGCTGCTGGTCCTCACAGTCGCGTGCGGGTCACGCACCGCGCCCGGTCCGTCGAGCCGAGGGCCTCACAAGCCCGGCGTCGAGATCACGCTGTATCGAGACCATGCGGTGATCGCGCATCGGCTCGAGGTCGAGATTCCGCCCGCGTCGACGGCGACGGTGAAGCTGCGCATCGCCGCCGGGGCCGAGCCCGACGAGATCTATCTCGTCGACAAGAGCGCACTCGAGATCCGCCAGGTTCGCGTGATCGGCGCGCCGACCAAGCCCGAGACCTGCGACGAGGTGTCGTGCGTGCTCGAGAGCTACGAGCACGCCTGCTGCGCGAAGTTCAAGAAGCCTGTCCCGGCCGCCTCCGCGCTCACCGTCGGCGTCCCCAACAAGCTGGGCGGCCCGATCGAGGTCGAGCTCGCGATCGGCGGTCCTTCGGCCGGCACGTTCTCGGTGCTCGCCGGCTCCCCCACGCCGAGGATCGACTGGGACGCCGCGTACACGCTGATCACGTCAGGAGCTCACGGTGAGCTCCGCGGTGCGCTCGCGATCCGCAACGCGACCGGCATCGCGTTTCCCGATGCCCGCCTGCGGGTCGCCGATTCGCAGCACGCAGCGGTGACGGCGCGGCTGAAGCAGATCGAGGCCAAGGCCAACGGCACGCTCGACAAGAAGAAGGAGGACACGTCGCCGGTCGGCATGCCGCGCGAGGTGTCGCGCATCGATCTCCTCGAGGGCGATACCCGCGTCGAGCTCCTCGGGCCGGTCACGCGGCCGCTACGCTCGATGCTGGTCTTCGACCCGGTCGGCTCCGGGTACGACTACAAGCACACGCAGCCGGTGCAGGATCCGGCGCTCGGCGCGGTGACCCCCGGGACCAAGCTCGTCGAGAGCCTCGCGCTCGATCGCCCCGAGGCGTTCCGGCTGCTACCGGGCGGCCCGGTGCGCGTGCTCCAGCGCCGCCCCGACGGGTCATTGCTGTTGCTCTCCGAGGCGCCGCTGTTCGGCGAGGCCACGCTCGCCGCGTCGATCGACGTCATTCCGCTACACACCGCCGAGCGAGTGAGCGGAAAGCGCGAGCGTCGCGAGCTCACGATCGATAACGATCGCCGCCGCATCGTCGAAGAGTTCGTGCTGACGATCGACAACATGCGCGAGCGACCGATCGACGTGCTGCTGCGCGAGCACCTGTATCGCGGCCAGAGCTGGACGATCGCGTACCGCTCCACGTTCGATGCGAAGCAGGAAGGCGTCCAGCAGCTGACGATGAGCACCGTGGTTCCGGCACGCGGAAAGCAGACCGTGCGTTACGTCGTGGTGTATTCGTGGGACCCGTGATCGCGAAGGTCGAAGGACTGATCATCAAGTACGGCAAGCGCGTCGCCGTCGATGGGCTCTCGTTCGAGCTCGCGCCCGGCGAGATCGTGCTGATGCTGGGCCCGAACGGCGCCGGCAAGTCGACGACGCTGGCGGCGATGGCTGGCACGATCGTACAAGCGACGGGCACGATCACGGTCGGTGGCGAGAACCTCGCGACCGCGCCCCGCAGCGCCCGCGGCAAGGTCGGGTTCGCGGACCAGCCGCCCGCGCTGTACGAGTTCTTCACCGTCGCCGAGCACGTCGGCTTCGTCGCCCAGGCGCGCGGCTCGGACCAGGCCGCGGCCGACCAGGTGCTCGCCGACCTCGGGCTCTCCAAGATCGCTGGGCGTCCGTGCCGGGAACTGTCGTTCGGCATGCGGCAGCGCGTCGGGCTGGCAGCGGCGCTGGTCGGGCCGATCGAGCTCGCGCTGCTCGACGAGACCCTCAATGGCCTCGACCCCCATGCTTCGCGCTCCGCACGCGCCACGCTGCGGGCGGTCGCCGAACGCGGTGCCGCGATCTTGATGTCCACCCACCTGCTCGGGGTCGCCGAGCGGATGTGCGACCGGATCCTGATCATGGATAAAGGAAAGCTGGTCGCCGACCAGCGCGGGGAAGATCTGAAGACCCTGCTGGCCCGGGGCCCGTCGGCCGTCGAGGACCTCTACGTCTCGTTGATCGCCGACGAAGGCCCGACCTGAGCCGCGAATCATCCGGATGACGAGGGACCCGTCTCCACGAACGCCGAATATGATGCTCCATGACCTCGCGTGAGCTGATCCGCTGGGCGGCGCTACACGAGCGCCGATCACGCGCGGGTTGGTGGACCTCCGGAATCGTGGTCGCGCTCGTCGTGGGCAGCCTGATCGCGGGCTGGGTGGCGTGGCGCGATGACGTCTCGATCACGGCGGCCAGTCATGCGTGGCTCGCCGCTGCGGCGGTGACGTTCGCGATCGCGTTCCTCCGCGTGCCGTTTCATCTCTACTGGCGATCCGATGCGTCGTTGCTCGCGCAGCTTCCGATCGAGGGTGGCGCGCTGTTCGACGTTGCGCTGTTGCGCTGTCTGCATGCCGCGAAATCGACGACGCTCGCCGTGCTGATCGGCGCGTTGCCACTCGCGAGACATTCGGGCGAGCTGTACGCGCGGCATGCGTCGGTCGCGCTCGCACTCGGTGCGGCGGCGGCGCTGTTCTTGCCCGCAGTCGCGACGTGGGCGGCGATGCTGGTCGCGATCGGCCAGGACCAGACGCGGCTGGCGCAGATCAAGGCCGCGACGGGCGCAGCGGAGGTCCCGCCGTCGTCGGCGTTGCTCGGCGCGTTGCCCGGGCTCGCAGGCACGGTCGTGATCGTCGGCGTGATCCTGCTCGCGAAGTGGCTGACTGGAGGTGTTTCTGTGCTGCCCGCACCGGCGGTGCTCGGCGGGCTCGTCGGGATGTCCGTGCTGTCGTTCCTCGCGGTGCGGGCGAGCGCCCCTCGCGTGATGGGCGCGATCTTGCGCGACGTCTCGGCGCTCGATCGCCAGCGCCTCGCGCACCTCGAGATCCGCCCGCCGACAGGCATCGAGCGTGCGATCGGCGGGCTGCTCGGCGAGGGCGCGCTGCCATACGGCAAGGATGCGCGGCTGGTACGTCGTCGCTATCCCATGGCCTTCGCGCTCGGGGCGTTGATCTTCCTCGTGCTCGTGATCGTCGGTGGCGCGCAGCCCGACGATCCGGGACCGTGGCTGACGGTCACGCTCGCCGGTGCCGCCGCATACGGCGTGGTGCTCGCGGGGCGCTTGCAGAAGCCGCCGATCGAGCTGCAGCGGTTGACGCCGACGTTGCCGATCTCGGATGCCGCGGTCGCGCGCGCGAAGATCGCGTGGGTGATCGGGTGGTGGACGATCTTCATCGCCGCGCCCGGCGTGTTCGCGGTCGTCCGCCAGGACGAGCTGGTGCCATATGCCGCGCTGCTCGGCGGGGCGAGTGTCGTCGTGCTCGTCGCTGCCTTGCGCTATGCCCGCAAGACCCGCGTGCAGCGACGGCGCTGATCCGGCGTCGTGCGCGCGAGGGCGCGCGTGCGAAGCCGCTGCGCGCCGGGCGAGTTCCAGACGTCGAGAAACGGCGTGTCCTGGAGATTGCCGAGCGCGGGGTGGAAGTAATCGATCGGGTGCACGGTGCCGTCGGGATCGATGCACGCCTGTTCCCACGCCGCGCGGCAGGGATGGAACTGCGCGCGGTTCGCGAAGTCATCGGCGGCGCGAAACGCGCGCAGCGCCTCGCTGGCTGACTGACAAGTGCAACCACCGGGCGGCTCGAGGTGATCGACGAGCACGACGTCCGACCCGAGCCGCTCGCGCACCGCGGACAGATCGACGCGCGCCGGCTTGATCAGATCGCGACGTGCGAACGGGGTCGCCGGATAGGTCTCCTCGATCTTGAGCCAATCGACTCCGAGATCGACCGCGATCCCCGCGAGGTCCGCGAGCTCGTGGACATTGGTTTGCCCGACGACGGTGGAGATTCCGATCCGGAGATCCGCGGCTCGCTCGCGACGGACGCGCAGGGCCTCCCGGAGATTCGCGAGCACGGTCGTGATCCGGCCGCCGGCGCGGATGTGATCGTTGGTCTCGGCGGTCGCACCGTCGAGCGAGACCATGATGCTGGTGACGCCGGCATCGATCAGGCGCGAGACGGTGTCGGCCCGCAGCAGCATGCCGTTGGTGAGGAGATGCGCATGATAGGGACGAGTCCTGGCGCGCGAGATCGCAGCGAGCACGTCGAACAGGGCAGGAGAGGTGAGCGATTCACCACCATGTGCGAACGCGAAGTAATCGGCTGCGGCGAACGGCTCGCGAAGCGCGTCGATCAGCCACGGCCGGATCGCGCGAGCTCGCCTGGTCTGCGTCAGCTCCGGCGCGTGCGTGATGCAGTGCAGGCAGCGCAGGTTGCACGCCTCGGTGATCGTGACGTAGAGGTTCGCCGGGTAGGCCGGTGATTCGACCGCGCCTTCGCGAAACGCGAGCGCACCGAGCAGGCGGTTGTTCGCGATCGCGGTGACATCGTCGAGCGCATCGAGCGGCAGCTCGCGCACGCGCTCGAGGATGATCCCGGCATACGGGCCGAGGACGACCTCACCGTCGAGCCGGGCGTCGCCGAGGGCGAGCAGCACGTGCGCACCGGCCTGGTCGCATGCGGGCAGCGGGACGCGCACCGGGTCGGCGCTGCCGTTGAGAAGGATGTCGATCCGCTCGTCGCCGTAGCTGCGACGGAAGGCGAGCACACCGTCGATCGCGAGCGGCTCCTCGTCACCGCGCCGCAAGGCGATGCGATCGCGACGCAGGTGCAGAGCCGAGCGCACGAGCGCGTGGGTCTCGCGATCCCAGGTGTCCTCGTCCCACGGCATGCACTGGCGATCCGGCCACGAATCCTCGAACGCACGCGCGGGCTCGTCGGCCGAGAGGCCGACCTCGTCGCCATAGTAGATCGCGGGAATGGTCGCGCGCGTCAGCGTGAACAGCTGCGCGAGCCGTGCGATCGCCGGGTCGCGCACCAGCGTCTGGAACCTCGGTTGATCATGCGTCGCGGTGAACGCGATCGCCGTCCATCCCGGACCACCGCGATCGAACCGGCGCTGCGCGTGGACCTCGGCGACGCGGGCGGGTGAAGCCGTCCGCCTCCAGAGCCAGTCGTAGACCACCTGCTGCGCGACGAAGTCGGTCGCCGAATCGACAGCATCTGCCGTCCAGTGCGCGATGTTGTCGGGCGTGTACTCGGCGAACAGCGCGACCTCCTCGCGCGTCGCACGCACCGCCTTTGCGATCCGCTTGACGACCGCGCGCGGGACATCTGCGGCCGCATCGATCCGGAAGCCGTCGGCGCCGCGCTTCGTCCAGTGGGTGAAAGTCTCGACGAGATAGTCGACCACCTCCGGCTCGCTGGCGCGCAGCAGCGGCTCCTGCCACTGACCTTTTTGATAGTGCGCGTAGCCCGGATCGAAGCCTTCAAAGAACGGATGATGCTGGATCGAGAACCAGCTCCAGTACGAGGACGCGCGACCCTTCTCGCGGACGTCTCGAAACGCGAAGAAATCGCGATGCACGTGGGTGACCGCGACATCGAGCATCACGCGCAGGCCGCGCGTGTGGGCGGCATCGAACAACCGCGAGAGCGCATCGTCGCCGCCGAGCTCGGGCGCGACCACACGTGGATCGATCGCGTCGTAGCGATGGACCGAGTGACTCGCGCAGATCGGCGTCAGGTGCAGCACGGTGACCCCGAGGTCCGCGAGGTACGGCAACGCCGCCTCGACACCGGCGAGGTCACCGCCGGCGCGGGTGTCTCGATCGGTCACGGCATCTCGCCAACCGCGAAACCGATCGACGAAGATCGTGTAGAGCACCGCATCGCGCCACCACTGCGGCGTGCGCAGCCGGAGCGCATCGCGAGCGACGACGAACGTCTGCGCCGCTCCACCGGGCGCGCCGATCAAGCGACCATCGCCGAGCGCGAACAGGTACTCGAGGTTGAGACCGGCACCGGGCACGTGAGCCTCGAACATGACGTGCTCGTCGTCGCGCGCGACCTCGCGCATCGCGATCCGCCGCATGCCGGCGCCCTCGTCCCAGCGCAGCTCGAGGCGACCGCCGTGACGCAGGCCCGCGCGCACGCAGATCCGGCCGTCGTCCTCCTCGAACAGGAACGGTCGCGCGGGCACGTGCAGCACCGGCTCGTCGGCACCACCGATGACGAGGAGGGAGTTGCGCGCGCCATCGCGAGAGCGGGTGCGCGGATTCTCGGGATCGAGCGCCCAGTCATCGCCGATCCGGAACTTGTACTGATACGCGCCGGCACCGAGCCGATACGCGTGCTCGGACCAGCCATCACCGACCGGCTCCAGCTGCGCGGGATACAGCCAGTGCTGCATCTCACCGCGCACCTCGATCGTCGGACCGGTGCTCCGGTGTCTGAACCGGACCAGCCTGTCGTTATCCGCGCGTGCCGCCACCGGGGTTTCCGCGGCTCACACGATAGTCGCTTCCCCAGTTGTTGTCCCAGAACGTGTAGCGGCGCGCGCTGTTGACGACACCGTGGTCATAGAACACCGCGTAGCGGAGCTCCTGGATGTCCGAACCCTCGATGTCGAGGTCGAGCTGCCAGAACTCGAAGTTTCCCCACGCATCCTCGACCCAGTAGAACTTGTTCTTGTCGCCGGCCTTGCCGGTGCCGAACTCGAGCGTCGACGCCCAGTTGTCGATCGACGCGTGCATGCCGAGCGCCTTGTCGAAGTCGAGGTCGGCGACGCGGACGCGGACCGTGCCCTTGACGCTGGTCTCGGTGACCGTGACGTTGCTCTCCCACGTCGCGGTCTGGATCACCTGCGAGGCGTTGTTGTTCGCGTAGACGTGACCCTCGCCGTTGTTGTCGTCGAAGTACGTCCTGGTGTTGCCCGGCTGATACCAGACGTTGAACTTGATCAGATCCTCGTAGGTGAACACGCGCACCGGCACGTGCCACTCCTCGCGACCATCGGCGTGCGTCGAGAAGAACCGACCGTTCGCCGTGCGCTCGCCGTTGCCGTTCTCGATGCTCCGGAACACGACGCCGACCTGCTTGGCGGTCGGATCGACATCGGCGACCGGCGTGACCATGACCTTGAGGAACATCTCGTAGCCGAAGCAGCCGGTGCGCGAGCTCGAGTCGCGACACTCCGACCACGCTTCGCCCGTGAACGAGATCAGGTCCGGACGACGCTCGCCTTCGTCCTGCGCCCAGTCACTCTTGCCGCCGGGACCGACCTCGTCGACGACTTCGTCGGCCGTCGGATCGGCGCAGCCGAGGTGCGGCGCGGTCGAGATCAGCGCACCCGCGATCGCGGCCATCGAGGCGCCACGGCGGAGTCGGAGTACAGCGCGAGAAAACAGGTCATCGAGAGTGGGGTTCATAGGGCTCTGAGAGTTCCCGCAACCCTGAACAACCTCCGTGCCAGCAGACGGGCACGTGATCACGCGACGTTCCAACCGAGGGCGATGCCGAACGCAACGCCGTCCGGCGACCCGCGTTGCCAGCCTTTGCACATCGTGTGAGCTGACCTACAACCGCTCGCCGGATCGACAAGCCGTGGGGCATCACGATCATCACACCGAAACTGATCCTGGCGCAGTGAAACCGCCACGGGCCGATGGACGTGGAGAGTGAAAGACCGCCGCCATGTTGATTGCCATCAAGTCGCACTCGAAGTCGTCGTCGTCGAGCTGGGGCCGATCATCGAGCAGGTCAGGAGGCACGATGCCGCGCTCGCGAAGCAGCTCGTCGATGCGGCGACCGCGACGAGCTGCGCGACACCGCTGCTCGCCTTCGCGGACGTTGATCAGCTACGGTCACCCGATGACCGAAGCGTGGAAGCCGACGGCCTGCATCCTCTGCGAGTGCAACTGCGGGCTCGAGGTCCAGCTCGGCGGTGAAGCCGATCGACACCTCGTCAAGCTCCGCGGTGACAAGCGCCATCCGTCGTCGAAGGGCTACGCGTGCGAGAAGCCGCACCGCCTCGACTATTACCAGCACGGTCGCGATCGCATCATGTCACCGCTCCGCCGCCGTCCCGATGGCACGTTCGAGGAGATCGACTGGGACACCGCGATCCGCGAGGTCGCCGCCCGGCTCGCCGCGGTTCGCGACACCCACGGCGGCGACACGATCTTTTATTACGGCGGAGGCGGGCAGGGGAATCACCTCCCCGCCGCGTACGCCACTGCGACGCGTCGCGCGCTCGGCATCCGCTATCGCTCGAGTGCGCTCGCCCAGGAGAAGACCGGCGAGTTCTGGGTCAGCGATCGCATGATGGGCAGCGCCACCCGCGCCGACTTCGAGCACTGCGACGTCGGGTTGTTCCTCGGCAAGAACCCGTGGCACTCGCACTCGATCCCGCGCGCCCGCGTGACGCTCAAGGAGCTCTCCGCCGATCCCATGCGCACGTTGATCGTGATCGACCCGCGACGCACCGAGACCGCCGAGCTCGCGGACATCCACCTCGCCGTCAAGCCCGGCACCGACGCCTGGCTGCTCTCCGCGATCCTCGCGATCATCGTCGCGGAAGACCTGATCGATCACGCGTTCATCACCGCACACGTCGCTCCTGCCGAGCTCGAGCCCGTGCTCGCCATGATCCGCGCGATCTCGATCGCCGATTCCTGCAACCGTTGCGGTCTCGACGAAGTGATCGTCCGTCGCACCGCGCGCGTGATCGGCAAGGCGCGCGCGTTCGCGAGCTTCGAGGATCTCGGCGTGCAGATGAACCGCGAGTCGACCCTCGTCAGCTATCTCCACCGTCTGTTGATCACGCTCACCGGCAGCATCGGCAAGCCGGGCACGCACTTCATCCCGACGATGCTCGTCGACATCGGCAACGGCGAGGCCAAGCACGTCAGTCCGGTGGTCGGTGCGCGGATCGTCGGGGGGCTGGTGCCGTGCAACGTGATCGCCGACGAGATCCTCGCGGATCACCCCAAGCGCTATCGCGCGATGATCGTCGAGGCCACGAACCCCGCGCACTCGCTCGCCGATTCCAAGCGCATGCGCGAGGCGATGGCCGCACTCGACACGCTGGTCGTGATCGACATCGCGATGACCGAGACCGCGCAGCTCGCGCACTACATCCTTCCGGCGTCGACGCAGTTCGAGAAGGCCGAAGCGACGTTCTTCAACCTCGAGTTCCCGCACAACTACTTCCATCTCCGCCGCCCGCTGCTCGCACCGACGGGGAACACGCTCCCCGAGGCAGAGATCCACGCGCGGCTGGTCTTCGCGCTCGGGGCGATCACCGACGCGGATCTCGCGCCGTTTCGCGAGGCAGCCAAGGCCGGTCGCGCCGCGTATGCGATGGCGTTGCTCCGCCTGCTCTCCGATCCGCGGCTCGGTGGGCTCGCGCCGATCATCCTCTACCGCACGCTCGATCTCCCGGCGGAGCTTCGCGAGGGTGCCGTCATCTTCGGGCTCGTGCTGCGCGCCGCGATGGCGAGCGGCCCGTCGCTCGCTCGCGCGGGCTTCACCGGGACGCCGTTCGAGGCTGCGATCGCGCTGTTCGAGGCGATCTGCGCGAACGCGTCCGGCGTGATCTTTGCCGTCGACGAATGGTCCGAGGTCCTCGAGCGGATCAAGACGCCCGACAAGAAGATCCACGTGCTGCTCCCCGATCTGCTCGCGGAGCTCGGGCGACTCCCCACGGCTCCCACGAGCGATCCCGCGTTCCCGTTCGTGCTCACCGCCGGCGAGCGCCGGTCGTTCACCGCGAACACGATCATGCGCGATCCGAGCTGGCGCAAGAAGGACGCCGCGGGCGCGCTGCGGATCAGCCCGACCGACGCCGCAGCACTCGGCATCGCTTCGGGAGATCCGGTCCGGCTCACCACGCGCCGCGATTCGGTCGTGATCGCGGTCGAGGTCTCGGACTCGATGCAGCACGGTCACATCGCCTTGCCGAACGGGCTCGGGCTCGGCTATCCCGGCTCCGGCACCACCGGGGTCGCCCTCAACGAGCTGACCTCCGTCGAGGATCGTGATCCGTTTGTCGGCACGCCGTGGCACAAGCACGTGCCGGCGCGCGTCGAACGCGTCTAGAACTCGACGACGGCGCGGATCGACGTGCCCTCGTGCATCAGATCGAACGCCTCGTTGATCCGCTCGAGCGGCAGCTTGTGCGTGATCATCTTGTCGATCTCGATCTTGCCGTCCATGTACCAGTCGATGATCTTCGGCACGTCGGTGCGGCCTCGCGCGCCACCGAACGCGGTCCCGCGCCAGTTGCGACCGGTCACCAGCTGGAACGGGCGCGTGGTGATCTCCTGACCCGCACCGGCGACGCCGATGATCACGCTGGTGCCCCAGCCGCGATGCGTGCACTCGAGCGCTTGCCGCATCAGCTTCGTGTTGCCGACGCACTCGAACGAGTAGTCGGCGCCACCGCCGGTGATCTCGACGAGGTGCGCGACCAGATCTCCCTTCACCTCGTCGGGGTTCACGAAGTGCGTCATGCCGAGCTCGCGAGCCATGGTCTCGCGCCCCGGATTGATGTCGACGCCGACGATCTTGTCGCAGCCGACCATCCGCGCCGCCTGCACGACGTTGAGGCCGATGCCGCCGAGCCCGAACACGACGACGTTCGCGCCCGCCTCGACCTGCGCCGTGTAGATCACCGCGCCGATGCCGGTGGTCACCCCGCAGCCGACGTAGCAGACCTTGTCGAACGGCGCGTCCTTGCGAATCTTCGCGAGCGCGATCTCTGGCAGCACGGTGTGATTCGCGAACGTCGAGCAGCCCATGTAGTGATGGATCTTCTGCCCCTTGTACGAGAACCGACTCGTGCCGTCTGGCATCATTCCCTTGCCCTGTGTCGCGCGGATCGCGGTGCATAGGTTGGTCTTGCGCGACAGGCACGATTTACACGAGCGGCACTCCGGCGTGTACAGCGGGATCACGTGATCGCCGATGGCGAGCGACGTCACGCCCGCTCCGATCTCGCGCACGATGCCCGCGCCTTCGTGACCGAAGATCACCGGGAACAGCCCTTCCGGATCGGCGCCCGAGCGGGTGAATTCATCCGTGTGGCAGATGCCGGTGGCTTTGATCTCGACGAGAACTTCGCCGGCCTTCGGTCCTTCGAGATCGACTTCCTCGATCACGAGGGGCTTGTTCACTTCGAACGCGATCGCGGCTCTGGTCTTCACGGCGCGAGCATGCCAGACCGAGGTCGCACGAGGATCGCGGTGGACCTGGTTACGGAACGCGCGATGCATCACCTCGGGGATGGCGTATCCCGAGATCCCCTACTCTGAACGGCACATCCCGTTCCCGGTGTTCTATCTGCTGCTCGGCCTGGTGCTCGGCGCCGTGCTCCCGATCATCGTCATGCTGCAGGGGAGTACTTAGCCGCACATCAGCAAACCACTGTCGTCAGATCGCTCGATCCGAGAACACGTGTAACGAGCGCACTCCGGTCACCGATGGGCGCAGCCCACGCGAGAGGTCGAACACGCACACGATCTCGGTGCGCGTCCCTGGCGCGACGTTGACCACCAGCGCGGCCACGTTCGCGAGCACGAGATAGAGGCCGAGCCCAGCACCACCGGAGGGTTGCTTGCGCGCACCGGTGGTGACGTCGATGCCGGCGGGTGGCGTGGCCTCGGCGATCCGCGCCGACGACGATGGTTGCGGACGACCGCGATCGGCGCGTGCGCGGCGGACATGCGCGATCACGTCGCGCTGGCGCAGGCGACCGAGATCGTCGGCGACCGAGAGCACGACGGCGCGCTCGTCGGCCGCCCAGCGCACGATGGCGCGGCGCTCGCCGGATGCCGGGACTTCACGCAATGCGTTCATCATCAGCTCGTCGACGACGCTCGCGATCCGATGCAACGTGGGGCGGCGTGCGCCGACGGATTCTGCGAACGCGCGGACCTCGTCCATCGTGCGGCGTCTCGACGTATCTCCGAGCACGATCCGCTCGCAGACGCGGGTGCCAGCCGCGACGTACTTCTCGAGGCCGAACACGTCGCCCGTCGCGAGCTTGGCGGAGGTGATGCCGAGATCGCGATCGCGTGGATCGGTGACCAGGTGGCTCACCGAGGACTCGAGCATCAGCGCGATCAGCGAATCGTCATCGAGATCATCGCCGACGACGACGATCGGAGCGCCGAGCGCGCGGAGGGCATCGCCGGCGGCCTGACGGGCGGCGCGATCGACCACGATCAGCGCGACATCGCGCAGGTCTGGATCGATGGAGCTGGCATGGGTGACGTCGAGCCCGGCCGAGGCCAGCGCCCGTTCGACCGCGGCGCAGCAGCCGCCGTCGCTGCTCACACAGATCGCGCGTCGACCCTGCATCACCGAGCAACGTAACACGAGGGATCGGCCGGGATTCCCGTTTCTGGCGAGCTGGGCTACGATCGCGGCACTCATGGCGGATCCGCCACCGATCCCACGGGGCACTCGACCACCGCCGTTGCCAACGACGCAACCGATCGCGCCCGCGGCGTCACACACCGACGTGTTCAGCGGCGTGGACGACACCAGCGCGACACACGTCGCCGATCCGGCGAAGCTCGTCGAGCGCACGCTCGAGCTGGTCGCCTCGGAGGCCGAGGCGTTACTCCTCGCAAATGACGACACGCGCCTCGCGGATCTCAACGTGCGCACCGCGCTCGCGAGCTGGGATGCGTTGCATCAGCCCGACGAAGCGCTGCGCTTGCTCGAGCTCGCCGAGGGACATCCGCTGGTGCCGCGGCTCCGGATCGCGGCGGCGATCGCGGCGGCCGAGCTTCCCGCCTTGCTCGCGATCACCCCGATCGCGGCGGGCAGCCCCGCACTCGAGCTCGAGCTCGCCGAGGCGTTGCTGTGGCGGCACGGTCAGGTCGAGCTCGCCGCGGCGGCCGCTGATCGGTTGCTCGCGCAGGAGTTACCGGCACCGTGGCGCGCGCACGTCGTCGAGCTGGCGACGCTCGCGCACAGCGCGCAAACCAACTGGTCGCGCGTCATCGAGCTGCGGCGTGCCGCGATCGAAGCGGCCGGTGGCGACGCCGATCCCGAGGAGGTCGCCGCCACCGCCGCGATGCTCCTCGATCGCCACGGGGATGCCGCCGGTGCCTTCGCGCTCGCGTGGAGCAAGCTCGAGCACTTTCCCGGTGTCGACTTCGGGCTCGCGAACGTGCCGAGCTTCAGACACAAACAGGGGGCGCTCGGCTGGTTGCGCACGTTCGATCTCGCGATCGATGCGGCAACCGTCCTCGACGACGAGCGCCGGTTCGAGTTGCTCGAGAAGCGCAGCGAGCTGATCGGTGCGCTGAGCGGTGGTGCCGCCGAGGCGCTGGCGACACGGCATGCCGTGGCGTCGGAGCTCGAGCGAGCTCGCGAGCTCGCACTCGCCGCCGCGATGTGGAGCCGACTCGCCGACGACCCCGTCGCCCAACAACCCGGCGGAGCGCGTCGCGTCGCGTTGCTGCGTGCGGCGTGGTCCGCGGTCGGCACGCAGGAGCTGCATCGGATCGCGCTCGACGCGCACAAGAAGCTCGCCGACAGCGAGTGCACCGAAGTGGCCGCGACTCATGCGTGGCGTGCGCTCGAGCTCGCGAGCGTGCTCGGCGATGCGTCTGCCGTCGATCTCGCTCGCGTGGTCAATGATGTCGCTGGGGGCATCGTCGCCGAGCGCTGGCTCGACGTGCTCG
>Ga0105049_10005478_pt1 | contig 14774 bp, 19 predicted proteins | sample MAT06_FD_78087 | JGI IMG/M metagenome (GOLD analysis project Ga0105049, IMG submission 78087) | Freshwater microbial communities from Lake Fryxell liftoff mats and glacier meltwater in Antarctica - MAT-06 | ecosystem: Environmental > Aquatic > Freshwater > Ice > Liftoff microbial mat | place... | reverse complement strand
TGCGAATGGGCGGGAGCTGGGCGTCAGCGGGACGGTGAGCGCGAAGTATGCGGAGGGGACGGAGGAGGAGTTGGGCTTGGCCGGGGTGAGTGTGAACGGGGTGGCAGCGGACTTGGATTGGAGTGCCGCGACCGCCGCTGCCGGAATAATCCGACTGGCGCGCTTCTGACGGTCAGGCTAGCAGGCGGCTGATTAACGGCGCGATGTCGAGGACACTGGCCTGCTCACCGGGCGGGGCGTGCGCCGCGGCTTTTTCATCCAGTAACAGAACGGCCCAACTCCGCGGATCCGCATCCACCCGGCCGTGGCTGCCTTTGACCAAGGTCGGGTCGGTGGCGGTTTGGGGTTTGAAGGTGCGGGCCATGCGGCGCCAGTCAAACCACAACTCGCACGGGTCGTAACCGGGCTTGCGATGGATATCCACGAAGTACGCAAATTCGGGTGCCTTGGCCCAGTCGTCCCACCAGTAATAGGCGAACCATTCATCCGCCGGCGCGACCGCGATCAACTCACCGGCGCGCGGATGCTGGATGTGGGCGAAATCCACCGGGTGCGCGCTGGCCAGAATGCCGCGCACGGCGTCCACGACGGTTGGCTTGCAATAGATGTGGGCGATCTGGTGATCCACCATCGCAAACGCGTCGCTGAGTTCGTAATCGAGATATTCCTTCCCGGCGATCTCACGGACCCGGAGCAGGCCGGCTTTCCGCAACAGCCGGTTGGGATAAATCGGGCGCTGGACCGGCGTGAGCGCGTATTCGCTGCAGACGATGGTCGTGGCTTCGATCTTGAGTAAATCGCCGACCACGCCGTCAATCTCGCGCAGCGCGAGCCGGGCTTGGGGCGAATCGGGACCGAACTTTTGCGAGGAGTAATCGAGGTGGGGCAGATAGACCGCCAGGAAATTCGGCCGGTGCTTCTCCCACGTGTAGCGGGCGCACTTGGCGATCCACTGACTTGATCCGAGACCCGCGACCGGCCCCCAGTAATGCTGCAATTTGAAATCACCAATCGCCGCCGCGACTTCCTCGTAATAGCCCGCCGGCTTCGAGTAACACCATTGCACCATGCCGCTGTCCAGATGGAGCGGGCGCGGCGTGACGATGATGTCGGAGTTGATGAACATCGAGTTTTGCCAGAACAACACCGCGGTCTTGCAGTCGGGATTCTTGGCCTTCAACAAATCCCAGAGCCGGGGGGCTTGGACGAGGGCGTCCGATTGTTCCCAGAACTTCACCTCGCAGGTGTCCCGGTCGTAAAAGCCGTTCGCCACGATGCCGTGCACGTCCGGCGTGGTGCCGGACAGGAGGGACGCTTGGACCGAGCAGGTCACCGCCGGGAAGGTCGGTTTCAGCGGTCGGCACGCGAGCTTCGCGAGATTCGGAATCAATTCCGGCCGCTCGAAATGCCGGGGGGAGAGGCCGACGATGTTGAGGAGGATGACGTGGTTCATGGGGTAAATCCGAATTTCGGATTTTGCATCACAGATAATGAATCCGGTCTTTGTTCTCCGCCAGCAACTTCGCATTGTACGCCTCGCCACCGGCCACGTTCGCGCTCATGAAGACCGGCGGTTGGGTGCCGCGTTCGACGAGGAGTTTGACTGTCTCGGCCACGAGCGCGTTGGCGATGGCGATGCCGGTGATGGAGGAGAGCGGGGCGACTTTTTGCGGGAAACCGGGAACGTCCACCACGGCGTCGCCGTGCGGGACGGCATTATCAATCACCACGTCCCCCAACTCGGCGAGCAGCTTGCCGCACGGATGCCGGCTGGCTTCCTTGCCGACGTAGGAAAGCGCGGTGATGACAATGGTCTGAATGCCGCGTTCGCGGGCGAGTAACGCCATGTCAATCGTGACCGGGTTGCGGCCGGAAACGGAATGCAAAATCAACACATCCCCGACCCGCGCCGGCGATTGCGCGAGCAGTTCCCGGCCGAGACCGACGACGCGTTCGAGTTGCGACGTGAGCGTGATCGGGCGGACGCTGAGATTCATCCCGTGCGGGTAGATCGGGTTCACCAACATCAATCCCCCGGCGCGATACACGAGTTCTTCCGTGACCATGAAGGCGTGCGACGCGCCAAACGAGAACAGACTCCGCCCGGCCGTGATGGCGTCAGCGAGCAGCCGCGCGCCTTTGTCAATCTGCCGCCGGTCGAGAGCTTGGAGCGCGGTAATGGCGTGGTCGAGGTAGGACATATTCAATAGCCGCGTTGTTCGTATTGTTCGACGGCTTTTTTGTAGAAGTCGGGGCCGCCTTCGCGGTTGATGCTCATGAAGGCGGTGGCGGGGGCGCCGGCGGCGGCCATTTTCTCGGCGACGCGACCCCAGAGCATGTGGCCGATGGTGATCATCGAGACACCGGACACTGGCAGCAGTTGGAAATCGTAGCCGGGAATCTCGACGGCGGCGTCGCCGTAGGGGGCGCCGTTATCAATCGCGACATCCACCACCTCCATCAGTTTTTTGCCGGAGGGATGGAGCGAGGTGACTTTTTGGGTGTAGGTGAAGGAGGTGAGGCCGATGGTTTTGACGCCTTTCGCCCGGCAGGCGAGGGCGAGTTCGACCGGGTTGCGATTTTTGCCGGACACGGAACCCATGACCATGACGTCGCCGGCGCGGAGGGTGGAGGATTGGACGCCGAAGCGGATCGTTTCCAGGTCGCGGTCGGGATTTTTGCGGTCGAGGCCGCGAGCGGATTTCTCGGCGAGGTTGACGTGGCAGGAATAGGCTTGGACGGCGGCGAGACCGCCGGCGCGGTTGATGAAATCGTTTTGGTTGCTGTGGCCGATCTCGGCGCAGAACACGGCGCCTTGGTGGGTGAGCGCGTGGCTGACGAGGTCGGCGGCGCGTTCGATGGCGGGGAGTTGGGTTTGTTCGAGGTGGTCGAGGATGTGGCGGACGGCTTGGAGGTAGCGAGTGGGGGTGTTCATGTCATTGCGAGATGTTTACCAAGTGCCACGGCCGGTACAAGCAAGGAGAGTACGAGCGCGGCGCCGACCCAGTCGCCCGTGAGGGCAACGAAGGCGGCGTCGAGGACGATGATGCCGAGCAGGAGCCGTTTGACGATGAGACGTAGCGCCGGCTGAGTGGCTTCGTGGCGGGCGATGAACGTGAGGCCGGCCACGTAGGCGGCCAGCAGCGCCGGCATCCAGAGGAGGCGGGCGGGGACGCTTTGGGTGCCGATGAGGAAGTTGGCAAACCGGCAGGCGCCGAGGGCGAGCGGGCCGAGGAGGGTGAAGCGTTTGGCCCACGCGTTGTAGAAGAAGATCAGGCCGGCGAGGAACGCGGCGGTGACGAGGGTTGTGGGGCCGGCGAGGGCGGCGCAGGCGAGGCCGGCAAGCATGAGGGCGCAGGCGAGGATCCAGGCGGTGCGCCGGGGAATGTCGCCGCGGGGGAGGGGGCGTTCGGGACGTTCGCGGCGGTCGAGGGCGTAGTCGAAGCAGTCGTTGAAGACGATGCCGGCGGTGTAGAGGCCGGCGGAGGTGCCGACGAGGAGGAGGAGTTTCGCGGCAGGTGCGCTGCCACCGACGACGAGCCAGCCGGCGAGGGGATCGGCGATGGCGGTGAAAAGGTTGGGGACGCGCAGAAGTTGCGCGTAGGCGAGGAGCCGGGAACGGGGCGCGGTCATCACGCGGGATTGTGGGGTGAGAGAATGCGCTTGCACAGCAGATTTTTTTCCTTATTTTCGCGGCGACAAAAGGAGAATGGATCCCATGGAAGATTTGACGTGCCCCAATTGCAATGTGGATGTGAGCGCGGAGGAGTTGAAGCGCAATAATTTGATGTGTCCCACCTGCGGTTTCGATATGAGCGATACCGATGAGAAGGAGGACCTCGATGTCGAAGACGATGAGGCGGAGGACGAGGAAGAAGATGAGGACGAGGAGGACGAGGACGACAAGGACGACAAGGACGAAGAAGACGAGGATGATGAGGATGATGATAAACGGTAGGGGCCGGGTGGGGTGGCGCGCGTGTTGATGGAGGGGTTCACGGGCGGGCCGGTCGCGACGGTGGGGTATTTGGTGGCGGACCGGCGCGGGGGAAGTGCGGTGGTGTTCGACGCGCCGCAGGGGACGGCGGCGGCGCTGGTGGCGCGCGCCAAGGAGTGGGCGACGCCGATCCAGTATTTAATTACGACGCACGGGCATTGGGATCATGTTTTGGATAATGCGGCGCTGGTGCGATTGACGGGGGCAAAGTTGGGGATTCATCGGGATTCGGAGCCGTTGTTGACGTATCCGCAGTTGAAGATGTTCGGGTTGGAGGGGGCGATCGAGCCGAGCCGGCCTGACTTTTACTTGGCAGGCGGCCGGGAGTTGGTGGTGGGGGAGTTGCGGTTTCAGATTTTGGAGTGTCCGGGGCATTGTCCGGGGAGCGTGGCGTTGTACGAGGCGCGGGAGCAGGTGGTGTTCGTGGGGGATGTGTTGTTTGCCGGCGCGATTGGGCGGACGGATTTTCCCGGTGGAGACTATGATCAGTTGATGGAGTCCATCCACCAAAAGTTGTTGCCGCTGGATGATGCGGTGCGCGTGTTTCCGGGCCACGGACCGGCGACCACGATCGGGCAGGAACGACGGACGAACCCGTTTTTGGCCTGAAAAATCAATAGTTGCATGCATTTGGCTGTTTTTGTATAGCTTCCAACAACCTTTAACCATCAAGGAGGCTCGAAAAAGGTTTATGGCAAAGTTGACGAAGTCACAGATCGTGAAGCACCTCGCGGATAAAACGGGGTTGCAGAAAAAGGTCGTGGTTCAATTCGTGGAAGAGCTTGTGAAGCTGGCCTACAAGGAAGCGAAGAACTCGTTCACCATTCCCGGCCTCGGCAAATTGGTGTTGGTGAATCGCGCAGCGCGTATCGGTCGCAACCCGGCCACAGGCGCGCAGATTCAGATTCCGGCGAAGCGCGTGTTGAAGTTCCGCATTGCGAAGCAAGCGAAGGAAGCCGTTCTCGGCAAAAAGTAAACTTTCACGTTTCGCGTTACTCAGAAACAGCTCCGCTTTTGGCGGGGCTGTTTTTTTTCGCCCGTTACTGGACGGACTTCTTCGTGAAGGCCGTGAGATTGTGGATGCCGGCGGCGCGGGCGGCGTCCACGATGGCGACCACACTGCCGTAGCTGGCCTTTTTATCGGCGGAGAATTGGAGCACGACGTCGGGGTTGTCGGCCTTGGCTTTTTTGAGCGCGGTTTCGAGGGCGGTGAGGTCGGTGGCTTTTGCGTCGAGATAGATTTTGTCGTCGGCTGACAAGCTGATGATGACGCGCGCGATTTTTTCCTGACCGAGTTCCTCGGCGGTCTTGGCTTCCGGCAGGGCCAGTTTGACGGCGGACGGGGAGTCCGAGCGGAACGTCGTGGTGGCGACCAAAAACAGCACCAGCACGAAGAGGATGTCCACCAGATTGATGATCCGGATTTTGGGGACGTACTGCGTGCGGGCGGAAACGTCGAAGAGGCGCATGATGAGTTAGTGGTAGAGGTGCTTGAGGAGTTCGTCGAGATGCCGTTCCATCTCCAAGGCGAGGGTATCCACCCGCCGGCGCAGATACATGTACGCGACCAGCGCCGGGATCGAGATGGCGAGGCCGGTGAAGGTGGCGATCAACGCTTCACTGATGCCGCGCGAGATCAACGCCGGATCACTCAAACCGTGTTGCGCGACATCGCCGAAGACATGCACCATGCCGGACACGGCGCCCAGCAGACCGAGCAGCGGACCGAGTTCCACCACGAGCGCCAAGGTCGTGAACCCGCGTTCCATCTTGGCCATCATCTGCCGGGCCATGGCCTGGACCGCCTCGGCGTTCTCGCTTTTGGACAACCACGTATGCGCCAACGCGGTGCGCGCCAGTTCACCCAACACGGACAAATCGCGGTCGGCGAGCACACGCACTTTTTCCGTGAGATCAGGCTGGCGGGGTTGTTGTTGGATGGCCTCCGCCAACGCCGCCGCCACCACGCGCCGGCGTTGCAGCGCCCAAATCCGCTCGATAGTGATCGCCACCGCAGCCACCGAACAGACGAGCAACGGCCACATGACTACGCCACCTTTGACAAACCAGTCGGGCATGCAATCTCCTCAGTAATAGAACGTGAAATTCACTTCGCGCGGCTCTTTCCCCACCAGCGGCCGCAACTGATCCGGCAGCGGGTCGTACGGCGCCGCATCCGTAATCGCCTTCTCGCAGAACAACGCCAACATCTCCCCCGCTGAATTTTCTTTGCGTTGCAGGTTAGCCACCTTCCCGTCGTCCGACAACAGGAAAGACAGCGTCACCGTCCCGGCGCGCTCGTACACGCCATAGCGCTCGATCAACGCAATCCACCGGCTTTGCACCGCTTGAATCAACTTGCGGTCGTACGCCCCGAATGGACTCGCCGCCACATTAAACGCGGCGACCCCCGTGCGATCCACCCCGGCGGCCACCAAGCGCGATTTACCCGCGGCGATCTCACGGCCGGTGGGACTGCTAATCGCCGGCGCAGCGGGCGGTTGAGGTGGGACCGGCGGACGGGCATCGGCCGCAGTTGTCTCGGGACCGAGCCGGGCGGTATTGCGGATATTTTCCTGACGCTGAATCTCCGATTGTCGTTGCTGCTCGACCACACGTAAACCGGACTGCGCCAAAACGGGCGGCTTCTCAGCCGGCGCGGGCGGACGCGCTTCCGCCGGGGCGGCTGGTGGTGGCGACGGTGGCGCAGGCGGCGCAGCGGCCGGCACGCCCGGTCGCGGCACGGGCACATTCTCGGTGCTCATCATGCGCGTTTCCTCGCCCGCCAAGTACGGTGTATCCCCGGCTTTCCCGGTGGGATTCTCCGGATTGGCGGCGAGCGTGGCGCGGTCGGAATAATATGGAGTGTTCGGCGGCTGTTCCGTCGTGGCCTGCCGCTCGTCGGTTTCGATAAAGATATTGGGTTTCGGCGGCGGAGCCGGGACCGGTGGCTCGGCTGGGGGCGGCGAATCTACAAATTGAATGACCGGCACCGCCGGCGCCCGTTGCGCGGGCGGAGCCGACGTGGCGCGCGCCAATTTTTCGATGACCGGCTTGAACAGGCGAATCCGCGCCAGTGCCTCGCGATTCTGGTACACGCCAAACGTGAGGCCGTGCAGCAGCAACGAGACGACGATGGCGATCTCAATGGAGATATTTTCGCGCCTGAATGTCACGTCGCGCAGAATACCAGAAACAGGTTCCAGTTCAACCAACCGCAAAATCAAGGTGGTGCGAGCGTCCCCGCGAACGCGGATCAAGCCCCGGCCTCGCGAGGACGCTCGGCCCACCGGCGGGAGACTACGTGGCGGTGAGGAGGCCCAGTTTTTCGAGCGAGGCGCGGAGGCGTTCGATGGGGAGTCCCATGACGTTGCTGTAGCTGCCGGCGATGCGGTCCACGATGTGGTCGCCGTGATCTTGAATGGCGTAGGCACCGGCTTTGTCGAGGGGATGAATTTTGGCGAGGTAAGCGGTGATCTGGGCCGGGGGCAGGGGGTGCATCCAGACTTGGGTGGTTTCGTGGAAAACGAGTTCGAGTTCGTAGGGCCGGTGGATGACGCAGACGCCGGTGATGACTTCGTGTTGTTGGCCGGTGAGTTCGGTGAGCATCTGGTGGGCGTCGGTCAGGTCGCGCGGTTTGCCGTAGATTTTGCCGGCGCGGACGACGATCGTGTCGGCACCGATGACGAGCGCGAGCGGGTGGCGGTCGGCGATGGCGGCGGTTTTACGCTTGGCGTTTTCCATCGCCAGCACCGGCGGCGTGAGTCCGTTGGTGAGTTCCTCGACTCCGGCAGGGGCGACGACACGGAAGCGCAGGCCCATTTCGCGGAGCAGTTGTTCGCGACGCGGGGAGGCGCTGGCGAGAATCGTTTCCATGGCCGGATGAATGGCGAAGGATGCCGCTTGAAGCAAGCCGGAATGTCGGCCCGCCACGCGCGGGTTGCGCCCCGCCGAAAAGTTGTCTATGTGTGGACGCATGTGGCAGCGCATTCTGATTCTCTTTTTCGCCTTCGCCGGTTCACTCGGAGCTATGGAGGTGTCCGGGAACGCAGTGTTGTCGCATGACCGGTTGACGCCGGGGATGCGGTTTCGGGTGGCGGTGGTGTTGGACATTGCCAAGCCGTGGCATGCAAACGCGAACCCGGCCACGTTGCCGGAATTGATTCCGACGGAGCTGACGTTGAGCGCGGTCGAGGGGATTGAATGGGGGCGTATCACGTACCCGGCAGGCGTGAAGACCACGGTGGCGTGGGCGGATGAGCCAGTGGCGTTGTACGAGGGGCAGGTGGTGATCGTGGTGGAAGGCCGGGTGGGGTCGCAGGCGGTGGTGGGGCCGCGGACGATTGCCGGGACGGTGACGTATCAGGCGTGTGATGACACGGTTTGTTTGGCACCGAAGAAGTTGCCGGTTTCCGTGAGGACGGTCGTGGGCACGGAGCCGGCGCAGGAACAGCATGCGGAATTGTTTGGCGCGAGCGCGCCGCCGGCGAATCAGATTGATGCTTCCATTCAAAAGCGCGGTTTGTTGCTGACGCTCGTATTCATCTTTCTGGGCGGGCTGGCGTTGAATCTGACGCCGTGCGTGTATCCGATGATCGCGATTACGGTGAGTTATTTTGGCGGTGCCGGCGAGAAGAAGCTGAGGCATGCGTTGGTGTATGCGTTGGGAATCATTGTGACGTACACGGCGTTGGGCGTGGCGGCGGCGGCGACGGGGAAGTTGTTTGGCGCGTTGTTGCAAAGCCCGGCGGTGTTGGTGGGGGTGGCAGTGTTGTTGGTGATTTTGGCGTTGAGCATGTTTGGGTTGTTTGAGATTCAGCCCCCGCAATTTCTGATGCAGCGGGCGGCGGGGGCGAACAGCAAGGCCGGGTTGGTGGGGGTGTTTTTCTTGGGGGCAACACTGGGGATCGTGGCGGCACCGTGTTTGGCGCCGTTTGTGGTGGCGTTGCTGGCGTACGTGGGAACGAGCGGGCAGTGGTGGTTGTTCATTTTCTTCTCCGCCGGATTGGCGTTGCCGTATGTCATTTTGGGCCGGTTCTCCGGGTTGCTGACGCGCTTGCCCAAATCCGGCACGTGGATGGTGTGGGTGAAACGGGTGTTTGGGGTGTTGTTGGTGGGCGTGGCGGTGTGGTTCGTGTGGCCGGTGCTGGGGCCGAAATCGAAAGTGACGTCACCAATCGCGTGGCAGGCGTATGCGCCGGAGTTGTTGGCGAATCCGGGGCAGCCGGTGCTGATCGATTTCTACGCGGATTGGTGCATCCCGTGTCACGAGATGGATAAACGGACGTTCACCGATCCGCGCGTGATCGAAGAATCAAAAAAATTCCGGATGGTGAAAGCCGATCTCACCCGAACGGGTTCGCCCGACGTGGAAAAGCTCACGCGCGAGTTCGGGATCGTGGGGGTGCCGACGTTTGTGTTCCTGAACCCGGCGGGCGGGGAAGTGACGGCGTTGCGGCAGGTGGGATTTGTGCGGGCGGACGAGTTTCTGCGGGTGATGCGCGCGGCGCAGTCCGCGCCGGCCACGACGAATGCGGTGGCGCCGGCCGCGGAGCCGGATGCGTTGCGAGATATTCCGCCGCAGTTGATGCGGCCGTTTTGAAAGCGCCGCGCCGACTGTGAACCGAGCGGGTTATGCGCCGTAGGTGGGCTTGGGAAATTCGATGCCGCACGGGCCGCCGCTGTTGTTGGCCTCGTAGGTGACTTCTTCCCCCGCAAAATTCAAGAGCGGGAAGTAGTGTCGGCTGATGCAGCGGGCGGTGGCCGGCATGTAATGGCAGATATAGGTGCGCCGCCATTGGGTGGCGGATCGGTTCGGGCCGCTGCCGTGGATGACGTTGCCGTTGAAGAAGAGTGTGTCGCCGGGTTGCATCTCCGCCGCGATGGCCTTCTGGCCGGGCGGGGGGCGGACGAGGTGTTGAAAGAAACTCTGCGTCATGTCCGCTTGTTCCGGACAGGCGAGATCCACGTGCTGGGTTTTGGGCACGACGTACAGCCCGCCGTTGTCCGGGGTGGAAGGATCAATCGCCGTCCACGCGGCAATGCAGCTCTGGGGTTCCACTTGCAGGTAAAAATTGTCCTGATGCAGGGCTTGGCCGCGAGAGCCGGGTGGCTTGAAGTAAAACATGCTTTGCGTGGCAACCGGTTCACAGCCGAGAAGCTGCTCCAGCACGCGCTGCACTTTGGGGTGCAGGAGCATGCGTTTGGAGAGTTCGTCAAAGCGATGAGGGTGCATGATGCGGGGGTGGCGGAGCAACGGGTCGGTCGCGTTTTGATCGCGGTCCCAGACACCGGCGGGGATTGAAGCCGTTCCTTCCGCGATGGCTTCGAAACGTTGGGCAAGGGTGGTGACCTCAGACTGGTCAAAGAAACCGCGGACGATGAGGTAGCCTTCACGCTCAAAAAATTCGCGTTGATCGGCGGTCAATTCATAAGCACTGGCAGACGAAGTTTTCACGGACCCAGTCTATTGTCTGGGGCCGGGAATTGCCATAGACGCAAAAACCTTTTGCATGGACAATCTTAGCGGCGAGTGTAGGGTTCTCCTATGTCGGTCGAAATTGGTAACTACCTGCAAATCAACCGCAGCGGCCATTACTTTGATATGGCAGACCATTTTATGTCCCGCAACTATCCAATGGATTATCTGCTCTTTTGGGTGTTGACCGGTGGCGGGTATGTGGAGACGGCAGAGCAGCAGATACAGGCGAAGCCGGGGGATTTAATTTCGTTGCTGCCGCATCAACCACACACGTACGGCGCGGATCCGAAAAATCCGTGGGAGATTGTGTGGGTGCATTTTCAGGGTGAGTTGGCGGAGCCGTTTGTGGAAACGATTCGGGAATATGGGGGCGTCCGGGTGGAGTTGGGATTGGATGCGGAGATTCGGGATCGGTGGGTGGAATTGGTGGTGGCGCACGCGGCGCGCGAGGCCGGGTTTGCGTTGCGGTGCGACACGGCGTTGGCGGCGTTGTTGGGATTGATCGTCTTTCGGCTACAACTCCACACCATCGTGCCGGAGCAGGAGACGCCGTTGGATGTGCATACGTTGCAGACCTACATCCACCATCACTTGCGGGAACCGATCACCTTGGCGGATCTGGCGCGGCAGGCGAATCTTTCCCCGACGCATTTCGCGCGCGTGTTCAAAAAGCAGTTCGCCGTCAGCCCGATGTACTACGTGATCCAGAAACGCGTCGCGCTCGCGTGTTCGCTGCTCACGGAAACTTCGATGCGCATGAAACAAATCAGCGAGGCCGTCGGGTACGATGATCCGTATTACTTCTCGCGGATTTTTCGGAAGGTGATGGCCGTGAGTCCCACGGAATACCGGGTCAGCCACCGCCCCGGGAGCCGGGGCGCGGAGTAGCGGGCCGGGGTTTGCCGATTTTGGCGAGCACTTCTTCGAGCACGAGCCGGTCGTCCAGTTGGGTGGAGACGAGGCGGATGTGCGCTTCCAACAAGAGATCGAGCGCGCGAATCATTTCGGTGGTGGAGAAATTCTTTGCCGCGAGCGCGCAGCGGTACAGTCGCCACGGGCTGGGAAGTTTGCCTTCTTTGGTGCGCGGAAAATGGCTGGTGTGTTGTTCGGGGAGGCGCTCGAAGGTTTTCACGAATTCAAAACCACCGCCCTGACCGTCCCGGGGGACGAGGAGTTTGCGGTCGCTGAGATCGCGCGCGAGCAGCATGAGCCGGAATTGACCGACCAACATCATGACGATGCCAATCGGTTGATCGCCTTGGGCGAGGAGATGTTCGAGCGACGCGATGGCTTGCGGGAGCCGGCGCGCGCCCAGCGTGTCGGTGAGTTCCCAGATGATCGCCTGCCGGGAGGGGGAGCAAATGGCGCGGACGTCGGCTTCGGTGATCTCGGGCCGGGCGCCGACGTAGATGGCGAGTTTTTCCAGTTCGTTGGCCAGCTCGCGAAAGCTGGGCGCAACCAGCGCGCCGAACGTATCTGCCGCCTGCGCGGTCATGTGTTTGCCTTCCGCGCGGAGCCGGTCGCGGAGGAAGGCGGCGATTTCTTCCTGGCCCTGCTGCTTGTCGGTTTCCGGGGCCTCGAAGAGTTGCGTCTCGGCAAGTTTATCAATCGTCTTGTAAGCCGAGCGCCGCCGGTCGAGACCGATGGCGCTGATGAGTAATCGCGTCCCGTCGGGCAACCCGGCTTTGAGCCGGTCGGCGAGGTCGGCGAGCGCGTCTTTGATGGTCTCGGTGCGGGTGGTGACGTTGTCCGCCAGCAGTTCCGTGCTCTTCAGCCAGACCAGTTTCTCGCCGTCGCCGAACAGGCCGCCGGAAAAAAGAGCTTCGGTGACCCGGGCGATGGCGCGGAGCGCGGCGTCCTGGTTGCCCGTGTCGGCCTCGATGATTTCGGTGGCGAACTCGCCGCCGGCGGCGGGCGCGAGTTTGGTCGCGAGCTTGGCGGCGGCTTCCTTGATGGAAAATTCGTCGTCGCCCCCGATGAGGTAAATGGATTTGGTCGCAGTGCGCGGCGCGGGCATGGGGCGGAGTTTGCGTTTGGCGTTGCGACATGTCAAGGCGACGCGTTATAAGACCCGGTATGGATTCTTTGTGGGCGCCGTGGCGGATCAAATATGTGGTGGGCGAACGGGAGCCGGGCTGTTTTCTGTGCGTGAAGCCGGGGCAGAACGACGATGCGCGGAATTTGATTTTGATCCGGGAGCGGAGCTGTTTTGCAGTGCTGAATGCGTTTCCGTACAACCCGGGACATCTGTTGGTGTCGCCGTACAAGCACACGGGCGAACTGGATGACTTGGCGGAGCCGGAGTTGACGGAGTTGATGTTGTTGACGCGCCGGTGTCAGCAGTTGTTGAAACGGGCCATGAAGCCGGAGGGGTTCAACATGGGAATCAACTTGGGGAAGGTCGCGGGAGCCGGTGTGCTCGATCACGTGCACATCCATATCGTGCCGCGCTGGAACGGGGACGTGAATTTCATGCCGGTCACGGGCGAGACGCGGGTGTTGCCGCAGGCATTGGACGAGACGTATGCGGCGCTGCTAAAACACGTTTGAGCGCAGGGGACGAGCGGGTACACAAGTCAACGGCCGGCCCACAACATGCAGACACCCGCCACGATCATCCGCACCGATTTGAGCCAATCCGTCACGAACCACGCCACGACGGCCGCCGCCAGCGCCGTGGGCACCGTCACGCGCCAGTCCACATGGTTGTCGCCGGCGTTTCTCACCGGCGCGACAATGGAAGTGAGTACCGCCGGTGCCAGGCGCTTCACCTGATGCTTACACTATTTAGAACCACTGGCCTCGTCCCGATGTAGGGAATTTTTATATTTTTCTCTCATGTCACCCTCCAACGCCTTTCGCGTAAGCACCACGTTAGTGTTGTATAGACCAAACGAATTTGTTCCATGAGTCTTGGCCAGAAAGATTTTGCAGGCTTCGAGCCTTTCAATTGGAAGTCCCCCAGCTTTAATATATTCATTGAGCGGTAGGAACCATTCCTGGGTGATACCGCTGGGAATTGTGACCTTCTTGATGGAAGGTGTGTCAGGTGTATCTGTATGCGTAGTAATTGGAAATTTATCCTTAGATAGCTCTTCACCCTTGGCGTCGTATATCATGACTGTGAACGCAGAGGACTCTTTGCCATAAATCACGAAATCAAAATCTCGATCAGCAAGGTTCTTGATGGAGAAAAGTATCGCATACACTCCCTGGTCAGTAGAATCCTTCAAGAGCCGCATTTTGTATTCGATGGCGAGTTGGGTGTTGGTTCCTTTGTCAATTTCAGGTTCGATAACACTGGGTTGTTCAGCCAGAGCCAAACAGCCGATTGCGGCCAGTAAAATGCCTCTACCACCCACTATCGCCAAATGTTTTACGATCCACATCAAGGTTCGCTTCTCCGAATCACAATTTGCTGCCCAGTGGCATCCCAAATTGCAGTGAGACACTTTCCGTCTTCGCCTTGGATAAGAAGTTCTTTCAAAACACCGTTGACGTGAAATACACAGACTATGCTCTCGTCTCGACGTCGGTACTCGCTGAGAGTGCCATCATTTCTAAATTCAATCGTATACCCCTTTCGTCCCACTTCGATGGAATTTTCCGTATCCTTAAAAACTCGCTTCTCGACATCCTGCGGCTCACCGTCCATCGAAGTGTAGGTGATTGCGTAGATCTGAAGCGGGTCTTCCCGATAGGAACGCCACGCTAAGTTAAATTGTTCTCGTTGGACACTTCGGGTGGCAAGAAAAGCATTAAGCTCTTTTTGAGCGATTCTCAGTTCAGTCCCACACATCTGCAGGGTCTTCCTGACAAGCACATCGCCCGTCGCTTGGGTTAATAAACTGGAAATTCCTCTTTCCAAGCTACGGTCTGTAAGACTCGTTGCGCCGGATGGGGTTTGATTACTGCCTTCTGCGCTCACAACATGTGGTGTTGAGAAGACTGCGCATAAGGCGACGGTAAACACCAACTCATTTAGAAGCATTCTGGTCGTTAGTTTGTTGATTTTCATTGCTTGCAGCTCATGGATTAGGACAGTTCTTCTTAAGCCAGTTGTCGAGATTGGACGGAACTGTGTAATTTGGAATAACTAGGCCTGTCGCTCCTGCCAGATTAATCGCTTCGTGTGTGCAGTTGTGGGTTAGAAAGTTGTACGCAGGCGGGTGGAGGTTTAGTTTCCTCGTATATGCTAATCCAGCAATAAACTGCGAAAGTGTGCACGGCCAAGTACATTTGGCAGTTTCTTTATGTTGTTGATATCCAGCCAAAAGTTTCCCCTTTCCAAAAATC
>Ga0105049_10005477_pt1 | contig 14774 bp, 15 predicted proteins | sample MAT06_FD_78087 | JGI IMG/M metagenome (GOLD analysis project Ga0105049, IMG submission 78087) | Freshwater microbial communities from Lake Fryxell liftoff mats and glacier meltwater in Antarctica - MAT-06 | ecosystem: Environmental > Aquatic > Freshwater > Ice > Liftoff microbial mat | place... | reverse complement strand
GATATGGAAGCACCACCGTAAACCGGTTCAGCATTTAAGCCTTTTAAATGCTTTTTAAAATTCATTAAATCGTTGCAAATCTGTAAACACAATTCTCTCGTAGGACAAACGATCAACGCCTGTGGATGTTTTTGAGAGATATCAATTAAGTGTAGTAAAGGCAAACCAAAGGCTGCAGTTTTACCTGTACCGGTTTGTGCCAAACCTACAAAATCTGTTGTTCCTGATAATAAAACTGGGATTGCTTTTTCCTGGATGGGGGTGGGAGTTTCAAATCCCATTTCCGTTATTGCTTGTACTAATTGTTCGTTTAAGCCTAAGGCTTCAAATGCATTCATGTAAATTGTTTTTGTGTTTACATGATATGCTATTTTCTGTTGTTGCGCTACCGAATTCCTAATTAAAAAAAATCAAAGTAAAAACTAAATTCAACAGCCTTTTTGGGCACTTCATGCAATACTCGTTATAAATAATTTGCAAATCTAGGGGTTTTCGGCCACAAAAGGCAATTGAATATTAAGTTAACACTATATCTTTTGCTTTTTACTAAATATTTATGCTACAAAATCCGTTATTGCTTAAACTTTGTAATAAATTATCAGTCTGATTTTTTCTCGGCCAAATACTTAACACTTTCACATGCGTACATTCATCTCTTGCTGTATATTTTTTGTTTTTCTTTCAGGCAGCTCAATTGCCCAAACAAAACCTGGCAGTAGTTTGAGTGAAAAAGATTCCATTGAAATATTGAACCAATTGATGAACATGCTGGATTCTTCGGGCAGCCCTGCCAGTAGTTTATTTGTAAACGTTGGAATTGGGAACCGGCTTTACAGTGTAAAAAACAATGCACTCAATGCTTATCAAAATTCAAGCAAACTTATTTACTCCCCTTCTATTGGCTACACCCATAAATCGGGTTTAAGTTTAGCAGCAGGCGCAAATTTATTAAATGAAGGAAGTGGAGTAGCAGTGAGCCAATATTCGATTTCACCTTCATTCGGGTTAGTGGGTAATGAAGACATTGACTTTGGTATTTCATACACCCATTATTTTGTAAAGAATCAATTCTCTCCTTATTCATCCCCCATTCAAAATGATTTTTATACTTCTTTCAGTTATTTAAAAAATTGGTTACAGCCGGGAGTAGCCGTAGGGTTTTCAAACGGCGTGTACAAAGATGCCCGGCACAAGGATACGGTAATTGGTGGTACTAAAAGGCGCTTTTATGATTCTGTTACTTATAAATTAAACGCCTTCTCTTTGATGTTTACGTTGGGGCATCAGTTTCTGTGGTATGAAGTGCTTGATCAGGCAGACGGGCTTTCATTAACCCCAACATTGATGTTGAATGCGGGGTCCGGTAAAACAGCCATCAGTCATAATACGAATGCAGTTGCTCTTTTTAGAATATTGAATAGACGGGGAAAAATTGACAAATTGCAGGAATCTAATTTTGCAGTACAATCCATCGGGTTAAACGTTGATATGCGGTATATGATCGGTAAGTTTTATTTGCAACCGCAACTTTATATTGACTATTATTTACCATCGCTTGATTCGGATAGCAAAAGATTTTCGCAGCTCTTTACTTTCAATATTGGTTATACTTTTTAAGCAGTTCATTGGTTAACAAATAATTGTGTATTCTTTTTTGCCATTGGCATATAACTTGAAATGTGAAACCCAAATCAAAAATTAAAATCATGAAAACAAAACTTGTAACACTTGCACTTACCGTCTTTATTTTTTCCGCAGCACATGCTCAAACTTTTCACCTTGGTGTAAAAGGTGGAGCCAACGTAAATAAAATAACCGGGAAGTCTTTTAAAGATGAATTTAGTTATGGCTATCACCTCGGTGGATTTGCAGAAATTGGTTTGGGTAAAAGATTTTCTATTCAACCTGAAGTTGTGTTTAATCAAATTTCACAGGACACGTCATCCAGTTTTAACGACATCTATAAAAACGTTGTCAGTAACGGCACCAAGACCAAATTGAATTATATAAGTATCCCTATTTTATTAAATGTAAAACTTTCCAAATTTGTTGCATTGCAGGCCGGTCCTCAGTTTGCCATTGTAAAGGATAAAAGCAAAACGATGGTTGAAAATGGTAAGAGTGCTTTTAAGCAAGGCGACTTTAGTATGCTGGCAGGTGTACAGTTTAAGTTGGGCGGCTTTAGAATTTACGGACGGTATGCTCTAGGCTTAAATAATCTAAATGATATCGATAACAAGGATAAGTGGAGAAGCCAGAGTGTACAAGTGGGTGTTGGACTCGCAATTTTATAAAGGTGCAGGGGTAAACTTGTGAATGGTGAATGGTGAATATATACTCTATTACTTTACCATTAAACATTGAAACATTCACCATTCACAATTCACGGTAATCAATTTCGGATAATGGTTGGAATACCATTGTTGTTCCATTTAATAATTGCAGATGGAGCAGCAGCATATAAATCATCCTGGCGGTGTTGTACTATATAGTCAACTCCGTTTTTTATTGCGGCATCTATATCATTAAAAAGTAGCGGCGGCGGATAACTGGAAATATTAGCCGAGGTAGATACGATGGGTTTACGAAATCTTTTGATTAGGTGTTTGCAAAACTCTTCATTTACAACCCTTATGGCTATGGTGCCATCTTCGCCAACCAGGTTATCTGCCACCGCAGTACCGCCTTCATAAATTACCGTTACGGGTTTTAAGATTCCCTTTATATAATCAAATATCTGAAGGTCTGGTTGTGTAACATAGGTTAATATATCTCTTTCCTCTGCCAATAAAATGATCATGGTTTTGCTGGAAACCCTTTCTTTAAGTGCGTAGATTTTTGATACGGCTTCTTCATTGGTTGCATCACAGCCGATGCCCCAGATAGTGTCGGTTGGATAAAGAATTAACCCACCACTATTTAGTACCCGCAAGCATTCATCAATGTCGTCTGAAAATGGAGTCATAAAATACTTTTATAAACTTGTACAATACTGTCAGCATATTTTTTTGTGGCAAACTGCTGCGCTTGTTCAAAACCTTTGCCTCTTAATATTTCTGCCAGACCGGTATTTGTAGCAACACTTAGCATATGGCTGGCAAGCTCTTCGTAATCATCCGGTGCAAAGTACAAAGCAGCATCACCTGCCACTTCCGGAAGGCTGGAAGTATTACTGGAAATTACCGGCAAACCACTCCACAAAGCTTCCAGCACCGGCAGCCCAAAGCCTTCAAAAATAGACGGATAAATCAATGCCAACGCCTGTTGGTAAATAGCCGGGAAATCTGCGGCCGTTGAGAATGCATTTTCTTTGGATACCGGCAACTCATTCAGCAATATTAGTTGACTGGCCATTCCATTGGCAAGCATCAAATTTTTTACTTCCGCTTTTTCTTTCTTTCCATCGCCAATTACTACCAGTGGAATATTGATTTTGTTTCTTAGCAAAATCATTGCCCGGCAAATAGCAATCAGGTTTTTGCGGGGAGCAATGGAACTTACAAATAAAAAGTACTGGTCCGGCAAATGGTATCTTTCTTTTACCAATGCTTTTTCGGCAGGTGAAATTATTTTTTCAAATATCGGGTTGCAACTTTGATAGCAGGTTACGATCTTCTCTTCATTTACGCCGTATAAATTTACCAGGTCATCCTTTGTTTGCTTACTGATGGCAATGATAGCATCCGCTATATTACAAGCCCTTTTAATCTTCCAGCGATGCACATAGCGTTCATCAAAATGATAGGTTTCGGGATAGCGTTCAAAAATTAAATCATGGACGGTTACAACTGTTTTGATACCCGTTTTTTCAATACCCCTGGGCAGTTCATTGCTTACCCCATGGTAAATATCCAGCCCGGCATTTTTAATTTCTTTCACCATACCTATCTGTCGCCAGATGGTAGGAAATTTTTTGTAAAACGGTTGTTTGGGAAGTACCGCATTTACATTGTTGAAAGCGGCTGTATTAAACAGACCGGTTTGTTTGGGCGCAAATAAATGGTATTTGAAATCCGGATAATACTGGCTTAAAATGGTAACGAGCGAACGGGTATAATTACCCAGCCCTGTTTTGTTTTGGAAAGCCCTTTTACCATCATAGCCTATGTTCATACTGTTGTGTGCTTATTGCGGGTGCAAGATAAATAAAACCCTGTGAAGCCGGTACTATAACGCTTGCATTTTGTGTGTTCAACTTCGTTGGATTTAAAGATGCCTGGTAATGGTGAATTTGTATGAATCTTTCCATTTCCCATTTTACTGAGTCAATTTTTTCTTTTTGTATCTTGCGCTCCTTTAGAAGAACAGCTCATTTAAAATCATTTTTTAAAATACATAAGTTTAAATAAACCATTATTATGCAATTACAGAAATTAATACAAGCCGCCTGGAGCAACCGGGAACTTTTGAAAGAAACAACCTACGCAGAAGCTGTTAGAGATGTGATTGAGGAGGTAGATAAAGGTCGGCTACGCACCGCATCACCAGAAGGATTTGCAGTTGACGGCAGTATTCACTGGCAGGTGAATGAATGGGTAAAGCAAGGGATACTCATGTATTTTGCGATACAGAAAATGGAGACCATGGTATTGCCTCCATTTGAGTTTTATGACAAAATGAAATTAAAAAGCGGCTATGCGGAACTGGGAGTAAGAGCCGTGCCTCATGCGATTGCAAGATATGGTGCCTTCCTCGCTAGAAACGTGGTGTTGATGCCATCTTACGTAAATATCGGAGCCTATGTAGATGAAGGCACTATGGTGGATACCTGGGCTACCGTTGGCAGTTGTGCACAGATTGGTAAAGGCGTTCACCTGAGTGGAGGTGTGGGTATTGGTGGCGTGTTAGAGCCATTGCAGGCTAGCCCGGTAATCATTGAAGATGGTTGTTTTATCGGCAGCCGTTGTATTGTAGTAGAAGGCGTACGGGTTGAAAAAGAGGCGGTGTTGGGGGCGAATGTAGTGCTTACGCAATCCACAAAAATAATCGATGTGAGTGGTGCAAACCCCATTGAAACGAAAGGCAGGGTGCCGGCAAGAAGTGTAGTTATTCCAGGTACTTATACAAAGAATTTTCCTGCGGGCGACTATGGTGTTGGATGTGCTTTAATCATTGGACAACGTAAACCATCCACTGATTTAAAAACCAGTTTGAACGATGCGTTGAGAGATTTTAATGTAGCTGTATAATGTCTTTGTCTCCTTCCGAAAAAGAACATGCGCAAGCTTTTAGAAAGTTATTCGAGGTGTAAAAAAGCGGAAGATTTTAAAATGTAAAATACCCAGCCCCTATTTTGGGGCTGGACTGTTTAATGATGTTACCAAAAAATAGCAATACCACTATACCGATAGCCGGATTTATCCTTGCCTTTGCCGGATCCATTTTATTTTCTACAAAGGCAATCATTGTTAAACTGGCATTTGCGCATACCCCAACCGATGCACTTACATTGTTGGCGATACGAATGCTTTTTTCGCTTCCATTCTTTGTTGGGGCTGCCATATTAGCCAGTAATAAAAAGGATAATATTACGCTGACTTCCAAACAATGGGCGAGCATTATTGCACTTGGTTTGTTTGGCTATTATTTAAGCAGCCTGTTCGATTTTATCGGCTTACAATATATCAGCGCCGGACTGGAGCGACTGATTCTTTTCCTATATCCAAGTTTTGTGGTATTGATCAATGCTTTTCTTTTTCGCCAAAAAATTTCCCGCATACAAAAGATTGCGCTGGCATTGACTTATCTGGGTATTGGCATTGCATATTTTGGAGAATTGACGGTTGATTTAAATAATCCAAATTTTTTATTGGGTAGTGTATTGATATTTATTTGTGCAATCACTTTTGCCATTTATTTAGTGGGAAGTGGCAAAATGATTCCATTGGTTGGAGCTACCAAATTTACAGCCTACGCCATGCTCGCATCAACAGCAGGAGTGCTTCTGCATTTTTTGCTAGTGGGCAATTATAGTAAAATACCAACCGGTAATGCATTCTGGGGATATGGTTTTTTATTGGCCATCGTTGCCACTGTAATTCCGGGTTTTTTAATTTCCAATGCCATGAAAAAGATAGGTTCCAATAACGTGGCGATTGTATCAAGCATTGGTCCGGTAAGTACCATTATACAAGCGCATTTTGTTTTAGGGGAACGGGTTTTTATTGAACAAATCATCGGAACAGTGCTGGTAATTGCAGGTGTTTTACTAACCGGCTGGAAGGGTCGTGAAAATCCTGTGTAATTAATTAAACCCTTTTGGGGCAGATACGTTTTAGTTTTCTATATTTGCAGCCCTAAAGGAATTGCCCGGGTGGCGAAATTGGTAGACGCACTGTGTTCAGGTCGCAGCGTTCGCAAGGATGTGCTGGTTCGAATCCAGTCCCGGGCACCAAATTGGACAAATCGAAATTTGATTCGGTTTGTCCATTTTTATTTTGAGTAAAACCCTCTCCCAGCTTGTTTATTAGCTGAACGGCTTCGTTGAGCCAAGGCGGTTCGATAATTGAAACCGTTAAAAGTGAGTTTTTCTGGAAGTATTAAACCAATGATTGCACGTTTGTCTTTGTTATAGGCTTTTTTCTTAAAACTAATCATTACCATTGGTTCCATTTTAGCGATAATGCCATTAGCTTTGGGTGTAGGTTTAGAAACTCAAATACAGCAATCATTGAACGTTGCAGTAATACGTGGTTTTGTAGTGGTTTATCCTTTATTGCAGTTTGGGTTTCTCAGTTCAATCAGACGTCTTTGTTAGAGGGAATCAAAATAAAATTATTATGGCACAATGGCTAATCTATGCGTTACTCTCAGCATTGTTTGCAGCACTAACTGCCATCTTTGCAAAAGCAGGGTTAAAAAATGTAGAGTCAGATTTGGCCACAGCGGTTAGAACTGCCATCATTTTGTTCATTACATGGGGTATTGTTTTCTATCGTGGCAAGGCCGGCGAATTACCTGGGCTTTCAAAAAGCAACTGGTTATTTCTTACCTTGTCTGCCATCGCTACCGGACTATCCTGGTTGTTTTATTACCGGGCATTGCAATTAGGAAAAGTGTCAGAAGTTGCTGCCATTGATAAAGGTAGTATTGTGCTCACTATATTGCTATCCGTTATTTTTCTGGGTGAACCGCTTACAGCAAGGGTGATGATTGCAGGCGGTTTAGTTTTTGCTGGTATGCTGGTATTGGTGTGGAAGTGAAAATGAAAACAGTACTAATTACTTTCAAAAAATATCCGATTGCCCCTTTCTATCGAAATTTTGAATATTGCTATCTAATTCCATAGGTATAATTTTGATTATAGATAAATTTTTAATTTTGTTTGACGGTATATTTTAGCATGGATGTGCTCATATTCATCAAATAACAGTACCAGTGAATCGCAATCGGATGTCAAGGTTTTTGCGGTAATTTCCGGATTATCATGTTATAGAATCATCATAGGCATTTCATTTAGATATTTCAGTAAACCGGGATTTGTTTCTCTGGTTTTGTTTTTAATATCCGAAATCATTTCATTCATTACTAATTTTAATTTCCCTTTTAAAAAAAAATTGTCTCTTGTTTATTTGTTATCTTTCTCTAAACGGATTATTACTTTTTCCTTGATTCATTTGATTGCAGTAGTAGATTCATTTAGCAGCACTTTCATCTTTTTGATTTTTTATTATTCAATTTGTTTTTTTAATTGCTATTATTTTTTGTTTTGTTGCGAAAGAATGAGTGCTAATGATGTGTCTTTAGTAATATAAGCCCAGGCCCAATTGATGAAAATGATGATTTTGTTTTTTGCTCTTAGGATAAGCATTAAGTGAACAAATATCCACACTAACCAGGCTAAATGACCTTTGAAATGAATAAATGGTAAATCGACAACGGCTTTGTTTCTACCGATGGTTGCCATTGAACCAAGGTCTTTGTACTCAAAGTTTTTTGTGGGTTTGTTTTGCTCTATGGATTTTAGATTATTTGCTAATAATTTTGCCTGGTTAATGGCAACATTGGCAACCTGTGGATGGGCTTTTGGAAAGCCTGGTGTTTCCATGTAGGCAATATCACCAAGGGCGAAAATATTTTCGCTTTCAAAAACTTTATTGATGCGGTTTACTTTTAATCTGTTGGTTGGCGTAATTATTTCCGGAGCAAAACCTTCAATACTATTTCCTGTAACACCTGCCGCCCAAATAACAGTTTTTGTTCTGATCGTTTCACCTGTGCTAAGTGTAAGAATATTTCCGTCGTAATTTTTTACAAATGTTTCGGTATAAATTTTCACCCCCATTTTTTCTAAATAACTTTTTGAAGCAAGTTGTGCCGTGTTGCTCATGCTGTTCAACGTATTTTTTGTTCCTTCAATCAGCAAAATATTTAATCTTGAAAAATCAATACCACGGTAATCTTTTGGCAATACATCTTTTTTAATTTCTGCAAATGCTCCTGCCATTTCAACTCCTGTTGGTCCTGCACCTACAATTACAAAGTTGAACAAGCTTTCTTTTTCATCTTCTCCGGCTGAAATGATCGTTTCAAATGTTTGTAAGATATGATTGCGAATGGTGATGGCGTCATAAGTAGATTTTAAGGTGAGTGAATTTTCTTTTATCGTTTCATTACCGAAAAAATTGGTTGTGCAACCGATTGCAATTACTAAATAGTCGTAATCAAAATCTCCAATACTGGTAGTAATTATATTTTTAGTTTTATCAATATTCAAAACTGTTGCCAAACGGATTTGAACATTTTTTTTCTTTTTAAAAATATTACGAAGCGGAAACGATATGCTAGAGGGTTCAAGCTGCGATGTAGCAACCTGGTAAAACAACGGTTGAAACTGGTGATGATTTATTTTATCAATTAGTACAACATCAAAATATTTTTCATCCAACGCTTTTGTAAACTGAATACCTGCAAAGCCACCGCCTACAACGATTATTTTTTTCCTGCTTATGATAGCCATTTTTTTTACTTTTTTAAATTTTTTTACATTTTTATCTGTTTAAATACCAAATACAAATATTGAGCACTGTCGCAAATGTTACCCAAAGCAAATAAGGAATTTGTAAATATGCGGCAACTGGTTTTATCTTTTTAAAAAGTGTAATCATATAAATGATTAAAAACCACAGCAACAAAATATCAACTAATGAAAGTAAAATTGTGTGAAAGGAAAAGAATAAAATACTCCACCAAAAATTAAAAAATAACTGGACACCAAAAACTGTCAAAGCTTTTTGTCGCAGTGTAGTTTTGGGTGTGTTCCAGATTAAAAACATAGAAACTCCCATGAGTATATACAATGCTGACCAGACGGGGCCGAACAAGTAGCCCGGTGGGTTGAATGAAGGCTTGTTCAGCGCAGCATACCATGCAGATATTTCTTTTGCCGTAATTATACCTGCTATGGAACCTAAACCTATTGGAAGTATAAGCGAACCTAAAAGTTTCAATAATTTTGCTTTGTCCATAATTAATATTTTTCTACTAATTTGGTTTTAATCTCTTTTTAAAAGTATAGGTTACACCTGCAGAAGCATAATGGAACAATGTAAAGTTGTACACCTCATCGTTTGCTGCTCCTCCTTCAAGAATTCGATATCCTAATCGAAATAAGAATTGATCTGACAATTTATAAGTTCCGGCAAGCAGCACATCTTCTGCCCGCCCTTGTGGTGCGGCCAATGCATCGCCTTCCAGGAGAATACCAACTTTATCATTCATTTTCCAATTGAGCCGGAAATTAATGATGGGTACAAAACCTACATTTTTCTTTGAAGCGGCCAATCCCTGACTTCTTAGCGCTATTTCTGCATCTCTTATTTTGGCAGTAAAACCTAAGCCAAATTCAATTTTCGCTTTTTTTACAATATCATATCGATAGGTTATTCTGTAAGAATTAAACTTATAGCTCGCATCCAGAGCGGTATTTGAAGGGAACGTTACCCCTTCAAAATTAATCTGCTTATTTGTTGATCCATTTGATTTCACAATTAAAGGAGCATATAGAAGAGATATCGTATGCCTGGAGTTTATTGTATATCCTGCTCTTATGCGAATAAAAGCATTTGGTTCGGGTTTTAAATCATTTTTCAGGGAAAACAGGGTGCCTGTATTACCTGGAATTCGTACTTTATTGTAACCAGTAAAAACAGCACCAGACTCTATATCAATATTGGCCTGAGCATTCACGAATGATCTGCAACAAAAAAAACTGAGTGCAAATATTGTTGCTTTTAAAAGAATTTTACTTTTCATTATTGATAGAATTAATTGATAGTATTTCGATTTTTACATTCATTTACGAATTACATGCTTACTTTGAAAAAGACTTTAAAGACTTTAAAAAATCTTGTACATATTTATTGAATTCATCCGGTTGTTCAAGATTAGATACATGACCAGCATTATCTACAATCTTTAAACTGGAGCCTTCAATATGCCCCTGCATAAATTCAGATTGTACAAGTGGTGTCACTTTATCTTCTCTACCGCAAATAATGAGTGTTGGAATGCGGATGGCTTCTAAGCTGTAACAGGTTTCGGAACGCTCTGCCAAAGCAGTTAAACCAGCGATAATTATCTCCCCTGAATTTCCAAATACAATACTTTTCAGGTTCTCCACTAACTCAGTTTTATTGTTTAATGAATCAGGATGAAAAACATTTTTAATAAACTTTTCATTAAAATCAGTTGCACCATCCAATTTAATTTGCTCTATTGTTTTGTACCGGTTTTCTTTTACTTCAGCACTATCTGCAATGCATTGTGTATCGCATAAAATCAACGCCTCAAAGCGTTCGGGAAATCTTTTAATGGCATCTAAAGCAATGTATCCACCCATTGAGAGACCGCAAACAATTGCTTTTTCAATATTTAATTTATCCATAAACGACAATAAATCTTCACTAAATAAATCAATACTTAGCGGTGTAATTTCGTCCGTTGATTTGCCAAATCCACGGATGTCGTATGCAATTGCCCTGTGTAACAATTTTAAATTATCAAGTTGCCCCTTCCACATCCACTTATCAAATGGAAAACCATGAAGGAATATTACCGGAATACTTCCTTCGCCAACATCATTATATGAAACGGCAAGGTTGTTGGCTTCTGTCAATAAATTTTGATAAGAATTGTCTAATTCCATTATTTTAATTTCAGTGACTGGTAAATTTTCAACTTTAGGTATTAGTAAATTTTTAGCATGATTGTGCTCATATTCTTCAAACATTTCTACAAGGGAATCATAATAGGAGGTTAAGGTTTTAACGGTTATTTCCGGATTTTCCTGGTAGGGGATAGTGATGGGCATTTCATTCAGATATTTCAGTAATTCAGGGTTTCTTTCTCTGATTTTGTTAGTGATCTCTAAAATCTTTTCGTTTAATTCTAATTCAGTTTTCATTTAATTTTTTTGAAATGATGATTGATAATTAATTTCCTGCTTTTTTTAAAAGGATTATGAGTTCGGCACTATAATCAAAAAAAATATTTACAACGCACCAGGTATCATAATAAAATTAAGAATGTTTGAATTTTCATCAGGCAGCCATTGTAAGCATACTTCTACATTCTTCGGCACATTTCCTGCACGTTTCAGCACATTTTTTACAATGGTCCATGTGGTTATGTTTCTCACATTCTTCTGCGCAAGCATCACAAATTTCAGCGCACTCCTGGTAAAGTGCACCGATCCATTTGTTCCCCGAGCTCAACATATTGGCGGCAGCAAAGCAGATAATGGCGCATTCATGGTTTAGTTGAATGCACCGTATGCGCTGCGTTACTTCCGGGGAATGCAAACATTCATACGCACAATGGTTACAGGCTATAGCAGAGGCCAGGCAGGCATCTATACATTTTTTAAAATCTGGGTATTCCATTTTATAAAAATTTGAAAATTGAAATAATTAAATTTTCATGAAGAAAGGTTTGTTAAAAAGGGATCTGATAATTCACTCATGCGGATTAGTTTTTTATTTACAAATTTATCAATACCCAGTTCTGAAAGTTCCCTTCCATAACCAGACCGGTTGGTGCCGCCAAAAGGCAAATCAGCTTGCGTCCAAGTAGGGTGATTGATGAAAACGTTAGCTCCTGGCCATCTTCCAAATCAGCAGCCATCATTGCTCCGCTACAAAATGATAAGTCAAAATTTTAGAAAGCTTTTCTTTGTTTTCAGGTTTCAATAATTTGTCCACCTCTGATTGAATATCAGCAAAAGCCTCATCAGTCGGTGCAAAAACTGTGAATGGTCCTTTGCCCTGCAAAGTTTCTACCAACCCAGCAGCAGTTACTGCGGCAGCAAGTGTTTTACAATCTGTTGAGGCAATTGCCACAATGTCGTCGGTCATTGTCATTTCTTTTCCAATTTTCTTTGACTTTTATATAGAGAAGAAATTTTCCCTACTTAAAGAGTTGTTAACATAAAACGTTATAATATTTAATAAATCCTGTTGATAAGGATCTATTAAAAAACCAATAAAAGGAGATTGAGAATTCAATCTCCTTACCGCAAACCTTAAATACTTATTATTTGATTAAGGAACGAACGGTCTCTTATCGGTTATAACTGACAGCATTTTTAATTTGACTTTCTACTCTCTTCCGGCTTTGCTTATTTTACAAACTCCCATAATGAAAATGGGAGCTATCCATCCACGGACAAATTCAGCACCCTTGGTTCGTCCTAAACATTTTAAAATAAGTGATATAGCCATTGTGCCCATTGCGGTGAACAAAAACACATCAGAAGGAATTTATATTGTTTGCTTTTCGATTGCTTTAGTGGTTACATCTTCTTTCGTAGATAAACTTTCCATTTTTTTTTATTGATGAATTGAATTGATTGATTATAAATTTATTTTTCAATAATTAACCTATTGTGTTAATAACTCATGAAATCGTTTCTTCGATTTTATCTTGTTTCTCCATGCGCTCCAGGCACCTGTGCTCCACAATACTAAACCGATTAACAGTGGCTGAAATGGCAACCTTATCCAGCGAAGCAAATCGGAGTTTAAACCAAAGGCATCTTTGTGATTAATCAATTGAGCAATATTTCCCGGAAAAACTGCTACAAAGAAGATGGCAACTATCCAACCAACCGTAGTTCGCCGTTTTGCCAGAAAAAGCAAGGAAGCTCCTAAAAGTATTTCAACAACTCCAGACAATAGAACAACAGTATCCGGCGGTATGGGCAACCATTCCGGAACTTGTGCTAAAAAGGCGGTACGTTGAAAGCTAAGATGACTTATGCCTGCGAGAAGAAGAAAGAGTCCGAGCAATATGCGTACTGTTGTTTGACTTTTTGTTGATTGCATTGCGTTTTTATTTTAATTACATCAGCACTTGGCTGCTTAAAGTGCTGCTGTGAACTGCCAGAGCTTCTATAAACTTTTTTAAAAACTCCTTTGTTTTTTCATCAGTTAAATTTCCGGCTTCATCAAACTTTTTGTTTACCTCTGTAATCACTACTTCCGGAACGTTCATCGTCATAGCATTTATCGCCACCAATACTTGCCGCAAGTGATATTGGGCTCTTACACCACCCAATAAACTTGGACTAGCACTTACAATACCCACCGCTTTTTTGTCAAATGGTTTTGCAGGATGTTTAGAAAGAAAATCAATTACATTTTTAAGTGCCCCCGGAATTGAATAATTATACTCCGGCGTAACTATGATAAGTGCATCTGCAGTTTTGATGGCAGTACTTATTTTTTCAACCGATTCAGGTATAATCTTTTCATACAAATCAAAATTATACATAGGCACATCTGCAATATTGATTTGCTCAATAGCAATATGTTCTGGTGCAAGTTTTTGTGCCGTTTTTAACACCATTGTATTATAAGATTGATTTCTTAAACTCCCGGAAATGGCAACAAAGTGATAGCTATCTTTCATCGTATTATTTTATAATTAAATTATTGTACAGACATTCCACCATCAATTACCTGTGTAGTACCTGTTATATATTGGCTATCATCACTTGCAAGAAATACAACTAATTTGGCAATTTCAACTGGTTCTGCATAGCGTCCAAAGGGAATGGTGTTCTCCAAATGTTTTTTTACCTCTTCAGCATGTCCGGCCACTTCACCTTCTTCAATTGATCGCATCATCCTGTTATTTACCGGGCCGGGATTTATAGAATTTACCCTGATATTTCGGGGAGCAGCTTCAATTGCTGTGGCTCTCATAATGCCTACTACAGCATGTTTACTTATGATGTAAGCACTTAAATTATGGGAACCTAAAATTCCCGACAGCGATGAAGTCATAATGATACTTCCGCCATCTTTCATTTGGGGTATTGCATATTTATTCCCCAGCCATGCACCCTTTACATTTATAGAAATTACTTCATCAAATATTTCTTCCGGGTAATTTATAATAACTTTTACTGCACCTTCAATACCTGCATTGTTAAAAAAGACATCAATTTTTCCATACAATTTTACAGTTTCATTTATATAGCGTTCCACGTCAATTGCTTTTGAAACATCGGCAACGCAATATTGTACATGCTCACTATTTAATTCCTCTACCGTTTTCTTCAGCTCGTCATCAGTAAGATCAACCAACATTAATTTTGCTCCTTCTTCTAAAAATAATTTAGCGGTGATTTTTCCAATGCTACCTGCAGCACCCGTGATGATTGCAACTTTATTTTCTAATTTTTTCATGACGAAGTTTTTATAGTTAATTGTTTTATAGATTAATTTTTCCATGTTCGCCTTCTTCATATACTTCTCCGGTAACGATTGCTT
>Ga0105049_10005476_pt1 | contig 14777 bp, 9 predicted proteins | sample MAT06_FD_78087 | JGI IMG/M metagenome (GOLD analysis project Ga0105049, IMG submission 78087) | Freshwater microbial communities from Lake Fryxell liftoff mats and glacier meltwater in Antarctica - MAT-06 | ecosystem: Environmental > Aquatic > Freshwater > Ice > Liftoff microbial mat | place... | reverse complement strand
GTGACCTGGCGCTGTTTGTCTTGCTGGTACGGGCCGCCGACATCGAGTCGCTCAAGCTCTACGGCCGCCGCTGCGTGGACCTGGTGTGGTGGCTCGAAAACGCAGCCGACATCGGCGTTCACACCACCGTGCTGTCGCAGGGCGACACGCTGGGCGGCGGGCTGGAATCGATACTGCCCTTCCACAAGGTGATCTTCGAGCGCAGCGCGCAGGCCGGCTTCCCCGAGGTGCTGTTCAACCTGTTTCCCGGCATGGGTGCCTGGGACTTCACCATCCGCAAGGCCGGTTTTGCCGTCGCCAACGAGATGATCCTGTCCGGCCGCCTGTACAGCGCCGACGAGCTGCTGAACCGCCGCGTGGTGGACCTGGTGGTGGACGACGGTGAAGGCGAAGCCGCCATCGAACGCACGCTGCGCGATGTCGAACCGCGCCACCGCGGCACCCTGGCCGCCCTGCGCTCACGCCGGCTGGCCGCGCCCATCCACTACGAAACCCTGCTCGCCGTGGTCGATCAGTGGGCCGAAAGCGCCCTCGGCCTGACCGACCGCGACCTGCGCCTGATGGAACGCCTGGCGCGCGCCCAGGCGCGCAAGGCCGGTGGCGCCGACGAAGGTGCGGTCGAAGAGATCAAGCGCATGGAGCTTGAAAACGCCTGGGGCGAACGGCGCACGGGCGTCGAGCGGCGCGCCGATGCACCCGTGGGAACCGCCGACCGGCGCGTGAGCACCTGACGGGCTAAATCAGCAGCTGCTGAAGCTGCGCGGCCCGCCGCGCCAGCGCACGTGCTTCGGCCGCATGCGGCCGCCTGTTCTTGCGCTTGCAGCAACAAGGCCACCGAGTCGCTGATCTGACCCAGCCTTTCATGGGCCCTGGCCGGATGGCAGGCGGTGAACAGCAGCGCCAGTTCTTCGTCGTCCAGCTCACCGGCAAATCGGCCCTGGGTTCAGGCTGCCGGGGCAAGGTCACAAAGGCAGGATCAGGCGCGTCGTCATCGGGCCAGCTTTATGGCGGCCGGCCACCCGCAGCGCATCGATGGCTTCATGGCGCGCCACGCGGTACAGCCAGTCGGCCGGGTTGGCCGGCACACCCTGCGTCGGCCAGACTTCCAAAGCACGCAGCGCGGCCGACTGCACCGCGTCTTCAGCCAGCCCCAGGTGCGGCAGACCCAGTGAGCGCGCGCGATGCTTGCAAACCCGAACCCCTGGGACCCGTGGCTGGGCTTGCGCTTGCAGTTGCGATACTGGTCTGATGGACAACACACCGCCAGCCACCAGCCCGCAGCGGCCGAGCACATCCACCGCTACAGCAGACGTGCTGATCAGCGAGGTCGGCCCACGCGACGGCCTGCAGAGCGTGAAGGCCACCATGGCCACCGCGCACAAGTGCGCCTGGATTAGCGCTTTGCACGCAGCGGGTCTGCGCGAGATCGAGGTGGCGTCCTTCGTGCCGGCCCGGCTGCTGCCGCAGATGGCCGACGCGGCGCAGGTGGTGCAGCACGCCCTCACGCTGCCGGGTCTGACCGTGATGGCGCTGGTGCCCAACCTGCGCGGTGCCGAAGCCGCGCTGGCCGCTGGCGTGCACAAGATCAGCATCCCGGTGTCGGCCAGCGCCGCGCACTCGCTGGCCAATGTGCGCAAGACACGCGACGAGATGCTGGCCGAGGTGCGCAACATCGTCGCGCTGCGCAATGAACGCGCGCCGCGGGTGTGGGTAGAGGTGGGCCTGTCCACCGCCTTTGGCTGCACGTTGCAGGGCCGGGTGCCCGAAGACGACGTGATCGGGCTGGCCGAGCAACTGGTGGCCGCCGGCGTGGACGACTGCGGCCTGTCCGACACCACGGGCATGGCCAACCCGACCCAGGTGCGGCGGCTCTTCAAACGCTTGTTTGCCGCCATCGGCCACAAGACCGGCGCCGCCCACCTGCACAACACACGCGGCCTGGGCCTGGCCAACTGCCTGGCGGCCTGGGACGTGGGCGTGCGCACCTTCGACGCGTCGCTGGGCGGCCTGGGCGGCTGCCCTTGTGCGCCGGGTGCGTCGGGTAACGTGGTCACCGAAGACCTGGTGTTCATGTTCGAGGCCATGGGCGTGCCCACCGGCATTCACATTCAGGGCCTGATCGCCGCCCGCGAGCCGTTGCAGGCTGGCCTGCCCGGTGAGCCTGTGTACGGCATGACACCGCTGGCTGGTTTGCCCAAGGGGTTTGTGCCGGGAGCCACACATGGCTGAGGCGCTGCCGCTGCAAGGCATACGGGTCGTCGAGTTCACGCACATGGTGATGGGCCCGACCTGCGGCATGATCCTGGCTGACCTGGGCGCCGAGGTCATCAAGGTCGAGCCCCTCACGGGCGACAACACACGCCGGCTGCTGGGCAGCGGTGCCGGCTTCTTTGCGCTGTTCAACCGCAACAAACAGAGCCTGGCGGTGGACGCCAAAGACCCGCGCGGCCTGGAAGTGGTGCTCAAGCTGGTGGCCGGAGCCGACATCTTCAGCGAGAACTTCAAGAGCGGCACGATGGACAAGCTGGGTCTGGGCGCGGCTGCGCTCAGTCGGCTGAACCCGCGCCTGATTCACGTCTCGCACAAGGGCTTCCTGCCCGGTCCCTACGACAAGCGCACCGCGCTGGACGAGGTGGTGCAGATGATGGGCGGCCTGGCCTACATGACCGGCCCCGAGGGCAGGCCACTGCGTGCCGGCAGCAGCGTCAACGACATCATGGGCGGCATGTTCGGCGCCATCGGCGCGCTGGCTGCACTGCACCAGCGGGACCGCGCCGTGGGCGGGACCGGGCGAGGCCACCAGGTCAGCAGTGCGCTGTTCGAGAACAACGTGTTGCTGGTGGCGCAGCACATGATGCAATTTGCCGTCACCGGCCAAGCCGCGGCGCCCATGCCCAGCCGCATCAGCGCCTGGGGCGTGTACGACGTGTTCACCGTGGCAGGCGGTGAGCAGGTGTTTCTGGCTGCGGTCAGCGACACTCAGTGGGCGCTGTTGTGCACCGAGTTCCAGTTCGCCGACCTGTTGCACGAGGCCCGGCTGGCAAGCAACAACGACCGCGTGCGGGCGCGCGACTGGCTGATGCCGCTGCTGCGCGAACGTTTTGCGTCTCTCAGCGCAGCTGAACTGGCCGAGCGCTTCGAACGCATCGGCCTGCCCTACGCACCCATCACGCGACCGCAGGACCTGTTCGACGACCCGCACCTGGCAGCCAGCGGCGGCCTGGCGCCCACCACGGTGCCGGCTGACGCCAGCGGCGCCGGACGCGAGGTGCACACGCACGCCGCGCTGCTGCCGCTGTCGATCGACGGCCGGCGACTACCGCTGCGCCACGACGCACCGGCCCTGGGCCAGCACAGCCGGGAACTGCTGCAGTCGCTGGGCTACAGCGCCCACGATGTCCAGCGCTTGCTGGCCGACGGTGTGGTGGCTGCTGCCATACACGCTACCGATGAGGCCGGCACCGGCCCTTGAACCGACATGGCCAAGGGCCTGGGACGGCGCCTATTCGCGCACCAGCACTTCGTCAATGCCCTGGGCCGGCGCGGCGGCTTCAATTTCTGCAAAGTGGTTGGGACTCATGCGCTATCTCCTTTGGCGGCGGGCTCCAGTTTCTGCAGCATCCGGCCCATGGCCTGGTGCAGCGCGTTGACGGCCTTCAACGGCCGCACCATGACCTTGAAGTCGACGATGCGGCCGTCGTCGCCCCAGCGGATGAGGTCGATGCCGTTGATGTGCACACCGTCGATCTGGGTCACGAATTCCAGCACTGCATCGTGCGCGCCGACGATCTCGCGTTCATAGCGGAAGTGTTCATTGTTCAGCGTGTGCAGCGCCCCCGTCAGGTACAGCGCCGTGATGGCCTTGCCCCGCTGCGGCGTGTGCACCACCGGCGAGTGGAACACCACGTCGTCGGCCAGCAGGTCTTGCAGCGCCCGCACATCGCGGCTGTGCACCAGGGCGTGCCAGGCTTGCAGGGTGTCGATCATGGGGTGGCCTTTCAACGGCTCAGCTGGGTGTGCCGTCATTGTCAGGCGCAGCCGCTGGGGATGCCCGGCCGGTCAGCCCGGTGTCAGCACGCGGTTGCGGCCACCGCGCTTGGCCCGCAGCAGCAGTTCGTCTGCCACTCGCAACAGCTGAGCCGCTGTGGACGCTGCCTGCAGCGTGTCGGACACGCCGGCAGAAAAACCCAGACCCTGCAGCCGGCCGGTGTCCAGCTCGAAAACTTGTTGCCGCCACAGGTGCAGCACCTGCTCGACCTTGCTGCGGGCGGCCTCGGCCGAAGTGCCCGGCATCAGCAAACAGAACTCTTCACCGCCGTAGCGGTAAGCCTGGTCGCTGCTGCGCAGTTGCTCGCGCAGCAAGTGGCCGAAGCCGGACAGCAGCAAGTCACCGGCGTGGTGGCCGTGCTGGTCGTTGACGGCCTTGAAGTGGTCCAGGTCCACCACCACCACAGCCAACGGCAGTTTTTCGCGCAGCGCCAGCGCCAGCATCGAAGGCAGTGTGTCATTCAGGTGGCGGCGGTTGAACAGGCCCGTCAAGGCATCGTGCGTGGCCTGTTCCCGCAGTGCGGCCTGCAGCGACTGCACCTCTTCGATCTTGCGCGACAGCGCCAGGTTGGCCAGCACCATTTCGGCGCGTGCCCTTTCGGTAGCGCGACGCTTGACATCGGTTTCCTCCAGGCGGTGGTGCAGCTTGATGAGCTCGGTCTGCAGCGCCGCAGCCTGGTATCGCGCACGGGATGCCAGGCTGGCGCGGCGTGCCATCAGCGCCTGCCAGCGGCGCAGGGCCGCCAGTGCGGCTGCCGCGTCGCCCAGCGCTTCTTGCAGTTCCGACGCCAGCTGCATGGCCAGCGCACTCGCGCGCGCGCCCGCCGCACCCGCCACCAGGGGCTGCACCGGGTCCAGCGCCCCCAATGCGGCGCGGCTGTCGCCGCCCTGGTGCAGATGCAAAGCCTGGGCCACCGCGAGCTCTACCCTCTCGTCGGGCAGCATGGTGTGGGCCAGCATTTGCGCCTGTTGCAGCAGATCGGCACCCAGCGCGGATTGGCCCGCGCGCAAAGCGGCGATGGCCAGCGTCTCGAAGTGCAGCGCACGTGTGCCGCGGCCGGTGACCGATGCGGTGATGGCACACAGGCGCTGCACATCGGGCAAGGCCTCGGCGGCACGGTTCAGTTCGGTCAGCACCACCACCCGGTTGATGCGCAGCACACTCTCCAGCCGCGTGTTGCGCATGCCTTCGCAGCGCGCCAGACCTCGTTCGATCTGCTCCAGCGCCTGGTCGTGGTCGCCCAGTTCCATCAGCTCGTGCGACAGGTTGCAGTGCAAGGCAGCGTCGAAGCCGTGGCCCCGCGCCGGGCCGGCGTGGCGCAAGGCCTCGAACATGTAGGCAAAGGCCTCGTCGCTGCGACCCTGGGCCGAAAAGCAGCCCGCGATGGCGTTGAGCAGCACACCCCGCTGTTCATGCCGCAGCAGGCGCAGGCCTTCGTCACGCAAGGGCAGCAGCAGCGCCATCGCTTCGCTGGCGCGGCCGCTGCGCCACAGCGCACGCGCCTGGCCGGCGGTGGCCAGCAGCTGGCCGGGGCGGTCCTGGCAGGCTTCAAAGCAGGCTAGCGACAGCGCCAGCTCCGCACCGGCCTCGCCCGGTGCTGCAAAGTACAGCTGGTGGAAACCACGCGCAAGGCGGGCCCAGGCCTCAGCTGACGCGTCGCTGTCGCGCTGGGCACGGGCCAGCGCCTTGTCGCCCAGGGCGCGGGACTCGACGGCGTCCAGATGCAGCAGACGCCAGGCCCGCCGCGCCATGCGCAGCGCGGGGCTGGCCTGCGGCTTCATCGTGGGGCGGGGCAAGGCGGCCGCAGTCATGCGTCGATTATTGCGGCCGCTGTGCCGCGCCCCGGACAGCCTAGGAGTAGTCAACCGACACCGTGGTGCCGCAGTTCTGGCAAAACCTGGCCCCGACCAACAAAGGCGTGCCGCAGGCCGAGCAAAAGCGCGCGGGCCGATTGGGCAGGCCCGACCCGGTGCCGACCGCCGCGCGACGTTCGTTCACCTTGGCTCGCCCTGCCAGCAGGGCCGGTGAGGCGGCAGCCGGGCTCATGGCAGCGTCACGCGCCAGGGTCTGGATCATGCCGGTCCAGCTTTCAGCGGCTTGTTTGTCACCAGTCAGGGACACCAGGGTTCGGCTGCCAATGCCGTGGCGGCCGGCGGCATAGAAGACCGAACGTGCCTGCACCACACATGCCCTGAGCGCCACACCGTCGACGCCGGCCACCGTCTCTGCCGAGCGACGGCCCGCCGGCCCTGCAGAGACCACCGCACCGGCCACACGAAAGTACGTGCCCTTCAGATCCAGCCAGGTCAACGTGGACACCGCCACCAGGCGGCTGTACAGCAAGTGCGCCAGGTTCAGCGCGTAGCCCCCGGTCATCAGGCACACCAGGCCCAGGATGCCAGGCAACCAGGACGAGGTGCCGTCGCGCATCTGCGTGGCCGCCAGCCACAGCCACAGCAGGCCGCCGGCCAGTGACAGCAGCAGGCCCAGCACGGCCAGCAGCGTCAGCCACCGGCCCGAGCCGGGCATGTCGGCCGAGGACGAAGCCGCGCCCGCAGGTGTCACCAGCGGTTGTGATTCTTCCAACACGGTGGCGCTGAAGCTGCCCTCTTCGGCCGTCGCGTCCACCACCGGCGGCTGACGTGCATAACGCCGGTTGGGTATGCCCTCGGCCCAGCGCCTGAACAGCTCACGATCGACCTCGCTGAACAGCTGCGCCAGATCGGCGTCGAATGTGAAAGTGGTTTCTTCGGCAGACACACTCGCCGGGCGCGGCACTTCGATGTGCTGGCGCGCGGCCTGGATGGCCAGCAGTTCGAGAAGGAAGGCCAGCCCCAGCAGCAGCGCCACGCCCAGAGGAAAGCCCAGACGAGGCCACTTGTCGGCGCCCGGCAGCGAACCGGCAAACCAGGCCAGTGGCGCGGCCAAGAGCAGCGTTCCGGCCATCACCAGGGCCAAGACCCAGGGTGCCAGTGCGGGTTCGGTCGGCTGCAGGATGTTGCGGGCGTAGACCACGGCCACGGCCAGGCCCACCACCAGCGCCACCAGATGCTGTGCCACGGGCTGCGCCAGCAGCGCCGACGCAGCCACGCCGGCAGCCGTCACCAGCGCCAGGCCACAGATCAGCGTCAGGTGAGAAACACGCACCCGCAGGTAGCCCATCAAGGTGCTGGGCACGCTGGCGATGTCCGGGCTCATGCGCTTGAGCCATCTGGCGTAGGCACCCGACACGGGCTGCGCACTGGCCATGCCCCGGCTCATGGCCTGCATCAGCCAGGGCGCGTGCGGGCTCGCGCCGGTGGCTTCATGCGCCAGCTCCTGCATCAGCGATGCGGGCTGCCCCGGCACCATGGGCAGCACACGCTGGCGCGAGGCCCGCACCAGGTTGATCACACCCAGCAGCGCCATCCACAGGGCGCCGGCCAGGTGCGGCCACACGCTGGCTTCAGTCACGGTGGCGCCCAGGGAAACGACGGGCTGGGAAGACTCATCCGGGCCCACGAAGGTCAGGACAACAAACACCAGCGAGGCCAGAGCCAGAAGCGCGTAGCCGCGCAGCGTCAGGAAGTGGTTTTCAACCTGGTAGGGGGTTGGGAACTCAAGGGCTGTTCCGTCCAGGTTCCACCGGTACACCATGCGGGCTCCAGTTGCAGCAAAGCAAGGCGATTCTGCATGATGCAGTGGCGCGGCCGGCTCCACGCGCCCTGGGTCAAGGTCGGGTCACATGCTGCGCCGGTACTGCCCGCCCACCTCGAACAGCGCATTCGTGATCTGGCCCAGGCTGCAGCAGCGCACCGCGTCCATCAGCACCGCAAAGACGTTGCCGTTGTCGATGACGGTCTGCTGCAGGCGCTTCAGCATCGCCGGTGACGCGGCAGCGTGGCGGGTGTGGAAGTCGGCCAGCCGCTGCAATTGAGATTGCTTTTCGGCCTCGGTGCTGCGCGCCAGCTCGATGGTCTCCGACACCGGGTCGCCGTGCGGGTTGCGGAACGTGTTGACCCCGATGATGGGGTACTCGCCGGTGTGCTTGAGCATCTCGTAGTGCATGCTCTCTTCCTGGATCTTGCCGCGCTGGTAGCCGGTCTCCATGGCGCCCAGCACACCGCCCCGTTCTGCAATCTTCTCGAACTCCGACAGCACGGCCTCTTCCACCAGTTCGGTCAGCTCGTCGATGACAAAGGCGCCCTGGTTGGGGTTTTCGTTTTTGGCCAGACCCCATTCGCGGTTGATGATCATCTGGATGGCCATCGCACGGCGGACGCTGTCCTCGGTGGGCGTGGTGATCGCTTCGTCGAAGGCATTCGTGTGCAGGCTGTTGCAGTTGTCGTAGACCGCGATCAACGCCTGCAGCGTGGTGCGGATGTCGTTGAACTGGATCTCCTGCGCGTGCAGGCTGCGGCCGCTGGTCTGAACGTGGTACTTCAGTTTCTGGCTGCGGTCGTTGGCGCCGTAGCGGTCGCGCAGGGCCACCGCCCAGATGCGCCGCGCGACGCGGCCCAGCACGGTGTACTCGGGGTCCATGCCGTTACTGAAGAAAAAGCTCAGGTTGGGCGCGAAGTCGTCGATGTGCATGCCACGTGCCAGATAGGCTTCGACGAAAGTGAAACCGTTGCTCAGCGTGAAGGCCAACTGGCTGATCGGGTTGGCGCCCGCTTCGGCGATGTGATATCCGCTGATGCTGACGCTGTAGAAATTGCGCACGTCGTGCTGCACGAACCACTGCGCAATGTCGCCCATCACCTTGAGTGAAAACTCGGTGCTGAAGATGCAGGTGTTCTGGCCCTGGTCTTCTTTCAGGATATCGGCCTGCACGGTGCCGCGCACGTTGGCCAGCGTCCAGGCGCGAATCTTCTGGGCTTCGTCGGCCGTGGGTTCGCGGCCGTTGTCTTGTCTGAATTTTTCCAGATTCTGGTCGATGGCGGTGTTCATGAACATGGCCAGGATCGTGGGCGCGGGGCCGTTGATGGTAATGCTCACGCTGGTGCTGGGCTGCGTCAGATCAAAGCCGCCGTAAAGCACCTTCATGTCGTCCAGCGTGGCGATGCTGACGCCCGAGTTGCCGACCTTGCCGTAGATGTCGGGACGCAGGTCGGGGTCGTTGCCGTACAGCGTGACGCTGTCGAAGGCGGTGCTCAGGCGCTTGGCCGGCAGGCCAGCGCTGACCATCTTGAAGCGCCTGTTGGTTCTGAACGCGTCACCCTCGCCGGCAAACATGCGCGTCGGGTCTTCGCCTTCGCGCTTGAAGGCAAAGGTGCCGGCGGTGTACGGGAAGCTGCCGGGCACGTTGTCCAGCAGCAGCCACTTCAGTAATTCGCCTTCGCATTCGTACCCTGGCAGCGCCACCTTTCGGATCTTGTTGCCCGACAGCGTGGTGTGCGTGAGCCGGGTGCGGATTTCCTTGTCACGGATCTTCACCACGTACTCGTCGCCGGCGTAGGCCTTTTGCATGTCGGGCCACTGCGCCAGCAGCTGCTTGGACAGCGGGTCCAGCAGCGCCTGGCGCTGCAGTGCCAGGTCTTCCACGGCCTCGACCGCGCGGTGGCGGGCGGGTTTGTCGGTGTGCAGCATGACTGCCGTGGCCTTGAGTTGCTGCACTTCCCGAGCCATTCGGCTTTGTTTCAGCGCATGCGCCTTGTAGCCGCGCACGGTGTCGGCAATGTCGGCCAGGTAGCGCACCCGCGCGCCCGGCACGATGGGCACTTCATGGGTGCTGTGGCGGGTGGCCACGTGGGGCAGGCGGCCTTCGGTGACGGGCAGCCCCAGCGCCACCAACCGCGGTGCCAGTTGCCGGAAGACCGCCTGATACAGCGCCGTCACGCCGTCGTCGTTGAAGCGGCTGGCCATGGTGCCAAACACCGGCATCTCGTCGGTAGCTGTCTGCCACGCGGACCGGTTGCGCTGCACCTGCTTGCTCACGTCGCGCAGCGCATCGGCCGCACCCTTGCGGTCGAACTTGTTGATGGCCACGAACTGCGCAAAGTCGAGCATGTCGATCTTTTCCAGCTGGCTGGCGGCACCGAACTCGGGTGTCATCACGTACAGCGGCAGGTCCACCAGCGGCACGATGGCGGCGTCGCCCTGACCGATGCCCGAGGTCTCGACCACGATGAGGTCGAAGCCGGCGGCCTTGCAGGCAGTCAGCACGTCGGGCAGGGCCTGGCTGATTTCGCTGCCGAAGTCGCGCGTGGCCAGCGAACGCATGAAAACCCGCGGACCCTGGCTCCAGGGCGAGATGGCATTCATGCGGATGCGGTCGCCCAGCAGCGCACCGCCGCTCTTGCGGCGGCTGGGGTCGATGCTGATCACGGCCACACGCAGTGCGTCGCCCTGGTCCAGTCGCAGGCGGCGGATCAGTTCGTCGGTGAGGCTGCTCTTGCCAGCGCCGCCGGTGCCGGTGATGCCCAGCACGGGTGCCAGCTTCACGGCGGCGGCTTCTGCCAGTGCCGTCTTGAAACCCGTTGTGGCCTTGCCGTTTTCCAGCGCCGGGATGGCCTGCGACAGGGCCCGCCATGCGGCGTCGGTATGCCCTTGCAAAGCAGCCACGGCCTGCGGCGCGTGCACCGTCAGGTCGGTGTCGCAGCGCATCACCATCTCGCCGATCATGCCTTGCAGGCCCATGCGCTGGCCGTCTTCCGGGCTGTAGATGCGCGTCACGCCATAGTCCTGCAGCCCACGGATTTCAGACGGCACGATGACCCCACCTCCGCCGCCAAAAACCTGGATGTGCGCGCCGCCGCGTTGGCGCAGCAAGTCCACCATGTACTTGAAGTACTCGACGTGCCCACCCTGGTAGCTGCTGATGGCGATGCCCTGCACGTCTTCGTGCAGCGCGGCCGTCACCACTTCATCCACGCTGCGGTTGTGGCCCAGGTGGATGACCTCGCAGCCCATGCCCTGCAGGATGCGCCGCATGATGTTGATGGCCGCATCGTGGCCGTCGAACAGCGACGCCGCGGTGACGAAACGCACCTTGTGCTTGGGGCGGTACTCGGCCAGGGCCTTGAACTCGGCGGAAAGGTCGGTCATGGGCGTGCACTCGGGTTTTTCTGACAGGCGGTCAGGGGCTGACTGACGTTTACGTAAACGTCAACCGAAATCATGCCATGGGCACCTGCACACCGGCTGACCGAGCGCCCTCGCCCGGTCATGGTTTACCCCTTGTCGCAGCCACCGGCAATGGGCCCCAGGGCTGCTACGCTGGCGCCCCCTGAACCTGTGGCGGCCTGCCCCATGACCTTTTTGGCCATCGACATCGGCAACACCCGCCTGAAGTGGGCGCTGTACACCGCACCCCACCCCGGCGCAGTGCTGCTGGACCAGGGCGCGGTGTTCCTGGAAACCATCGACGACCTGGCCGAGAAGGACTGGAAGGACCTGCGTGAGCCCACCAGCATGCTGGGCTGCGTGGTGGCCGGCGATGCCGTGCGACGGCGTGTCGAAGCGCAGATGGAACTGTGGGATATCGAACCGCACTGGGTGGTGCCGTCTTCACACGAAGCCGGGCTCACCAACGGCTACGACCACCCCAGCCGGCTGGGCGCCGACCGCTGGGTGGCGCTGGCCGGGGCGCGGGCCCGTGTGCTGGCCCAGGTGCCCAAAGGAGGCACACCGCGCCCGGCCCTGGTTGTGATGGTGGGCACCGCCGTGACGGTGGACGCGCTGGATGCCAGCGGTTGCTTCCTGGGCGGGCTCATCCTGCCCGGCTTCGGTCTCATGCTGCGCGCGCTGGAACAAGGCACCGCCGGGCTCAAGGTGCCCACTGGCGAGGTGGTGGACTTCCCCACCAACACCAGCGACGCGTTGATGAGCGGCGGCGCAGAAGCCATCGCTGGCGCCGTCGAACGCCAGGCCAGGCGCCTGCAGGCCCACACCGGCGTCGAACCCTTGATGTTCATGACCGGCGGCGCAGCAGTGAAGCTGGTGCCCATCACCGATCTGCCCTTCGCGACGGTGGAGACACTGATCTTCGAGGGCCTGCTGATGATCCAGAGCAAGCGCCTGGCGTTGTAGAGGCCCCCCAGCTCGCTGCGCTCGCAGCCCCCCGAGGGGGAGGCGTTTCGGCCCGGGAGACCAGGCGCCGAAACAGGCCCTGGCCTTCTACAACCAGCGCTGGACGAGTTCGCGGAGCTGGTCTCGTGAGTACGGCTTGGCCAGGTGCCCGTCCATGCCGGCGGCCATGGACTGAGCGGCGTCTTCGTCGAAGGCATTCGCTGTCAAAGCCACGATAGGCACACGCGGCAGCCGCAGCCGGGCTTCGCGCTCACGCGCATGACGGGTGGCCTCGTAGCCGTCCAGCACAGGCATCTGGATGTCCATCAGCACCAGGTCCACACGCTGCTGCTCCAGCACAGCCAAGGCCTGGGCGCCGTCTTCGGCCTCCAGTACATCCACGCCAAAGGACTTGAGCATCTCGGAGCCGATCATGCGGTTGACAGCGTTGTCTTCCACCAGCAGCACGGTGCCACCCAGGCGACCGCTTTCACTCAGGACGCCAAAGTCGGACTCATAGGACGGCAGCGGCACATTGGGCGCCAGCGGCAGAAACAGGGTGAATGAAAATACCGAGCCGGCGCCCAGGCGGCTGCCGACCTCGATCTCCCCCCCCATGGCTTCGATGATGCGCTGGCTGATGGCCAGGCCCAGCCCGGTGCCACCCCGCAAGCGCGAGCGTGTGCTGTCCACCTGGTGAAAGGGCTGGAATACGGTCTGCAGCGAAAGCGCCGGGATGCCGATGCCGGTGTCTTGCACTTCAAAGCGCACACGGGAAGCCACGTCGTCGCGCATCAGCGCCGCCAGCCGCAACGTCACGCTGCCTTTTTCGGTGAACTTGACGCCGTTGCCCAGCAGGTTCAACAGCACCTGCTTCAGGCGCGGCGCGTCGCCCACCACGCCGTCGGGCACGCTGTCACCCAGCTGCAGCGCGATGCTCAATCCCCGGCTCTCGGCGTTGGCACGGAACAGCGCGGTGGCTGACGCGGCCACCGTGTGCAGCGACATCGGCGCGTGTGCCAACACCAGCTTGCCGGCTTCGATCTTGGAGTGGTCGAGCACGTCGTTGAGGATGTCCATCAGCGACTCACCCGATGCCGCCGCCGTTTTCACCAGGCGACGCTGGCGCAGGTCCAGCGGCGTCTGGCGCAGCAGTTCCAGCGCGCCCAGCACGCCGTTCATGGGCGTGCGAATCTCGTGACTCATGGTGGCCAGAAACTGGCTCTTGGCCAGGTTGGCCGACTCGGCGGATTCTTTGGCGCGCAACAGCGACGCGTTGGCCTCGTCGGCTTCGGCGCTGTGGCGCAGCGACCGCAAGGTGGTGTCACGAAACTCGGCCGTCGTGCGGTGCATGGTGATGCCGAACAGCGCCGCCAGCACCGCCAGCGGAATCGAATGGGCCGGTCCCGGCAGCAGCGACACGATGGACAGTGCGCCCACCTGCAGCAGGTTCAGATAGAGGTAGCTGCGTCCGGCCACCGACAGGAACAGGGCCGCCGTGGCCACCGAGCCGCAGGCCAGCACGCCATACACCGTGCCCGTTGGCCCGGGCAGCCAGGGGTAGATGAAGAAGGTGGCCACCACCCACATCAGACCGGCCAGTACGGCGTTGACTTCCAGCAGGCGCACGACTCGCTGCAAGGGCACCTCGCCGCTGGCCACACGGCCGGCCATGCGGTGGGTGATCATCCAGCGCGACAACGCCACGCCCACACCCACAGCCAGCGTGATGACCGCGGCGTTGCGCTGGCCGGCTTGCCAGCCCAGCCAGGCGATGAACAGCACGGCCGCCAGCAGCAAGGGCACGGTACGCGCAGAATTGCGAAGCGCGACCTCCAGGGTCTGTCGATGTACGGTCTCGTCGATGCCGGTGCTGTCGGTCATGGGCCTGCGAGGATAGCGCGACAGCCCGGCCGCTCTCCGGTCAAGACTGGATGTAACTTTCCAGCTGGGCGATGGTGGATTCGTGATCGGCAATGATGTCGTCCATGATGTCGCGGATGGAAATCATGCCCAACACGGTGGGGCCGTCCACCACCGGCAGGTGGCGGATCTTCTTTTCGCTCATCAGCGCCATGCAGGCCCGCGTGCCGGTGGCCGAGGTGACGGTGAAGACGTTGCGCGTCATGATGTCGGCAACCCGCGTTTCCTTGGAATTGCGGCCCTGCAGCGCGATCTTGCGGGTGTAGTCGCGCTCGGAGAACACCCCCACCAGGCGCCCGCCTTCCATCACCATCAGCGCGCCCACTTCGTAGTGCGACAGCAGCTCCAACGCGGCAAACACCGCGTCGTCGGGCCGCACATGCCACAACGTGCCATCTCCTGTCTTGAGCAGTTGTGACACGGGCTTCATGGGCTGGACTCCTGAGACTGACCCCGGGGCGGGCTGCCAAGACTAACCGAATGGCAGGCACCTTCAAGAGGGCAAACGGGGCCCCGGCGCGCCCGGTTCATGGGATTTGCTGCGAAAGGGTCTGCGAGGCCTGGTCACAGATGCGAAGATGCGGCACATGCAGCAAGACCCGCACGGCACTGACCTGGTGCAGCCCCGAGCCCGAAGCCTGACCCGCGGCACCGCCCGCAGCCTGTGGTCAGCTGGCGCTGCCGTGATGGCCATGGTGATGCTGCTGGGCGGCTGCGCCACGCTGGACGAACAGCAGCGACGCTGGATCTTCCAGCCCAGCACCCGCAGCTGGGGCGGTGGTGCAGCGGCTGACGGCATGCAGGACGTGTGGGTGCC
>Ga0105049_10005475_pt1 | contig 14778 bp, 12 predicted proteins | sample MAT06_FD_78087 | JGI IMG/M metagenome (GOLD analysis project Ga0105049, IMG submission 78087) | Freshwater microbial communities from Lake Fryxell liftoff mats and glacier meltwater in Antarctica - MAT-06 | ecosystem: Environmental > Aquatic > Freshwater > Ice > Liftoff microbial mat | place... | reverse complement strand
CAACAGGTTCAAAATTATTTTCAATTTCAGGTGATTGTAAAAATCCCGGAGTTTATGAACTGCCATGGGGAATTACAATAAAAGACCTTTTAGAAATTGCCGGAGCTGAAGATACAAAAGCTGTACAGGTCGGAGGTGCATCAGGAATATGTCTTCCTGAATCGCAATTCAGTAAAAAAGTTTCTTATGAAGAAATCTCTACAGGCGGATCTGTTATGATATTTAATAAAGACAGAAATATGCTGAAAGTGTTAAAGAATTTTATGGAATTTTTTGTTGAAGAATCCTGCGGACAGTGTACTCCATGCAGAATTGGTAACGTCAAATTATTAGAGGGCATTGAAATGATAGAGAAGAATGAATATTCGATGGAGTATATAAATAAACTTAAAGAGCTTGGTGAGACGATGAAAGTTGCATCCAAATGCGGACTCGGTCAGTCAAGTCCGAATCCATTTATTTCAATACTTGATAATTTCAAAGATGAGATTTTTACAAAAAACTAATTTTATAAAAATATTATGGAAAAGGAATTAAGAAGTCCGGTATCACAGAGACCGCAGGAAATCAGAAAATATGATTCGAATTCCGGAATTGGAGCAGAAGTTACAATAGAACTTAACGGAGAGAAACTTAAAGTTCCAATGGGTAAATCAATACTTGAAATTTGCAGAGAAAATAATATTCATATTCCGACTTTATGTTATCATGAAGATTTGTGTATTGCAGGAAACTGCAGAATGTGTCTTGTAGAAATTGAAGGAATGAGAACACTTCAGACAGCATGTTCATACCCTGTAACCACACCAGTTAAAATAAAAACATTTTCCAATAAAGTAAGAAAAGCAAGAAGGCATGTTATAGATCTTTTACTGAGTGAACATTACGGTGAATGTTACTCTTGTATCAGAAATAACAACTGCGAACTTCAGACACTTGCTCGTGAATACGGAGTTGACAGTTATGAATTTGGTCATGTATGTGAGCCAAGATTTGAAATTGATAATTCATCAGCTGCTGTTATCAGAGATATGGATAAATGTATTCTTTGCAGAAGATGTGTCCGGACATGCATAGATCTTCAGGAAGTTGGTGTACTTGAAGCTGTCAACAGAGGTTATGATACTAAGATTTCAACATTCTTAGACAAGCCACTTGCAGATGTAATCTGCATAAATTGCGGACAATGTATTAACAGATGTCCGACTGCTGCACTGCACGCAAACGATCCTTCCGATCTTGTATGGAAAGCTATTGAAGATCCGTCAAAGCTTGTTGTATTACTGACTGCACCATCACCGAGAGCAGCAATGGGTGAAGAATTTGGTTTACCTGCAGGATTATCAATGACTGGACAATTGAATACGGCAGTAAAAAGAATTGGTTTTGATAAAGTTTTTGATACAAATTTTTCTGCTGACCTGACAATTATGGAAGAAGGAACTGAGTTACTGAATAGATTAAAGAAAGCTTTAGTTGATAAAGATGATTCGGTAAAGTTGCCGCAGTTTACATCCTGTTCACCGGGCTGGGTAAAATTCATCGAACACTTTTATCCCGAATATTTAGATTATTTATCAACTGCAAAATCGCCGCAGCAAATGTTTGGTGCAATAATAAAAACTTTTTATGCGCAGGAAGAAAATATTGATCCTGCAAATATAGTCACAGTAGCTCTAATGCCATGTGCAGCAAAAAAATTTGAATGTAACAGACCGGAAATGAATTCTTCAGGATTCAAAGATGTGGATTACGGATTGACGACACGCGAGATGGCAAAGATGATTCGTGAAGCAGGATTAGTATTACCTGATTTACCGAAATCAGGATTTGATGATCCATTCGGTGAAGCATCGGGAGCAGGATTAATTTTCGGTTCGACGGGCGGCGTAATGGAAGCAGCATTGCGAACAGTATATGAATTAGTTACCGGAAGACCGGTACCATTCAGCAATCTTAACATTGATGCTTGCCGGGGAGTGAAAGGAATAAAAGAAGCATCTATTAAGTTAGAAAATTGTAAAGAAGATTTTTCATTTTTAGAAGGAGTGGATTTAAAATTTATAGTTGCACACGGAACAGCCAATGCGAAAGTTGTGATGGAAATGCTGATTAAAGGTGAACTTAAAGATTATCATTTTATTGAAATAATGGCTTGTCCCGGAGGATGCATAGGCGGTGGCGGACAGCCGATTCCGACTTCTGAAGCCATAAGAAAGTTAAGAGCCAAAGCAATTTATGCAGAAGAAGCAAACCTGCCGGTAAGAAAGTCACATGAAAATCCAAAAATAAAATACATATACGACAAATTCCTTACAGACGGACCATGCGGAGAATTATCACACAAATTACTTCATACAAAATACATTAAGAGAGGCAAATATATAAATTAATAATTGACAGATTAATTATGATAAACCTGATTCCACAACATACCAAGGATCTGAATTATCTGTACGAGCTGGTATCCGAGAGATGCAAATGGTTTATAAAACTCAGATATATTGCTATCATAATGCTGTCATGCTTTTATGTATATATTGTTTTTTTTAATACATCAAATGTAAACCCTTTACAAATAACTACAGTACTGCTTATACTGCTTTCCATGTTCTCCTATAATTTAATATCGGACTATATTTCGAGAAAAGAAATAATCAAGAATGATGTTCACTCATTTAATCCAATAAATTTTGCTTTGATACAAATTTTATTGGATCTTATTTCACTAATGATATTAGTTTATATCACAGGATTAATAAACAGCCCGTTTCAGATGTTTTTTATTTTTCATGCAATTATAGGCAGTCTGATTCTTCCCGGCTCTGTAGTTTACTTTATTGTGATAATTGTTCTTTTAATTTTTAGTGCATTAAATTTGCTGACTCATTTTGGAGTAATACAGGAGTTTGTTTTATCAAATTCCGGTTCATTAATTGCTCTTAACATTGATTACCTTGTATTAAATTTACTTGCTTTCTGGTTAATGATATTATTAAGTGTAATGTTTGTAAACTATCTTACCAGTGCTTTATACAGAAGAGAGCAGCAGCTTATTGAAGCAATTCAAAAGATCGAAGAGTCTGAAATTGAAAAGCAAAAATATATTATGGCTGTAGTTCATGAAGTAAAATCCCCTCTATCCGTAATAGTTTCTTATTTAAATCTTCTTATCAGCGGAATTCCTGAAGAGATAAATGTTAAAGTAAAAAATATTCTTGTTAAAATGAAAAAAAGATCTGACGATGCAATTGAATTAACAAATGATATTCTTGAAGTATCCAGAATTAAACAGTTAAAAGATTTGAATAAAGAAGAATTTAACCCAGAAGAAATAATTGAGACTGTTATGGATAAAGTAAGAGATAAAGCAACGAATGAGAACATAAATTTAAACTACACAGATAAAAGATTTTCCGGAAGAAAACTTTTTGCAGATAAACATTTAATAGAAATTCTGTTGTCAAATGTTATAAGCAATTCAATTAAGTATAATCATAACGGCGGAAAGTCTGAAGTAATATTATCGGAAAATGAAAACATGCTTTCAATAATTGTTACTGACTCAGGAATTGGTATTCCAAAAGATGAAATTAAAAGTATTTCAAATGAATTTTATCGTGCCGGAAATGCAAAAAAAAGTAAAATAGAAGGTACTGGTCTGGGTATGTTTGTAGTCAATCAGATAGTCGGTAAGCATAACGGAGAATTAAAAATCGAAAGTCCATCTGGATCCGGTAATACCGAGTTTCCCGGAACATCCATTCAAATTTCACTTCCCTACTCTTAATAAAATTTAATCTCTGTAAATCATCATTGCACCTGCAACAATTAGAATTGTTGCAATTATTTTCTTAAAATAACTTTCTTCCTTAAATAGTTTTGCTCCGATTATTACTGCAAACAAAACTGATAATCTCTTAATTGAAATTACAATTCCGACCGGTGCAAGTTTTACGGCTTCTATCTGCATTACTCTGTATCCGATTGTTACGATTGCAATAACAATTATTACGAAAATCATACTATCGGAATTTGCCTTAAACAAATCTTTTATTTTAATTTTATTTTTATTTTTATTAAAGATATAAACTACAGAAAATATAAACAGAAAAAATAAATTCTGAATGAAAACAAATGTAAGAGGAGGAATTTTATATTCAATCAAAATAAATTTATCCATTACTGATGATACAGATATAAGAACTAATGCAAGTAAAATTATCCGGTGATACTTTGAATTTTTATAAATTGTAAAAGGTGTTAATACACTTTCATTTTTCTTTAACTCAAGTAAGTATGTACCTGATACAATTAAAAACATTCCTGTCACTTCAATTCCTTTAAGACCTTCTCCGAGAAATATAAAAGCAAGTAAAGCTATTACCATAGGAGATGAAGCTAATAACGGCAATGCTCTGCTCAATTCAAGATTTTTTAATGAAGTCATTATGCAAAGAAAAGCTGTTGCATTAAGAAGTGATTTGATAAATAAAAATGTTAATGAAACGGAATATACTTTTTGGAAATCTGCGAAGAATAAAAGCAATGTTGAAAAGATTGCGATTAAGAAAGATACTATAAAAGAAAAATCAAGAGCTGATATATTTTTTAAAACTTTCTTCTGAAGCAGAGCTGCCAATGCAGACAGCAGCGCAGAAAATATTGCCAGCCAAAACCAGTTCATAAAACTTAGTTTAAATTAAAAGTTAATTTTAGTTTTCAGAAATATATTTCTGCCGGGCTCGTAAATAAATGAACCTCTCGCTGTTGATAAAAAGTCTCTGTATTTTACATTAAAAATATTTTCAATTCCTGCAGCAACTGAGATGTTTAGTAATCCTGTTTTAATATTTTTAAAGTTGAGATAAAAATTAAAAATAGTGTATCCCGGAGTTGCAAGTTCGCCAGATGAAACTCTGTTCTGTGAATTAAATATTACAAAATTAATGTTTGCAGAAATTAAATTTTCAAAAGAATATTTTAAACCAAGTTTACCATTCAGAGGCGGCATTTGCGGAAGTGCAGAATTTGTTTCTGTATTCTCACCGTTCACAAAAGATATTCCTCCATAAAGTACAATATTATTATAAAAATTATATTCAAGTTCAGATTCAAATCCTGCAATGCGGGCTTCGTCTATATTTGTTTTTATCAGGGCAGCTCTTCCTTCATATGTTCCGGGAATTTCTGTAACTAAGTCCGAAAGAAAGTTGGAATAAAGTTCAAGAGAATAATTAATATCATTTCCCCAGTATTTAGCAGAAGCAGATAGAAAATATCCAAGCTCAGGATTAAGATCAGGATTTCCGACTCTGACTAAATTACCTAAATCAATATACTGATATCTCTCTTCAAGTGAAGGTGACCTGAATGAAGCTGAAATATTTCCTGCAACATTCAGCTTGTCATACATTTTATAATTTGCACCACCGTTGAAACTCCATGAAACTTCTTTTTTTTCTGATGCAGACCATAATACTTTCTGCCCTGCTGGATTATTATTTACTACACCATTTGTAATAGTATATAAAGGATTTACAGATTGTTCATTTGAAATATTTATAAAATCTATTCTTCCTCCGAGATTCAAATAAATTTTATCATTTGAAAAACTTGTTTCATCATTGACATAAATTCCTGTACTGTTATATTTTGAATCCGGAATCGGAACATCACCCGTGATTAAATTTACAGAAGAAATTAAATTATTCAAAGAATCATAAGTATAAATCTGCTGCTCTCTCTCTCTGGAAGTTGTTAATTCTCTCTGCCAGATATCTATTCCTGCAACCATTTTACTGTTTCCTTTTTGTAAATCACTTTGCAAAAGCAAACCTTTTGTATAATGTTTTCCAACAGGATAAATTGAAATGTTGTAAATTCTTTTTGCAGGATTAGTTCCGGATGCAGAAAAATAAACTGATGAATTCGGCAATACTTCCACATCTCTGAATATATTCTGAAGAAATATATGTGCTGTTAAATTTTTCACAACATTACTGATGTCTTTTATTTCATAATTTGCCGAAATCAAATCCCTGTCAGCAGGAATGTATGTAACAGTTGCATTAGTCGGAAACAACGGATAACCTCCGGGTATTCCTGCATAAGGTGATTTATATTTCTGAAGCTCTATTTTTAAAAAATTTGTTTTTGAAATTTTTACACCTGCATTAAATGTAATTCCGTAATCCCGAAACGAACTGTTTGATATTACACCGGCCGGACTTTGTGCATCGGTCGCTTCACGATAAACAGCATAAATATTTGAATAAAAATTCTTTGAATTCAAAAATAATGACAATCCAGTTCCGGCTAATTTATTGTTTGAAAAATATTCTCCTGATACATTTCCATTCAGACTTAACTTATTAACAAACTTCCCCGTCTCAGTTTTTATGTTTACAATTCCTCCAGTTGCACCCGAGCCGTAAATTGAAGATACTCCTCCTTTTATAATTTCAATTCTTTCAATAGAGCTTTCATCTATCAAAGCAAATCTTGCTGCGTGATTGTTTGCAGTTTCAACTCTGTTACCATTTATAAAAACAACAATATTATCTCTGCTCAGTCCTCTGATATTGATATCATTTGCCCAGATACCGTCTCTGACTAAATTTATTCCGGGCTTTGTTTTCATAATATCTGCCGATGAAATTACGGGCAGGAAATCAAAATCCTTTTTTGTATAAACTGCTACAGGAAGTATAGCATACTTAAGCTGGTTTTCAATCTTAGTCGAATAAATATTTATTTCTCCTGACATTATTTCAGATTGCTCCATTCTGAATTCAAAATAATTTTCAGACGAATTTTTTAAGATTGCACTTTCATTCATTTCCTTATATCCTATTCTACTGATATTAATTGTAACATTTTGAACAACAAAGTTTTGTATAATTAAACTTCCGTTTATATCAGTAGCTCCTTGTATATTTCCTGGATTCACAAAAATTTTAACATTACTTAAAGGTTCATTTGTGATTTTATCTGTCACTTTAAAACTGATACTATGCTGAGCATTACAAATATTGTAACCTGTGAGTAGAACACATACCAATAAATAAATAATTCTGAGTTTCTTCATATACAAATCTAAGCAAATGAAATGAATTTCAGTATGATTAATGTCATATCGAAATATAATTTAAAATTTATTTCATTTATAAAAAAAATCCCATAGAAATTTTACTTCTATGGGATTACTTAATTATTAAAGTTTATAACTTCTGTTAGAATCAATCTAACATTCTAAATCTCAAATCTAGTATATTTACTAATTAACTTTAACCAGTTCAGGAGCTTTCCATGTACCATTAAGAATTGCTTCTTTTGGCCAATAAGTTCTTAATACAATATACGCATCACCATTTGGTGCAGGAAGCCAGTTAGATTCTTTTTCCTTTCCGGGAGAATCTTTTTGAATATGTATTGTCAACGAACTGTCACTGCTCAGTTTTAATTCTGGAAGCATTGATGAATTAATAATGTATCTGTCAATAGGATTTTCAATTAGTAATTGTGTTTTTCCGTCATAAATTGTAAAAGACCAGAATGCATTTATGGGAGGAACTTGTCCGGCTTTAAAAGTTATTTCGTATTTATTAACTGAAGTGTTTATAGATTTTCCATCAGTTCCTGTTCTGTAAGGAAAATATTCTGCTTCTTCTTTTATCAAACCACCGATACCTAACTTTGCACCAATTGCCCTGTTAATGTAATTATCTTTTAGATATTCTCTCGAACCGAAAAAATTTCCCGATGATTCTTTATTTTTTAGAGCTTTCTCAATTGATGCACTCATAGATGTAATTCCTTCATTTGTTCCGGTCTTTATATCTTCTGAATCTTTATCCGTAGGATAAAACTTTTTTCCGGGTATAATACCAATTTTTTCAAAGTTTGTTCTTAGCTGAGTTTCACCTGGAACAACCGGACAAAACTGAAGAAGAAAATTCAGGTAATTATAAAATTCCTGACCTTTTGCAAGTGAAGGTGTAAACTGTGGGAAATCAATCTGAGGAGAAGTTGGGGGAGGTTCAGTTTTAAGATATGAACTTAAAGTCTCTGCATTATACTGATCCTGAATTTTTATAACATTCTTTAAATCATTCGGATTAAAAAGTTGAGTTCTGAAACATGCAAAAGAAAATTCTGTATCGCATTTAAGCACTTTTTTAATTCCTGCAGGAGTTTCGCCTTTCCAGCCCGGACCAACTACCATAAACTTACCCGCATCATTTCCTGTAGCACGACTGCCGACTACTTCATAAATATATGTATATAAATCCAAAAGCATTATTGAATAATATCTTCCTGCTTCAATTTTTGGTACAGTAATTATTACAGGCTCTGCTCTCAGATCCATTGTCAAAAAAGAATATGGAGTATCAGAGTTTGGTGTAATAATAGATTTGTCCTCGTATGTAAATACTTTCGGAACATTTACAATATTATTAAACGGACCTTTGTATTGAGCACTTTTTGTATCTATATTAAAAGCATAAATAATTCCATACATTTCTACCATTGGATAACCGTAAATAAATGCATTCTTTGCAATAGTTTTGGTTGCATCTATTGCATGATCACTGCTTTTAGTTTCTTTGCCTGATTTACTTTCATTTTTATTTTCTTCTTTCTTCTGACATGATGTAAATGATATGCAAATCAGAAACATTACTATTATTGCTTTTTTCATTCTTTATAATTTTGTTTTATATATTTGAAATTTGAATTAACATTTTAAATTTAAATATATGTTAAAGTTAAAGTTAATATTAAAATAGGAAGTTAGAATAAATATTACATTATATTATCTCAGATTTCTCTGCTTCCATATTTGCCATGCCCAGCATAATGTTACAGTTTGATAAAATAGAAAAATAATAATTTCAAATATTGTAGTATTCTCAATTCCTGAATTCAATCTTACAATGAAAAGTATGACGAATGGAATAACAGAAATTATTCCTCCGATACGAAGCCACTTAGGAAATATTTCATAATACGAAATCATAATAACTGAAGGTATCATAAATAATACTCCAGTGCTTTGTGAAGAGTAATCCCAATTGTCTGCCTGACTTATCTCTGCAAGAAATAATCCCTGTGCTATTGCAAGCACTGTAAACCCTGCCGCCGGTAAATCAAATTTTTCTGATGATGATTTTGCAGCGAGACATGTGAATGCAGTAATTGCAAAGAGTGCATCTATTTTAAAAAGTATTGTTTGAATATTACTTTCTGACGGAAAGAATGAACCTGTGAGACTGAATATAAAACTTAGCACAAGTCCGAATGTGATGAAGTAAGGAATGTGTGTATTAGATTTCATAATAATTATTTACAAAATAATATTACATCTTCTTATCATAAATCCTGTAAGTCTTATAAATCGTACCGCCGAGTTTCTCTGTGGTTTGTTTCATTGCAAAGTTATCTTCAAGTATCCATGAAATCTCTGCGCCTCTGATTCCTTTTCTGTTGGCGGCTTTGATAATGTTCCTGTAGAAAATTGCGTCAATCCCCTTCTTATGAAATTCTTTCTTCACTCCCATAATAATTACACGAAGCTGATCTATCTTTTTTTTATTTGCGAGAAATTTAAATATTCCGAATGGTAAAAGTTTACCGTTAAGACCTTTGATTGCCTGATTTACATCGGGAAGTGCGAGCGAGAATCCAACTGTCTCACCGTTTATCTCAGCGAATTCTACATAGTCAGAGTCAACTGCTAGTTTCAGATTTGCCGCAATGTAATTAAACTCTTCCACTGTCATCGGCACAAATCCCCAGTTTTCCTGCCATGCATTATTGTATACTTCTCTCACCTTCTGAACTTCATTTTTGAAATCTTTCATATTCACATTACGAATTGTCAGATTTTCTTTTTTCATAATCATCTCACTTATGCGGTCAAGTTTACTCATCATCTTTTCATCTTTAATAACATCCTTACTTATCCAGAATGCATACAAGTCTTTTGCTTTTACAAATCCGTAATCTTCTAGCAGGTCAATATAATATTTAGGATTATATGTCATCAGCATTACAGGAGGTTTATCAAATCCATCTATTAAAAGTCCGCATTCATCATTGGTTGATGGACTTACCGGTCCGCGGAGAGTATCCATTCCGTTTTCTTTTATAAATTCAGATGCTTTGTCAAACAACATCCTCGAAACATTCTTGTCATTAATACACTCAAAGAAACCAAAGAATCCGACTTTGTCGTTGTAAAATTTATTGTGATTGTCATTTATTATTGCCGCGATTCTTCCGACACACTCTCCATTTTTTTTCGCAATCCATAATTTAATTTTTGAATGTGTATAAAAAGGATTTTTCTTTTCGTTAAGATTATTCTTAACGTCAAATCTTAAGGGCTCTACCCAGTTCTTATCTTTTATATTTGCATAAAAATTATATGCAAACTCTATAAATTTATTTTTATCTGATTCATTTTCGACCGGGTATATTTCTATATTATCTGACATATTTTATTAATTAAAATATTATTATAGATTTTGTTTGAAATTATTTTACAACTTACTTAAAACTTCTTCAGTATGACCATCAACTTTTACTTTATTAAAAATATCCTGAATTTTCCCCTTCTCGTTTATAATGTAAGTTGTTCTTTCAATTCCCATATACTTTTTACCGTACATACTTTTTTCTTTCCAGACATCGTAATCTTTTATCATATCAAGATTTTCATCAGACAATAATGTAAAAGGAAGTTCGTATTTAGTTTTGAATTTCTGGTGTGATTTTAAATTGTCTTTGCTGACACCTATGACAACTGTATTTTTCTTTTCTATAATTTTTATATTATCCCTGAAACTGCATGCCTCTGCTGTGCAGCCCGATGTATCATCTTTCGGATAAAAATAAAGAATCACTTTCTTACCTTTTAAATCTTTTAAACTTACTTTTTCTCCGGTATCACTTATCAAAGTAAAGTCAGGAGCTTTGTCGCCGATTTTTAGCATATTCTAATTTAAATTCGGTAAAATAATAAAATTAATATTCTTTTTAAGAGAAAGGAGGAATTCTTTAAATTATAATAAACTAAAACAACTCTAAGCAAGAATAATTTTTATTTTCTAAAAATTCCATTATCTCATTGAAATTATTTATAAGCAAATTCTGAATAGTTCTTGTTGAAGTATTTCCGCATCAAAGCCAAATTACTTTAGGAGGAAATCCATGCACTAAAGACATCTCATAAAAATCTATATCATACGTGACAATACTAAATTCATTTGTTAAAGCAAATTCTCTGCTTAGCTTGTCGTTTTCATTAGTTAAGTTTTCCAAACGAACATGAGAGGACTGAGGACATATTTCATTAACTGTGTTTACAAGCTTATAAGAAATATTCTGATCAAATAAAAGTTTTAAACTCAAGATACAATATATAAAGATTGATTTTCTCTTTCGGATGCGAATTTCAGACAGGCATTAATATCTTCTTTTGTCAGTTCGGGAAAGTCTTCAAGAATTTCTTTTATTTCCATTCCGGAAGCCAGATAAGAAAGAACATCATAAACACTAATTCTCATATTTCTGATACATGGTCTTCCTCCACGCTTGTTTGGGTCAATAGTTATGATATTATAATAGCTATTATTGTTATTCATGACAAATTTTTATTTTTTGAAAAGATAGTGTTACTTATTGAAAGTTTAAATTCTTTTTTAAATAACTTAAGTTGACCGTCTTGAAGTTAAAAGCAAGAAATCACCACGAATTTTCACGAATTTAAACTAATTTTTCTAATTTCTATTTCTTTAAGCAATTCGTGAATTCGCTAAGATTCGCCCCCCTTGCCGAAGCAATGCGAGGCAGGTGGTTAAGCTTTTGATATTAGTTTCTTACCAAAAAACAAATCTTAACTATTTATATTTTAAAAATATGAATATTAATTTATTGACTCCCATCCGACTTTATTGAAATTTCTTCTAATCAATAATCCGGCTGCTATTCCAATTAAAATAAATAGAAATCCTGACATATAATTTCCAAATATGATTTTTCCAAATCCGAATAAGAAAGAGTAAACCATTACAATTCCCGCTACCCAGTAAACGAATAATAAAAAATATCCTGTGTCTGATACAACATTTTTTAACTTTGATGAAATTTTTGTCCAGCCATATCCTCCGGGATGAACCTGTATGTAGAATGATTCGAGCTTGCTTTCATCAGTTGGTTTCGTAATAAATGCAGTGATAAGCCATGCTATAGTTGTGATCGGAACAATTATATAAAGCGTATCCGGAAACTTCACATCAAATTTCCCGAAATATAAAACTCCGTAAACAATAAAAGGTGTTATCGTTGCAACAATCTCGCTGATTGCATTAACTCTCCACCAAAACCATCGGAGTATAAGCACAAGACCCAGACCAGCTCCGCATTCAATCACAAAACTCCATACTCCTGAGATTGTAGTCATCTGTGTTGTAACAATGATTGAAAGGAACATAAATACAATTGTCATAAGTTTTGAAACTGATACATAATGCTTTTCAGATTTTTCTTTATTAAGAAATCTTCTGTAAAAATCATTTATAAAATAAGATGTTCCCCAGTTTAGATGAGTTGCAATAGTTGACATATAAGCCCCGAGAAATGCAGCAAGTAAAAGTCCTTTCAATCCCGGTGGTAAAAAATCATTCATTGCCATTACAAATCCTAAACCTTTATCTGCCTGTGATAAATCGGGATATAAAACCAATGCGCATAATCCAACAATAATCCATGGCCATGGTCTGATGCAGTAATGTGCAATCTGGAAAAACAAAGTTGCATATAAAGAATTCTTTTCATCCTTTGCACTCATCATTCTTTGTGCAATGTATCCGCCTCCGCCCGGCTCAGCTCCGGGATACCAGGAAGCCCACCATTGAATTCCGATGAATGCCAAAAATGTTGAAACTGTCATTGCCAATATTCCGCCGACTGATGATGCAGACATATCAGAAGAAATTTCAGGTGTAAATCTCATTGCCCAGTCCGGTAGTTTTTCCTGTAATCCTGATATTCCGCCAATCTGCGGCTGATTGACTACGACTACTGCAAGTACTGTACAACCAATCATTGCCAGTATAAACTGAAATGCATCTGTCACAGCTACTCCCCATAAACCGGAAACTGCAGAATAGAAAGCAGTAATCAGCATACAGGCACCGACATAATAAAGTGCATTGGTAGAATTTACATACTCCGGAAACATTCCGATAAGAATCTTTATCATTGCAAGATTTACCCAACCCATTATAATCGTATTCATAAATATTCCCATATAAATTGCTTTGAATCCTCTTAGTGCGGCAGCAGGTTTTCCTGAATATCTGAGTTCGATAAATTCAATATCCGTGAGAATATTTGCTCTCCGCCATAATCTCGCAAAGAAAAAAGTTGTTAACATTCCCCCGATAAGCATATTCCACCAGAGCCAGTTGCCTGCTATACCGTTTTGACCGACGAGCTCTGCAACTGCCAAAGGCGTATCAGCGGCAAAAGTCGTTGCAACCATTGATATTCCGGCAAGCCACCATGAAAGATTCCTTCCGGAAAGAAAGAAGTTTTCAGTGGAGCCGCCCGCTCTTTTGGAATAAATGAGTCCGATTGTAAGTGAAACAACGAAATAAAGAATAATTATTACCCAGTCTATAATTTGCATTGTAAAGAAATTGAAATGATTATAAGAAGTAATTTTTTAATTGTTTGCAATTTAGGTTATGTTTTTATAAATTGAAATGTAAATTACGTTAAAATAACACTAAAATATTTGATAAATCCTTTTAAAAATGCAGTATTTTTTGAAACTTTTTACAAGTTGAAAAGATTATCATATTCAAATTCCAAAACAAAAATAAACAAACCTTTTTTATAAATTAAACAAACTAAAATGAAATTAATCAAATCTTTACTAACAATTGCAATTGTTTTTGCTTTAACAATAAATTCATTTTCAAATGACAAAACTGACGGTTACAAAGTCGGTGATAAAGTTTCAGATTTTACAATTACAAATTATGACGGAGCAACTTATACTCTGAGTAATTCCGGTGCAAAGGCAACAGTAATTATCTTTATGTCGACAGAATGTCCGTTTGTTCAGCCATATACAGACAGGTTACTCGGTCTGAATAAACAATTCGGTTCGAATGGAATTGCAATCTGGGGAATTAATTCAAACAAAACCGAACCTACTGACGAAGTTATCAATCATGCAAAAGACAGAGGTTATACTTTCCCGATTTTGAAAGATGATAATAATGTTGTGGCAGATATGCTTGGTGCAGCAAGGACTCCTGAAGTTTTTGTAATTGATAACAACAGCATGACCTTGATATATCACGGAAGAATTGATGACAATAAGGAAGCTGATAAAGTTACTTCAAATGATTTACAAAATGCTTTGAATGATTTTATTGCGGGAAATGCAATTACTACTAACCAGACAAAAGCTTTCGGCTGTTCAATTAAGAAAAACTAATTTATTAAACTCTATGAAAGAGAGAGGTTGTTAAAAATTCTCTCTTTTTTTTATTATGAAAAAATATATCATTCTTTTATTAATTCTCTTCATTTTTTCCTCAATATCTCAGGCACAGGAATTACTTCCTGCAAATAAGAATGTTTTAGACAGTATAAAAAGTGCTAATAAAGGCAAAGTAATTTTATTTAATTTCTGGGCGACATGGTGCAAACCGTGTGTAGAAGAGTTTCCTGATCTTGTCAAACTTAATGAAAAGT
>Ga0105049_10005474_pt1 | contig 14783 bp, 11 predicted proteins | sample MAT06_FD_78087 | JGI IMG/M metagenome (GOLD analysis project Ga0105049, IMG submission 78087) | Freshwater microbial communities from Lake Fryxell liftoff mats and glacier meltwater in Antarctica - MAT-06 | ecosystem: Environmental > Aquatic > Freshwater > Ice > Liftoff microbial mat | place... | reverse complement strand
TGCTGTCGAACGTCGTCAAGACGAGCGTCAACGGCCGCACGCAGATCAACTATCACGCGAAGCTCCTGGTCGCGTGGGGCAAGAAGACGTCGATCCCGGCGTCGATCGAGCTCTCGCTGCCGCTCGATGTCTCGAGCAGCGGCCAGACCGCGTTCGCCGGGAAGTACGGTCAGAGCTGCGTCGACTTCGGCGCGCACGACGTCGACTCGGGCTCGATGTTCTACTACTTCCGCCCGAAGGCATCGGGCTGCACGCTCGCGGCGGCGGATCTCAACCGCGTCAACGCGACGCTCGCGCCAAGCCCGGTGCAGACCACCGGGAAGTTTCCCGAGTACAACAAGATCTGGGAGGACGGCCGCCTCGAGGTGGTCGCGATCTTCGGAAAGAACGAGGACGGCGCGACCTCGGGCGACGTCGGCATCGACGCGTTCAACAAGTTCGTCGGCGCGATGAAGACCGAGCTCGCGAACAAGCAGCTGACCACGACCCCGGCGGTCGTCCCGACGAGCCCAGGCGTCAACGCTCCCGATATCGAGCTCAACGCGACGCTCCCTGACGGCAAGAAGATCCGCGTCGTCGCACTGCTCACGGACAACATCCGTATCGGCCTCCAGCAGACCGTCTTCCGCGCGCGCTACGAGCAGCTCTCGAGCCGCGCCGACTACATCGTCTACAACGGCCACGCCGGTCTCGGCACCAACGTCCGTGCGCTCGCCTCGGCGGGCAAGTGGGTCACCGGCCAGTACGTCGTCGTCCAGATGAACGGCTGCGACACGTTCGCGTACATCGACGACGCGCTGTTCCGCGCGCACAAGAACGTCAACCCCGACGACACCACCGGCTACAAGTACGTCGACATCGTCAACAACGCGATGCCGGCATTCTTCAGCGACCTGTCGAACACCACGATGGCGATGTTCCGCGGGCTCGTCGATCACGCGAACCCGAAGACCTACGAGACGATCTTCAAGACCATCGCATCGGCGCAGGTCGTGCTCGTCACCGGCGAGCAGGACAACGTGTTCACTCCAGGTGGCGGCGGTCAGCCGACGACGTGGGGCGGGCTTTCGGACGGCGGCACGCTCGCGAAGAACGCCGAGAAGCGCTGGTCGACGGGCACCGTCGCGGCGGGGACGTACGTCTTCACGATCGCCGGTAACAACGACGCCGACCTCTACGTCCGCGTCGGTTCGGCGCCCACGACGGCGGCCTATGACTGCCGCCCGTACAAGAACGGCTCGGCGGAGACCTGCAGCGTGACCCTCGCGCAGGCAGCGCCGATCCACGTGATGGTGCGCGGTTACTCGACGGCCGCGTCGACGTTCACGATCACCGGCGCGAAGCAGTAGCGCTCGGGCGGCAGAAGCCGCCTTTGAGATCTCGGACGTTGTAGCGTGGGGGCATGGCCCGCCCCAAACGTCCGGCTCGCGTGACTCGCGCGAAGCCGAAGAAGGCGGCGCCCAAGCAGCCGGCGCCCAGGAAGCTGGCGCCCAAGCAGCAGGCTGCACCCAAGAAGCCGGCAGCGCCCAGACCGCAGGCTGCGCCCAAGAAGCCGGCATCGCCGAAACAGCGGGCTGCGCCCAAGAAGCCGGCAGCGCCGAAACAGCGGGCGGCGTCCAGGAAGCCGGCAGCGCCGAAACAGCGGGCTGCGCCCAGGAAGTTGGCAGCGCCGAAACAGCAGGCGGCGCCCAGGAAGCCGGCGGCGCCGAAGCACGCGCCCGTCGCGAAGGCAGCACTCGGCGACGAGGCACCGCCGATGGAGCTGATCCAGGACGCGTCGAGTCGGGTCGGCAACGGCGACGTGCCCGTCGCGATCACGCCCGAAGGCTCGGGACGCACGGCCTCCGGTGCGGTGATGCGTCTCGTCGAAGCGACGGCGCCGATCGCCGCGCTGCGCGATTACCTCGATGCGATCGACGGCGACCTCACCGCGCAGCAGGGGCAGGTCGCGCTCGGCTCCGCACAGCTGATGTTGCTGCCGATCGCGCACGAGCATCGCGGGGGTCCCGAGGTCAAGCAGCTCCTCGATCTCGTGATCTCGCGCTGGGCCGTGATCCCCGACGGCACCGGCTTCCACGCCCAGGAGTTCCTGCGCAACGCGCTTGCTGCCGTCGGTGAGGATCGGGATCGGGTGATCCAGCTCGCGATGCTGGTGCCGAGCGATGCCTCCGCCGAGCTGCGCTTCAACCTCGCGTGCGCGTACGCGATCGCCGGAGAGCGCAACGCGATGCTGCGCGCGGTCCGCTCCGCGCTGATGTACGGCGCCTCGCCCGCCGCGTTCCTGCGCGATCCGGACTTCGATCGGTTCCTCGACGACGTCGAGCTGCGATCGCTGCTCGAACGCGCGACGCGGCCCGAGATCGCCGTCGACATTCGACCCCATGTGGTGATCGTGCGCACCGCGATCGATGCCGTGCTCGAGACGCTTCGCGAGTATGGCGAGACCGTGACGCTCGAGCCGCCCGCGACGCTCGACGACATCCTGGACGCCGAGCGCACCGGCAGACTCCAGCTGCCGAACGACTACCGCGCACTGCTGACGATCAGCGACGGCATGAAGCTCTGGGATCACCAGTTCTTCGGCACGACCGATTACCGCACGGACACCCTGCTCGCGCAGCGCGCGCGCCACTACCTCGAGACCTCGGCACGCTACGGCGCGCACGGGATCGAGGACTGCGTCCCGCTCGCGAACTGGGGACAGCCGAACGACTGGCTGCTCTACGATCCGTTCGGGCGCTATCGTGGCGGCGAGCCCGGGATCGTGCTGATGCTCAACACCGACGAGCACGTGCTCGATGGCGTGGCGGCGGCACTCGAGCAGTTCGAAGAAGCTGCGCGCGACGTGCTCAGCGCGAACTGACTCAGTGGACAAGCTCGACGAGGGCGACCGTGAGCTCGAGCGCCTCGCGGCGCGAGAGCGTGAGCCCCCGACCTTGATCACCACTCCATCATCAATCCGTTCGAGCTCGAGCGTGGTGCGCCGGTTGACGACGGTTCGTCGAGGCGGAGTCTCGAGCATTCGCTTCGTTGGCCGGTCGTTCACCGCGGACACGATAGGAAACTCCGCACTTGTCTGGGTAGCCCAGGCTTACCTGGGCTTTCGCGCGTGTTCCGTGCCGGCCTCGGTGGCGGCCCGCCGCCGGTTCGCCGCGAGATCGCTGCCCTGCCAGATCCAGCCCTTGTGCTTGAAGAACAGCAAGATGCCTCCGGCGACCGCCGCCATCAGCCCGAGCGCGAACGGGTAGCCGTGCACCCACTTCAGCTCGGGCATGTTCCACGGGCTGACCTCGGGATCGAAGTTCATGCCGTAGATGCCGGCGATGAACGTCAACGGCAGCATCACCGTTGACATCAACGTCAGCGTCTTCATCACCTCGTTCATCCGGTTCGACTGCACCGAGAGATATGCGTCGAGACACGACGTGACGAGATCGCGGTAACCCTCGGCGACGTCTTGCACGCGCAGAAAGTGATCGTAGACGTCGCGATAGAACGGCAGCGCGTCCTGCGGGATCTCCTCGTACTCGCCGCGGGAGAGGCGGAGCAGGATCTCGCGCTGGTGGATCGAGGTGCGGCGCAGCCTTTGGAGCAGGCGCTTGAACTCGAGGATGCGCGCGAGCACGTTGCGGCCCTGCGGCGTGCCGGCCCTGTCGATGACGTCCTGCTCGAGCTTGTCGATCTCGGAGTCGAGCTGGTCGATGATCGGCATGTAGCGATCGACGGCGCGATCGAGGATCGCGTGCGCGAGCCACGGCGCGCCTTTCACCAGCAACCGCGGCGAGTGATCGAGCTCGGTGCCGACGTCGTCGGAGACCAGGCCGTCGCGATCGTGGGTGATCAGCCAGTTCGGGCCGATCAGGATGTCGACCTCGACGAGCTCGAGCGTGCGCTTCTGCGCCGAGCCAACGCCGTGCACGATCACGTAGAGGTAGTTCGGGAAGTCGTCGATCTTGGGCTGGCCACGCTGGCCCCAGACATCCTCGATCGTCAGCGGGTGGATCTCGAGCGCCTTGAGCAGCTCGTCCGCCTCGGCGGTCTTGCGCTCGAGCTCGAGCCACACGTTCTTACCGGCCTGGATGGCGGCGAGGATGTCGGGGCCCTCGGTCGAGACCACCATCTCCTTGCCGTCCAGGATGCGCGCCAGCACGCGGCCATTCGTATCACGTTCAACCGAGCTGAATGGACCGCCGGGGTCATCGCCCCACCCCACCAGAAGCCCACGATCGGGAACGTCACCTGCGCATCGGGGGCGGCGCTCCGGGCCGCGGCATCCGATTCGTGCGGCCAGCAGGGCGAGGCCCCATGTCGCGACGTTCGGGCCGAGACACGACCGCAGGATTCCGCGAAGGCCGTCCAGAGACAAGGCCGTACGGCCTGGCACATTTGGGAGGCGTGCTAGTGTTTCGAATATATGCGCCGAATGGAATGGCTGCGCCGATTGGGTGCCATGTCCGCGCTGTTGCTCGCTTCCGTAGGGTGCCCAGGGCCCGGTGGAAATGGCGGTAACGGCAAGGGAACTGGCGGACCGCCGCCGATCGATCCGACCGAGACCAAGTACGACCTGCCAGCGGTCCCCGCGAAGATCGAGACCACACAGAGCGCGCCGACGGATGGCAACGCGCCCGATGCGCGCTCTCCGATCCTCGACATCATGAAGTCCGAGGTCGAGCGTGAGATGGCCACGCTGAGCATGCAGAAGGAGGCGGCGGTGTATTACCTCGCGTACCAGCTGCTCGAGCAGCGCGTCGTCAACCTCGACTCCGAGGGCGGCGCGATCATCAACGACTCCGACAACACCGAGCGCAAGCTCGATGTCGAGGTCCGCGTCGGCTCGCCCGAGCTCGATAACACGCGCTCGCTGGCCGACGACGGCAGTGCGCTCAACGGACCGTTGTCGCGCCAGGGCGTGGCGCCGTTCGGGGAGGACAAGCAGGCGCTGTCGAACGCGCTGTGGCTCGAGACCGATCGCCGATACCGCGAGGCGGTCACCGCGCTCGGCTACGTCAAGCAAGACATCGCCACGCTGAAGAAGCAGCAACAGGCTCCCGACTTCTCGCGCTCGGTTCCCGAGGTCTACGTCGAGAAGCCGTCGAAGCTCGTGTTCGACAAGCAGCAGTGGATCGATCGTCTGAAGCGATGCTCGGCTCGGGCGCTCAAGGGCCAGGCGACGCGCGGCACGTGCAGCGTGATCTTCACGCAGAACACGGTCTGGCTGGTCAACAGCGAGGGCAGCCAGATCCAGCAGTCGTGGACAAGCTCGCAGCTCGCGGTGTCCGTCGGTGTCAAGGCCGATGACGGCATGAACCTGTCGCGACTCGAGCAGCGGTTCGGGCGCGCGCCCGCGGATCTGCCGCCCGATACCGAGGTCGACAAGATGATCGCCACGGTGACCGGCGATCTCGATGCGCTGCACGAGGCGCCACTCGCGGATCCGTACGTCGGTCCTGCGATCCTCGAGGGCCGCGCCGCCGGCGTGTTCTTCCACGAGGTGTTCGGTCACCGGATGGAAGGTCACCGGCAGAAGGAGCGCGAGAGCGGTCAGACGTTCGCGTCGTACGTCAACAAGGAGATCGCGCCCGACTGGTTGAGCGTCTATGACGACGCGCAGCTGCTGACGCTCAACGGTGTCCAGCTCAACGGCTTCTATCGCTACGACGACGAGGCCGTGCGTGCGCGCCGCGTTGGCTTGATCGACAAGGGCAAGCTGATCGGCTTCTACATGGGGCGCAACCCGATCAAGGGCTTCGACAAGTCGAACGGTCACGGCCGACGCTCGCCGGGGCTGTCACCGGTGGCGCGTCAGGGCAACCTGGTCGTCGAGGCGTCGCACAGCGTGCCGCGCGTAGATCTCGAGAAGCTCCTGATCGAAGAGGTCAAGAAGCAGAGGCGACCGTACGGCATGATCTTCACCGACATCTCCGGCGGCGTCACCAACACCCAGGCGTTTCAGCCGCAGGCGTTCAAGGTGTTCCCGGTGATGGCGTACCGCGTGTATCCCGACGGCAAGCGCGAGCTCGTGCGTGGCGTCGATCTGATCGGAACGCCGCTGGTCGCGCTGCAGTCGATTCGCGCGGCGAGCCGCGAGGTCGAGACGTTCAACGGCGTGTGCGGTGCGGAGTCCGGCTGGGTGCCGGTCAGCGCGTCAGCGCCGAGCCTGCTGCTCGAGAAGCTCGAGGTCGAGAAGGGCTTCGTGCCCGCGGATCGACCGCCGATCCTCGGAGCACCCGGCAACAGCCTTCGTCAGGAGGTGACGCCGTGATCAAGCGTTCCTTGTTGATCGCGGTGTGTGCTTGTGCGCTCGCGCCTGCCCAGCTGATCGCGAAGCCGGCGCCGCCGCAGCCGAACGGTCCCGGTTCCAAGGCGATCACCGAGGACATCCTCGACGCGATCGCCGAGGAGATGAACCGGCAGATGACGCAGCTCGAAGTGCCGGGCGCGCCGAAGCCGTACCTCATCACCTACAAGATCACCGAGGTCGACGTCAACGACGTCGCGGCCTCGCTCGGTCAGACCACGTCGAAGCGCAACCGTCACTTCGTCAATCTCGAGGCGCGCGTCCGCGTTGGCCTCAACGAGAAGGACCCGAAGAGCTTCGACAACTCGAACTACGTGGTGCCGCAGGCCGACGAGATCGATGCGGTCTCCGCGCTCAACCTCCCGCTCGAGGCGACCCCGCGGATCGCGCGACGCGCGACGTGGCTCGTGACCGATGCGGCGTACAAAGAAGCGCTGATGCAGCTGCGCGCCAAGCTCGAGGCGCGGCGCACGGGTGGTGTCCGCGTGACGGACGTTCCTGCGTGGACCATCGAGAGCCCGGTCGTCAGCGAGACGCCTGTGCTCGTGCCCGCCCTCGAATCGCTCGACGAGCTGGAGGCGCGCGCGAAGCTGGTCTCTGCCGGGTTTCGCGATCAGCCGCAGATCCGTGACTCGCGCGTCGCGATCACCAGCTACCTCGAGCGTCGCTGGTACGTCAGCAGCGAGGGCAGCAACGTCACCGATACACGTCGCGCGAGCGGCATCGTGGTCGTGGCGCACGGCCAGGCCGACGATGGCGAACCGCTCGCGCAATACTTCTTGCGCTATGGCACCACCGCGAAGGATCTGCCGAGCGATGACGAGCTGAAGGTGGAGACCAAGAAGCTCGGCGAGCAGATCGCGGCGCTCGCCAAGGCGCCGCTGATGGAGCCGTATCGCGGGCCGGTCCTGTTCGAGGGTGAGGGTGCGGTCGGCGTGATCCGCTTCATCCTGGCCCCGCACCTCGGAGGCACGCCGGTGCCCGAAGGCCTCGACCCGCGCGAGGCCAGGTCGTTCGGCGGCGCGTTCACCGGTAGCGCTGTCGACCAGCGCATCATCTCTCCGCTGTTGTCGATCTCTGACGATCCCACGGCGAAGGTCGGCAACGGCAAGCCGTTGATCGGTGGCTACAAGATCGATGACGAAGGCGTCGCCGCGCAGAAGGTCGAGGTCGTCAAGGATGGCAAGCTCAAGACGCTGCTGCTCTCGCGCACGCCGTCCAAGAAGGGTCAGAAGAGCAACGGTCACGCGCGGCGCACCGCCAATGGCGGCGCGTTTCACGGCTCGGCGACGAACCTGTTCGTCAGTGGTCGCGGTGGCGTGCCTCGGGCGCAGCTGGTGTCGAAGCTGATCGCCGCCGCAAAGGCCGATGGCCTCAAGTACGGCCTGATCATCCGCCGGATGGACGACGCCACGATCACCTCGGCGCCTGACTTCTCGCGCCGCGAGCTCGTGCAGATGATCAAGTCGGCCGACCAGACGCTGCCGCCGCCGGCGATCCTCGCCTACCGGGTCTATCCGAACGGCAAGCAGGAGCTGTTGCGTGGCTTCAGGCTCGGTGACATCCCGCCGACCGTGTTCGAGGACGTGCTCGGCGTGTCGACGGAGATCACGACGTACAACTTCCTCGCGGCCGGCGACAGCCAGATCCAGGCGAGGCTCAACGTTCACGTCGGCGTCAACGACGAGGGTTGGGTCCCCTCGGCCGGCATCGAGAGCGGCGTGATCACGCCCGACCTGCTGCTCAAGCGCGTGCAGATCGGCGGCGCGGTCGGCGGCGAGCGCCCCATCCCCGTCACGCCCAAGCCGGGCAAGTAGCGAGAGGTCCAACCAGGTTGGACCAGTTGACGAGGTTGGACCGGATCGACGTGGCCCGCATCCACGCGATCGACCCACGCAGCCGGGCGAACGGTCCCGGCGTGCGGTTCGTGATCTGGCTGCAAGGCTGCACGCTCGGCTGCGCTGGTTGCTTCAACCCGCTCACTCACGCAGCGAGCGGCCCCGAGACGCCAATCGCCGATCTCGTCGCGCAGCTCGCGGCGGGAGGCGCCGAGGGTCTCTCGCTCTCCGGTGGCGAGCCGATGCAGCAACCCGCCGCAGCACTCGCACTGGTACGGGCCGCGCGCGCGCTCGGTCGCTCGACGTTGATGTTCTCGGGCTACACGATCGACGAGATGCGCGCGATCCCCGAGGGTGTGGACGTGCTCGCGAACCTCGACGTCCTCGTCGATGGGCGCTACGTCGCGGGGCAACGGCTCGCGACCGGCCTGCGCGGATCCGCGAACCAGCGCATCCAGCTGCTCACCGATCGCTACTCGCTCGCGGATGTCGAAGCCACGCCGGTCGCCGAGATCGTGATCGGCCCGACGGGCGAGCTCGTCTTCACCGGCGTCAACCCACTCAAGCTCAAACGCTGACTAGATCCCTCGGAACACGAGGAACAGCAGCCCGAACGACAGGATGCCGACGACGGCCATGTAGATCGCGATCGCGCCGGTGTTGTCCTTGCCGGTCTTGCCGTTGAAGCGCGCGCTACACGCCGGGCACTGGACGTGATTGATGATCTTCGACCCGATCAGGCCGCCCCACCACGTGAAGCCGACGGGGTTAGCCAGCACATCGTTGTTGCACTTGGGGCATTGCATCCGCCCATCTTAACGCGACGCTGGGCCGAACAGCTGCGCGAGCTCGGCCGGTGTCGTCACCAGGTGAGTCGCACCGGCGAGAGCCTCCGGCTCGCACAGGCCCCACGTCACGGCCACGCTCGGCATCCCGGCGGCGGTCGCCGTGGCGACATCGATCTCGCTATCACCGACGAAGACGCACTCGGCGGGTGCCACGCCGAGCTCGGCGGCGATCGCGAGGAGCGCGGTGGGATCCGGTTTGCGTGGTGTCCCTGGCCGCTCGCCGAGGACCGGGCCGAACGACCACTTCGTGAGCAGGGCGTCGGTGATCGTGACGACGAGGTCGTGCGGCTTGTTCGACAGGATCGCGAGGCGGCGGCCAGGACCGATCGCATCGAGCGCACCGGCGAGCCCGGCGAACACCGCAGTTCGTGCGAAGGGTGCCGCGCGGTAGTGGGTGCGAAACCGCGTGAACACGTCCTCGAACGCGGCGCGATCGCCAGACGTCATGTCGTCGATGGAGTCCGTGCCGCCCACCACGGTCTCGCGACCCGCGCGCGCCGCGACCGCGCGTGCGACGAGCTGCGCTGCGCCGCTCCCGACCCACCTCTTGACCTCGTCGTCGCTGTACGTCGCGAAGCCTGCGTCGGCGAGTGCGGCGTTGAGGTGCCCGGCGATGTCGGGGAGTGAATCGACGAGCGTGCCGTCGAGATCGAAGATGGCGGCGCGAGTCGCGCGAAGCGGCATCGCGAATGGATCCTAACACACCCGCGTGGGGCCGCTCCGGCCGAGGAATAGCTAGACCAAGCAGCATGCTCGTCGAACGGCAGGACGACCGTAGCCCCCAATGACCACCTTTGGCCCCGGCTTGCCGGGACGTACCGAACTCGCTCGCCGAAGCTGCGGCTCGGGTTCGACCTTGATTCGGGTCGCGCTCGGTGGCCGAGAGATCAGTCGAACTTCTTGGTCACGCTGACGAGCTTGTCGGCTGGCACATCGATCTCTTGCGAGTGCGTCTGGCCCGAGACGGTGTCCCACAACGTGACCTTGTGACGGCCCGGTCGAACCCGGAGCTGGCGCGGCGTCGTGGCGCTGACGGATTTGCCGTCGAGGAAGATCTGTACCGCACGGTTGCTGCTGATGTAGAGCTTGCCGTGGGACCGCTTCGCGACGGTCTTCGGTTCGGTCTTCGCGATGGCCTTTGCAGGCGCCGTGGTGGTCTCGATCGCCAACGTCGCCTTCGCCGCGGTCTTGTTCGGCTTGGTGTCGACGGCCGCGGTGCGCTCGTTCGACAACGCAGTCCTCGCCAGTCGAGGCGTGGCACCGGCAGCGTTCGCGGTGCCACCCGACGGCGCCTTGGCCAGCCTCCTCGGATGAGCGCCTTCGCCATCGAAGATCACGAAACCGATCGCGAACGTCAGCACCAGCCCGACGATGCCGATCGCCGGCGCGAAGCGCGCCAGGTTCCTTCCAAGCGTGCGCAGGTCGAACCCGCGGACGCCTACGTCGCGAGCGTTGAAGTCGCGGACGCCTACGTCGCGGGCGTCGAAGACCTCGATCTCGCCACGCTCGACGGGCACCGTCGCATCGGTGTCGACGATCTCGGTGAGCTCGAGCTTCGCGACCGGCATGGTCTCGATCGCCTCGCTGGGATCACCGACGTTCGGCGCAGGCACGTACGGTGGTAGCGCGAGCTGATTCTTCGGTGCTGCGGCAATCGCAGCCGCGATCGCAGGTGGCAGCGTCGAGAACGAGACGGTGACGTTCACCGGTCCGACATCCTCCGGCGCGACCAGCGGCATCGACACGACCGGCGTCAGATCGATATCAAAAGTCGTGAGCGAGTACGCCGGTGCGAGGAACGAGGCCGTCTCGATCGGCGCATCTGGATCCGGATCGATGATCGGTGCGGTCTGCGCACGGCCGGGCTGCCCCGTCGGAACACGACCGAGGATCGGATCCGCGGTGAATGCGCGAGCGACTGGCGGTGCGGTCGACGCACGAGCAACCACCGGCTGCATCGTCGATGCACGACCAAGCGCCGGCTGCGCGGTCGACGCACGACCAAGCACCGGCTGCCCCGTCGACACGCGAGCAATCACCGGCTGCGCGGTGGATGCGCGCGCGATCACCGGCTGTATTGTTGATGCACGAGCAATCACCGGCTGCGCCGTCGATGTACGTCCCAACGCCGGTAGCTCGAGCGGCGGCACTGCAATGATCGTCGATCCCTGCGCACGCACCGCGGGCTGGTCGGACGCCGTCGCTGCGCGGCGTATCACCGACGGGATCTCCGACTGCGTCCTCGCGCGTGGCATCACGCCATACGTCGGCGTCCGGCCGATCGCAGGATCCGTGTTGGTCGTCACGCGCGCGACCACCGGCATCGAGGCCGTACGCATCGGCGTCCGACCGATCGCGAGCGCTGCGAGCTCCTGCGACGGAGCACGCGCGTCGACCGCGGCTCGAATCCCCGGCGAGCTCCCCGAGCGCGCGATCACCGGCATCGATCCGGTGTGCGTCGGCGTTCGTCCGACCGGAGGCGTCTCGACCGTACGCCCGATGATCGGCGTGACATCGGGACGGGTCCCTGCAGGCGCTCGACCAACCATGGGGTGCGTGATCGCACGCGGCAGCGGCGGTGGCACGTTGCTCGGGCGGATGATTGACGGGATCGGTCCGGTCGTCCGCACCGTGGCGGCACGTGTGGAGCGCGGCAGGATCGGTGGCGGCTGCTCCTCGTTCGCCATGACGACCGTTCGAACCTGCACCGAGTGAGCCAGCCTTCTGGCTGTGGGTTCGAGCGGTTACGAGTCCGTTGTCAGGTAAAACTGGCTAGTTGGCCTGCCGCGTCAACGGCGCAACTAACTGGAATTGCAGCGACCTGGCGGTCACCCGATCTGCCACTACGAGACGACGCCGTAGACGTTCTTGTGCTGGCGCTGGATCTCGATCGAATCGCGCAGCTGCTCGAAGAGCTGTCGCGAGGCGGGCATGCCGACGATCTCGATCTTCGGCGTGGTCTCGTCCGACGTGAACACGACGATGTGCGCGATCCCGAGCATGCGATCGAGCAGGTTCTGCTTGTACTGGACGTCCTTGCATCGCCAGAGCTGGAGCACGTCGATCCGTTTCGCGAGCAGGCCGCGCTCCGTCTCGATGATCGTGTTGGTGACGCGGAACTTGATCGAGCGGCGATAGAGCACGAGCCCGAACATGATCACGGCGGCGATCGCGACCGGCACGAGGATGTGCCACGTGCGCTGGAGCAACTCCGACTCGGTGTCGACGCGTACGATGATCGCGACGACGACGAGTGCGAACACGCTGGTGACGATGTAGTGACCGAGGAAGGCCTTCCACGACGGCACGCCCTCGTAGAGCATCTTGCGCTCGAGCGGCTCTTCAGGGGTCGCGCGCGCGAACGGCGGTGCGTTCTCAGCCAGTGGCGCCGACGTCGTCGACGCGGCAGGTGCGACGGCCGCGGCGCCCGCCGGTGCTGCGCTCAGGAACGTATTGCAAAAGCGACACTTGATCGCTTCGTCCTGGATCTCCTCGGCGCAGAACGGGCATTTCTTCATGAAGGACCCGAGGCTACATCCGGTAGCCGACGCCGACCATAAAGTCGATCGCCGTAATCGACGAGATATCCTCGCCTTCGACGCGCAGGCCGTCCTTGCCGGGGGAGAACGAGAACGCGAACGGCGTCAGGGTGGCGATCACGTTGGGCGTGATCGCGTAGTCGCCGGAGATCCCGATGCGAACGTGCGGCATCGACAGTGTGCCGGTGGTCTCCGCGAAGTCGGTGAACGGGCTCTCGGACACCCCGCTGAACAGCAGCAGGCCGAGGCCGAGATCGCCGCGCAGGCTGAACTTCGGCGCGACCTGATACGCGGCGCTGACGTTCGCCATCACCGACGTCATGCTCGCCGACTTGCTGTTGGCCATCGCGTCCTCGAACGGGACCGGCGTGAACGTGAAGCTGGCACCGAGCTCGAGCGTGAGCTTCTCGTCGAGCGCGAGCGGATAGCCCGCGAGCAACGCACCGGTCGCCTGGATTGGCACATCGAGCCCACCGGTCGACAGCTTCGAGCCACCACCGACGAGCCGCACCGAGATGATCTTCGGCGGTCCTGCGACCTTCGGCCCTTCCTTGATCTCGCCACCGTCTGGCGGCGTGACCACACCGACCTTCGTGCGGTCCGGCTTGATCGGCGGTGTGTTGTCGGGATTGCCGACCGGCGGCTTGCTCGCGATCGCGGTCTGCTGACGCGCGCACTCCTCGAGCTCCCTGACACGATCCTCGATCTCCTTGCGGCGATCAGCGGCGAGCGGCTTCTTGGTGTCCGCGTCCTTGAACGCCAGGTAGCGCTTGTAGAAGAACTGCGAGTCCTTGCAGTTGTTCAGCTGGCGATACGACTGCGCGATGTTGAACAGGTAGGCCGACTTCTTCGAATCGTCGGGCTCGAGCTCGAAGTCCTTCTTGAACGCCTCGACGGCCTTGTCGAAGGCGCCAAGGTTGTACTGGGTGTCGCCTTCCTTGTACCAATCGTCGGCGGACTTCGGCTGCGCGAACGCGAGCGCCGACGCCAGCAGGATCGATGCGATGACTGTTCGCTTCATGGCTTTCCTCAATCGCCCGGTCTGATCGTGTCGTCGCCGATCTTCTTACCGGAACCAGAACCTTTGCCCGCCTGAGAGCCCTTGCCCGTACCACTGCCGGATCCGATGGGACGATAGCCGGACTTCTTCTTGACGAAGACCTTCTCGAGGTTGAGCGACTGCTCGGGCTTGATCGGGAACTTGAGATCCTCGTACTTCGCGTCGGTCGGCTGGAGCGTGACCATCAGCTCGGTGGTGCCGCGCAGGAGCGGGAACGGTTCGCCGGTCTTCTGCGCGAGCGGCTGACCGTTGATCAGGATCGTGCCCGTGACGGGCGTGGTGGAGATCACGACGTTGATTGTCTTCTCGACGGCGACGACGGCGACCGTCGCCGAGCCCGCATCACTGCCGGTGCCGCTGCCGACAGCGACGCTCGATCCCGAGCCCGGAGCTTGCTTCGCCGAGCCAGGACCCGCGGCCGCGCTGCCCGGATCGTTCACCGAGCCGACGTCGCTGCCACTCGGCGCGGTGACGTGCTCGTTGGTGCCTTTGCCGCCACGCACCGCGAGCGCGATCACGACGATCACGACGACCGCCACCACCAGCACACCGATGATCAGCCCGGCTCGACCCTTGGGCTTCTCGAACCCGCTCGGAACCGGCGTGGCCAGCGGCGGCATGTACTGCGGTTGCGCGATGCCCACGCCCGGCGTCGGCATGTTCAGCTGCTGATGGTGCGACGGCGTCAGCGTGCCCGGCGAAGGCGTGGGGATCGACGACACCGATGGCGTCATCCGGATGTCCGGCATCGGCGCCGTCGACGGCATCAGCTGGACCTGGCCGAACGTCGGGATGCCGCCGTGCTGCTCGACGAACGTGACTGGATCCGACAACGCGCGCGTCATCTCGTCCATCGTCGGGAAGCGCAGCTCGACCCGCTTCTGCAGCGCCTTCAGGATCACGGCCTCGACGTGCGGATTGAGCAGCCGGAACTGCGATGGCGGCGTCGGCGTCTGCGTCAGGTGCTGGACCAGGATCTCGCCGTAGCCCTCACCGACGAACGGCACGCGCCCGACCATCATCTCGTAGAGGACGACGCCGAGCGCGTAGATGTCGGTGCGGTGATCGATGTTGCCGCGGCCGTCGCACTGCTCGGGCGACATATAGGCCGGCGTGCCCATCACGATGCCGGTGCGCGTCTGGCGCGAGCCTGCGGCACCGCCGGTCAGCTTCGCGATGCCGAAATCGAGCAGCTTGACG
>Ga0105049_10005473_pt1 | contig 14785 bp, 8 predicted proteins | sample MAT06_FD_78087 | JGI IMG/M metagenome (GOLD analysis project Ga0105049, IMG submission 78087) | Freshwater microbial communities from Lake Fryxell liftoff mats and glacier meltwater in Antarctica - MAT-06 | ecosystem: Environmental > Aquatic > Freshwater > Ice > Liftoff microbial mat | place... | reverse complement strand
GTGACCCTGCCATAAAGCGTCTGGGTTGCGCCCTCGGCGCCGACTTCAAGAATTATTTCGCTCGTGTTCATGTCGTATGTCCGCAGGCAGGCATACCTTCGCGTGGCCAGCGTCAACTCGGCGCCGGTCTTGACCCTTCGCGGAGAGGACGACAGCGCCGCCCCTGAGGACCGCGCTCTCCCATTCGCGACGCGTAACTTAATGCTTCCCACGAGATGATCGTGCGCCGATGCAGAACAACCAGCGGTTCGTGGCGCCGCTACGCCCTCTCGCGAAGCTCGCCTCCATGGCCTCCATCGACGCGGTGATCGTTAGCGGGGCTCGGCACGCGCCGCTGGAGAAGTCACTGGCGCCGGCGGTGCTGGAGCGCATCGCGACGTGTCAACCGTCACTCTGTTGAGACATTGTCAGGTTGCGGAGCGTGATGGACCGAGCGCGCCCACCACGAGACGCCGCATGTTACTGAGCGACTGCTCTGCAAAATGACTTTGTAAGCGGCGCCCGACCAGCCGAAACCCGAGCCGATAGAACCAGCTGGCGATGTGGCCCGTCTGTGAGAAAGAATGAATGCGGAACCGCACCGCACCGGTATCAAGACGCTTAATGATTTCGAAGGTGATCTCCCCCCGTTCGAGGTGACCAGCAAGGGTGTGGTAGCTGTAACCCCACACTCGTTCGCCGACGCCATCAACGCGGCGTGTCTCATCGATCACGCGGCTCACGCGCACACCCAACTCGAAGCGCATCCACAAGAATCGCGCGGTGAGCAGCATGGGCCGCTCCAACAACGGGGCGTCCGGGTCGAAGGACCCGGTAATCAATCGTCTGGGTGTGAAGGCATACGCCCGCAAGATTTCGCCGGCCACGACGAATGCGCCCCTCGGCTCCGGCTCTCCGGGTGTTTCGGTCGGCAACACGATCTCTCGCGCGTCGATGTGCCAGCCGGCCGCCGCAACATAGCTGTCGCGCTTCGTCAGATCGACGGTGGACTCGAGAGCCGCAATCTCGGCCAGCCTCGCACGCGACCGTTCATCGAGCAGGGATTCGGCCGGGGATTGCGATGCCGTCACGAGGTGAGCGCTTCGGACCGTATGTCCACCTCAGGCACCGCTGTGGAGCCCGTAAACTCGGCCACACGTTGAAGGAACGTGACCCACACTTCGGTCTGAACCCGACGGCCGACATTCAGCGTGTCATATGCCGCCTGTGCGGCCTCATCGCGCGCTCTCGCCCACGATTCGATTCTCACCTTCAACACGCTGGATTGCGTCGGTACGTCTTCGACCGAGAACGTGATGTGTCCGGCTTCGGGATGTCCATCGAGCGTAACGAGCGTGAAACTGGCGTCGGTGACTTCTGCGACGCGAACGCGCCCGTTCCACGGACCGAGCATCGTAATGTCGTACTCGTCACCTATAGCCATCCTGGCCGCGCTCCCAGACGATTTTTCAAAATCGGCAAGGCCTGCCGGAGGCAGCTCGCACATCCGTAGTTCAATCGCCTGGATCAACGTCTGGCGAGTGAACGTCGCGCGCGGCACCTCGACTTCATAGCAGCGGTGCGTCAATTCGCCGACTCCCGACTGCTCGTCTTGGTGGTCCAAGCCCGCGTCTCCCGGCGCCTCCTTCGCGTCCGCTCCGGAGCGCGCACGTTCAGACCGCCGTTCTCGACGCGGCGCAAATATGAGCCTCGTCGCATTCGCCACGAGCGCGATCACGGCGAGAGAGCCTGCCACGAAGAAAACAGCGTACATACCGGCATGGCGTTGCTTCATATCGTTGTCCCGAGTCAGCCGTTCAAATAAGAATGTTCACCGGCTGCTCACCGTTGAGAGCGCAACAGTTCGGCTGCGAGCGATTGGACGTCTTCCCTTCACGCGCAATCTTTCCGCGTTGACCTACCGCCGTGAAATCGCTCCGACCCACCGGCTGGCGTTCCCGCGGCCGTCCACCCACGATACGATCAGCTTGCACTCCGTCGGCCCCGGCGACTGCGCGATGTCCAGGCAAACTTCTTTGCCCGGGCCGAGCACGCGCGGCCGAGTGCCTTCGAGCCAATCGGTCCGGTCTTCCTTCTCAGCCATCAGTTGAATGCCGAGTTCCAGCGCGACCTCGTCACCGACATTCCGGATCGTGACCTGGCGGGTACGGCCACGACCGTGGGGAACTGCGGTAAGAATGGCCGAACGCTGCATGCTGCTCCGAGAAGGGAAGGAACCGAAGCCTACTCGTCAGGGACGCAGATTGGCGATGGCCGCCGTGAGATCGCTTTCCGTACTGCTGCCGATCACGGTGCCGCCGCCCTGCGACAGCACGTCGGTCGCCCGGGCTACATCATGCTCGGCCACCAGCAACACGAGCATCGAGCTTTCGGGTGCCAGCCCCTCACCCATCTGCTTGAGCTGGGCGTCCGGGAATCCACGGTCGATGAAGTACGCAGCCAGAGCGCCACCGGCGGCGAGGGTCAGCGTACCGACGCCGGGCAACAGGAGGCCGGCAATCGCGCCCACGAGCGCACTCTTGCCGATTCCCCAGTCCTGGGACTCCGTGAAACTCACTTCGCCGCTGTCGTCACGGGTGACCACGGCAGTGTTCCCGAGGCTCACGGTCGCGCCTTTCAGCAGCGCCACGGTCGTCTCAGCGCCCTTCGGCGTGGTAAAGCTCGCAATCACGATGCGGCGCGCAACTTCTTCGGCCATCTGTACTCCAGGAGTGGTGAGGGAACGTGAAAAATGACTGCACGACACCATCTCTCCAAGCGAGCGGGACCACCTCCGCTCACTATCCGACGCGATCCGGACGATACTCGGAGCCATGCGTACCCAATTCGTCATCATATCGGTCGCCCTGCTGCTCACGGTTGCGGCGGCCTCCACGCTGTGGACACCCGCGTGGCTGGCCCTGGTCATCCTCCTGCCGCTGATCGGCCGTGGTGTGGCCGACATGTTACAAACCAAGCAGGCCATCAAGCGCAATTTCCCGCTACTCGGACACGCGCGCTACCTGCTGGAGATGATCCGGCCCGAGATCAATCAGTACTTCATCGAGTCGAACGGTGACGGCAAACCATACAGCCGCAACGATCGGTCGCTGATCTACCAGCGCGCCAAGGGTGAACTGGATACGCTCCCCTTCGGCACGCAGAAGGACGTGTACGCCACCGGCTACGAGTGGATCAATCATTCACTCGCACCGGCGCACCCCGACGACGCGCACGCCCGCGTAACCGTGGGCGGACCCGATTGCCGCCAACCGTACTCGGCCTCGGTGTTCAACGTGTCCGGCATGAGCTACGGATCGCTCAGCAAGAATGCGGTGCTCGCGCTCAACACCGGTGCGAAGATGGGCAACTTCGCGCACAACACCGGCGAGGGCGGACTCAGTCCGTACCATCTCGAGCCGGGCGGCGACATCATCTGGCAGATCGGCACCGGCTACTTCAGCGCACGTGATCGGCAGGGTCGGTTCAGCGAAGCGGAATTCGCCAAACGCGCCGCGCTGCCGAACGTGAAGATGATCGAGATCAAGCTGTCGCAGGGCGCGAAGCCCGGACACGGTGGTATCCTCCCGGCGTCGAAGCTCACGCCGGAGATCGTCGAGATCCGTGGCGTAGAACCCGGTCACGACGTGATCTCGCCGCCGGCCCACTCGGCGTTCTCGACGCCAACGGAATTGCTGCAGTTCGTGAAACGCCTGCGCGACGCATCGGGCGGCAAGCCGATCGGCTTCAAGCTGTGCGTCGGCAAGCGGCACGAGTTCCTCGGTATCATCAAGGCGATGATGGCCACCGGGATCACGCCGGACTTCATCACCGTGGATGGCGGCGAAGGCGGCACGGGCGCAGCGCCACTCGAGTTCTCCGACTCGGTCGGCACGCCGCTCAACGAAGGGCTGTCGTTCGTGCACAACGCCCTCGTGGCGACCGAACTACGCGACCGCATCCGCGTGATTGCCTCGGGCAAAGTGAACACGGGCTTCTCGATGGCCACGAAAGTCGCCTTGGGCGCGGACATGTGTAACGCCGCCCGTGCCATGATGTTCGCGATCGGCTGCATTCAGGCGCTCCGCTGCAACAGCAATCAGTGTCCCACTGGTGTGGCGACGCAGGATCCCGACTTGGTCGGCGGGCTCCACGTGGGCGACAAGTCGCACCGGGTCGCGCGCTATCATCGGGAAACGGTCAAGAGCTTCTTCGAAGTGCTCGGTGCGGCGGGGCTGCAGCGCCCGCAGGATCTCGAGCCGTGGTTCATCATGAAGCGCGTGAGCGCCATGGAGATCCGCAGCTATGCCGACATCTACCCGCAGCTCACACGCGGGCAGTTGTTCACCGATCCTTCCACGACCGGCATGTCGCGGGCGTGGGAGAACGCGAGCGCCACGCACTTCTAGTAGTGGCACTCGGCCGATGTCTCGCCGCGCTAGCCCTTCACTGCCACGTCGACGACGACATGATGCAGCTGGCCGTCGTCCACCAATGGTATGGTATTCGTCCTGAAGAGCGTCCCGTCGAGCGTGACGCGCGATCCTCGTCGGCGCAGCAATGACGGGTTGCGCACGATGATTTCGTATGTTGTGCGGCCGAAACGATAGGTGATCGAGAACTCACGCCACGCGTGCGGCACACACGGCTCGATGCGGAGGGCGTCGCCGACCTTGATAAAGCCGAGGATGTTCTCGAGACCAACGCGATACATCCAGCTCGCTGACCCGGTGTACCAGGTCCACCCACCGCGACCGAGCAGGGTGGGGGCGGTGTACACGTCGGCCGCCACGACGTACGGCTCCACTTTGTATGTCGCGACCGCTTCTGCCGACTGCGCGTGTGTAAGAGGATTGATCATCTGAAAGAGTGCGAAGGCGCGTTCGCAATCCCCGTGCATGGCGGTCGCCAACACCGCCCAGAGCGCGGCATGCGTGTACTGCGCGCCGTTCTCCCGCACGCCCGGCACGTAGCCCGCGATATAACCCGGATCGTGCTTGCCCTCGGTGAACGGTGGTGTCAATAGTTTGATCAATCGCGCATCGTCGACCACGAGCTGCTCGTTCAGCGCCTGCATGGCCATGCGTTGACGCGCCGGATTGCCGGCCCCCGAGATCACGCTCCAACTCTGCGCGATCGAGTCGATGCGACACTCCGTGTTCTCGGACGAGCCCATGGGAGTACCGTCGTCGTAGTACGCTCGTCGGTACCATCCACCATCCCATCCGTTGGCCTCGACCGCCAGCACGTAGTCGTCAGCCTTGCGACGCATGTCCAGCGCCTCTCCATGATCGCCGCGCGAGTCGGCATGCGTTGCGAACATCCGCAGCGTGGTCACGAGAAACCATGCCAGCCACACACTCTCGCCCTTACCATCGGCGCCCACGCGGCTCATGCCGTCATTCCAGTCGCCCGTGCCGATCAACGGTAGTCCGTGCGTGCCGACAGTACAGGCGCGACGCAGGGCGCGACGACAGTGTTCGTACACGCTGCCGAGTTCTTCAGTTACAGAGGGGAGATCGTAGATCTCGTGCTCGTGCGGCAGTAGCTCCCGCATGGAGAGAAACGGCACGTACTCTTCGAGCACCGTACTGTCGCCGGTGACCCGGATGTACTGGTCCACCACGTACGGCAGCCACGCCAAGTCGTCGGAGAATCGCGTGCGCACGCCACGTCCGCTATGTGGGTGCCACCAGTGCTGCACATCCCCCTCGAGAAACTGGCGGGAGGCCGCACGCAGGATATGCTCGCGGGCCACGCCGGGTTCGGCATACACGAACGCCATGACGTCCTGCAGTTGGTCGCGAAAGCCGTACGCGCCACTGCTCTGGTAGAGTCCCATGCGCGCCCACATGCGGCACGACAAGGCCTGATAGAGCGACCACTTGTTGATCAGGATATCGAACGATGGGTCTGGTGTCTTGACGGTGATCGCGCTCAGTCGTGTCTCCCACGCGCGAACGGTGCGCTGGGCCGCGGCCGTGGCATCGGGCACCGAGCGGAGGCGATCGGCGAGTCGCCGCGCCTCGGCCTCAGTTCGGGCCGCGCCGAGCACGACGGTGATCTCACGCGATTCCCCCGCCAGCAGGACAATGTCGAACTGCAGCGCCGCGCAGGGGTCGAGCGCCACGCCCGTCATGCCATCGAGTGAATCCATACGGAGCGCCGCCGGATCCGCGAGGCTACCGTTTCGCCCGATAAAGCTCCGCCGGTTGGCGGAGTAGCTGGACACGGGTTCGCTGACGGCCAGAAAGGCCGTCCACTCCGCGAACTGCGCGTCGAAGGTATTTTGCGCCAGCATTGCGTGATGCTCCGGCGCGAACCGTGTGCGCACCTGGTGCTGCGTCTCTTCTCGACGTGAGCCGAGGGTCCACTCGACGAACGCGGTGACGGAAAGCCGTCTCGATGCCTTCGAGCGATTGGTGATCCGCAGTCGCGAGAGCTTCGCCGCGGCATCGTCGGGCATTCCCAAATGCAGCAACGTCTGAATGCCTTCGTGTTCATGCTCGAACGTGGTTTCGCCGGCCCCGTGTCGAACCAGGTAAGCCCCGTCGTCGATCGGCGCCGGGGTGGCACTCCACAGTGATCCCGAGTCGAGATCCTTGAGGAACAGCACATCACTCGTGGGGTCGGCTACCGGATCGTTGTGCCACGGCGTCACGCGGTAGAAGAACGCATTCTCCGCCCACATGCAGCCGGCGCCGCGTTCGGTCACCAGGAAGCCGCCATGGGGGTTTCCAATGACATTCGACCACGGCGCCGGGGGAAGTTGCGCGTCAGCTACCCGAATGTGATAGTCACCCCGCTCGTCGAAGCTGCCGATGCCATTATCGAACAGCATCGGAGTCTGCGGCGTGACGGCACGCTGCGGCTCCGCAGGGACACGGACGAGCCTCGGGATCAGCGGGGCAACCAGTGGTCGCAGCACCGAAACGAGCGAAGCGATCGCGCCGGGTCGATCAGCCGGCGTGATGCCCGCCGCCCCGATGCTTGGCGTGCTACGCTCCAGCGTGCGCGCCGCGAGACTCTGCGAGGCGGTACGCTGGCGATCGCCGGCCTGCATGTCTACACTCTCGAGAATGCGGGTGAGAGAGCGGCCGTCGCAGGTGAGGTGTACGCGCGACGTCGCTGACAACATGAGATAGTCCACGGTCGAGACGCCATCGAGACGGCGCACGAAGACACCGCCAGGCTTGTCCAGCAGTGCGGCGTCGTTCGTCGAGATCACGGCCTCGGTGATCGCGTCGCGCAACTCCTGCAGATAGTCGTGTCCCGACGCGTTGATGATCACCAGATCGACGGTGAGTGCGCGCCGCTGCCAGAAGCGATGGGCAACCAACAACTCGCGGAGCGTGGGCAATCCGTCCGTGGAGTCGATGGTGGCGAGGACGATGGGGCGGTCGCCCGAGATGCCGTACATCCAGAGCTGTGGCTGCGACCCGCGATTCCGCCGAATCTCATCGGGTGGCGGGGCCAACGAACCATCCCGGAAGAGCAATTGTGTCGCGATCTCCTGAAATGTGGCAGCGCTTGCCGGCGTAATGCCGAGCTCGCGCAGTTCGAGCTGCGTCGACGTCCACGCGAAGTCGAGCGCGCGTTGGGCGGCATGGTCGTCGTGGTAACGGCCGGCAAGCTCGAACGCGGCCGTCCGGCTGGTGGCAACCAGCGTCGTGAAGGCCACGCTGACGGCTCGGCCCGGCGTCACGCGCACGCGGGTTCTCAAGGCGAAGATCGGATCGAGTACGGGACCGGTAGTGCCACTCAGCGCGCCGTCGGTCTGCATCGCGGCTGGATACCGCACACCGCGCCCGCGGCCGAGGAACGACGCACGGTCGGTTTCGCAGCTGACTTGCCCGATACGATCTGGGCCGGCATCCACCACATGCACGCACCACAACGACGGATCGTCGGGAGAGCGAGGACGTCGCGTGGCGGTGATTGCCGTACACCACGCGTGCCACTCGGTCTCCACGAACAGATTGGAGAACGCCGGATGTGCGCGATCGGCATCGGGCGGTGCCATCACGATCTCACCGTAGCTGGTCAGCTCGATGTCACGCGGCTCGCTCCCGAGATTGATCAGCGTCACGCGCCGAACCTCCGCGCAGTCCCCGGCCACGACGGTGATCTCCGTGCGTGTCTCGATATCGCCGTCCAGGCGATGCATGGTCACACGATCAGAGGCCAGCCACACCTTGCTGTGGTCGGTCGGTGCACACACCGGCTGGTGCGACGTGGACCACGTACGGCCGCTGTCCACGTCCTTGACGTAGCAGTACTGACCGAGGTCGTCGCGCGTACTGTCCGCTCGCCAGCGGGTCACGGCCAGCGATTCGTATCGGCTGTAGCCGCTGCCATTGTGATTCAGCATCACGGTGTACGGCAGCTCGCCCAACATGGCCACGCGTGGCGCGGTGCGTGTCGTCGTGTCCACCTCACGCACGACGGGCTGATCGCCGGCGTTGGCCGAGCGCTCCGCCGGCGTGCGCGGGGACTGCGCCTCACGCAGGAGCAGTCGCCGCGGAACGCGCTCGTGCAGCAGTAGCTGCGCCGACTGCACGAGTGGTGCCGCATGAAACCGATCCTGCCAGATGTCGTTCTTCAGCAGGTTGGTGAGCGCCACCAACGTCATGCCGACGTGATGTGCCATGCTCGTGTTCACCAGTGCGAATCGCTCGCCCGGATCTGTCCGGGTGTAATCGAGCGAGTCGGCGAACCCGAACTCGCCGAGTGCTCCAAGCGACTCCAGGCGGCGCAGGTTCTCGAACGCGCGCGCCGGATCGACCATGGCCGCGAGTGCCGTGGCATACGGTGCGATCACCAGGTCACGCTCGAGCCCGCGCTTGAGCGCCAGATCGGCGATGCCGAACGCTCGGTACTGATAGGTGAGATGGAGATCGCGCACGTTGTAGGCGCTTTCGCTCACCCCCCACGGCACGTGGTGGCTGCGGCCGTGTACGTAGTGTCGCTCCACGACACCGTGATAGGTCTGATCGAGAATGGTGAAGGGCAGCGAACGCATGACGAGCAACGGCATCAGATATTCGAACATGCTGCCGCTCCACGACACGAGTGCCGTGGCCGATGATGTGCGATTGAGCGGTCGTGCCAGGCGGAACCAGTGCTCGACCGGCACATCGTTCTTGGCGATGGCCACAAAGCTCGCGAGGCGCGCCTCGGAGGCCAGCAGGTCGTAGAATGATTCGTCGGCGGTGAGTGATTCGGTGTGATAGCCGATCGTGAACAACTTCCGCTTCGCGTCGTACAGGAAGCCGAAGTCCATTTCCGTGACGTACGCGTCCGCCTGCTCGGCGAGCGAGAGCAATCGGCCTTCGAGTGAAGGCTCACGCGCCGCCAGCGCGAGGCACGCTTGCCTGATCGCCACGAGGTGCCCCGCGATGTTGCCACTGTCGACGGTGCTGACGTACGCCGGCTCGAGGACGCGCAGGTCGTGCAGGTCGTACCAGTTGAAGAAGTGTCCTTTGTGTCGTCGCAACCGCTGCAACGTGCCGAACGTCTGCTCCAGACGCGTGGTGAGCTCGGCGGAGGTGAGTAGGCCAAGGTCGTGTGCGCTGACCGTGGACAGCAGTTGGAGCCCGATGTTCGTCGGCGACGTGCGCATGGCCACGATGGACTCGGGATTGAACTGCACGTTGTCGGGCGCCAACCAGTGCGTGGACGCGCCGACGAACCGATCGAAGAAGCGCCAGTGCAGGCCCGCGTATCGCCGCGCAGTCTCACGGTCTGCGGTCGAGAGAGCCGGGCGTGAAGCAATGCGCTGCCTACTCAGATGTGCGGCCAGCCGCGGTGCCATGATCCAGCAGAGCACGATGCTCCCCAAAAGGAGCTCACTGATCAACAGCGACTCGAGCGGTTGACCACGCGACAGCTGACTTTCAATGCGCTGATACGAGATGGCCGCCGCGATACCGAACGCGACCAGCACCGACACCCGCATGGCATCCCATGTTTCCTTTCCGATGTCGCCGACGCTGCGTTCCACGGTCGATGCCGAACGCCACTCCAGCAGATGCTTCCGCGACACGTACAGGCGGTACAGTGTACGGGCGATGGCGTCGATCGAGATCAGCGTCTGGTGAAGCAGGAACGCGAGGGCGAGCGCCGCCTGCTGCACTGACACGATCGCGTCTTGCGCAACGGCACGATAGTACGCGCGCCACGACTTGTCGCGCGGGGGACGCACGAGTGCGAGGGCCAGCGATGTCGCCCACGGCGCGATGATCGCGCCGAGCGCCAGCATCGTCCAGCGCACGATCGATCCCGGTAGCACCGTCCACCCCGCCAGCAGGAAGGCGAGTTGTGCCAGCTCGACCGTGCTGCGACGCATGTTGTCGAGGAGCTTCCAGCGCGACAGCAGCGACAGACGGTTCGGTTCGGCGTCTTGCCTGCCGGGCACTTTCGGCCCGAGCCACGGGAGCAGCTGCCAGTCGCCGCGGATCCACCGATGCTTGCGACCCGTGTAGGCCACGTATGACGACGGATAGTCATCGTACACGATGACGTCGGTGGCGAGTCCGGCGCGCGCGTAGCTGCCCTCGATGAGATCGTGCGACAGGAGCGTGTTCTCGGGGAAGCGCCCATGCGTGGAGCGCTCGAACGCGTCGACGTCGTAGATCCCCTTGCCAGTGTAGCTGCCTTCACCGTACAGGTCCTGATACACATCGGAGACGGCCGTCGAATAGGGATCTACCCCGGGGTGCCCCGACGAAATCGCGGCGAAGGGCGAGCGATGTGCGCTCGGTAGTGACACCCCTACTCTCGGCTGGAGAATCCCGTAGCCCCGCACGATCCGTCGAGAAATAGGGTCGTAGATGGCGCGGTTGAGCGGATGCGCCAGGGCGCCGATCAACGAGGGCGCTGCGTCCGGAGGGAGCACCGTGTCGGCATCGAGCGTAATGACGTATTTCACACCGCGAAGTGCTTCGCGATCACCCACCATGACCGAGAAGGCCGCTGCCGCGTCGCTCGCATTGTCGACGAGCGGTGGGGTGGTCCGTCCATCGGCGCGGAGCAGGTGGTTGAACTCGGAGAGCTTACCTCGCTTTCGCTCCCACCCCATCCAGACTCCCTGTTGCGCGTTCCAGCGACGCGGACGGTGCAGGAGGTGAAAGGGGGCGACGTCGTCTTGTGTGTAGCGAGCATTCAGGAGCGTCACGCCATCGACGGCCTGTGCAAGAAGCGCCTTGTCGGCTGGCGTCGTTTCGCTGGCGGCGTCGGTGAAATCACTCAGAATGGCGAAGTGCAGGTGCACCTCGCGATTGGCGAGAAACTGTACTTCGATGCTCTCGAGGGCACGGGCGACATCGTCGCTGTTGCCGAACAGAGTGGGGATCACCACCGCAGTGCGGTACTGCGACGGTACACCATGCGCGTGCAAGTCAAGCCGAGGCAGGACGTGCGGCGGTAGCCAGGTGGTGACCAGCTGGTTGACCACCGTCACCGAGATGTCGAGCGCCGGCAGGAACGCAAACAGGAGAACGAGCCACAGCGACGCGCGGGCCTCGGGCTCGACGACCAGCACCACGGCCATGGTGGCGAGCATCGTGCACGCCATGAGACCGCCCACGAACACGACGTTCGGATGCTTCAGTACGGCGCGCTCCACGCGCTCACTGAGCGTTGGCGTGTAGCCCGCCATACGCTCCAGCTCGAGGACTCCCTCGTCTACGAGGAAGTAGCCGACGTGCGTGGTCCGTTCGGCCACCTCGGTGTGAGAATCCGTTGGTGACTCCGTGGCGCGTCGACGGCACAGATCCACCGTCCACTGCGCCACACTGGCCTCACGGTGACCCGTTTTCTTGGCGATCCGCTCGACGACGTGCCGGTACGCATCGCGCGTGGCAAAGGTCATCTGCGCGTAGAACCCCGACGGGTCGTCACGCAGTGTGGCCTCCATGATGCTTTGATGCTCAACGAAGGTGCGCCAATCGCGACGGCCGACATCACGCAAGCTCGTGATGCCGTTGGCCATCATCAACTGTGTCAGCGTGAGCCGTTGCGCTGAAAGCGCGACGGCGTTCTCAGGCGCGAGCCCTGCGTCGCGCAGCCACTGTTCCAGCCACGCCAACGCCGGTGACGCGCCCTCGGCATGGCGGAGCGTTTGCAGGAACTGTGAGACGAAGTGCGGCGTGAGCGCGATTTCGGCGTCTGCGAACTCGCGGAGTGCTGCACGGAGGTCGGAGCCGCCCTGCGCGTTGGCCTCGAGGATGTGCGTGGCCCACCGTTGCGCCGCTTCGAGTTCGTCAAGGCGCTGCACGGTGCGCAGTGCCATGCGTCGAATACTCTCGATCAGGCCGAGCCGCAGCATTGCCGGCATCGCCCACAGCTCGCCGATGGCGAGCGGGGTCACACTCTGAAAGGCCTCGACGAACAGGTCGACGTTCTCGAGGTTGATACGCGCCTCGCTATGCGAGATCAGCGAGATGGCGATCTCGTATACGCGCGGATATCCGGTGAGCGGTCCAGCGGCCAGTTCCGGGAGTTCGCGGTAGTAGCTGCCGGGCAAGCTCTCACGTACCTCGAGCAGGTGTTCCTGTACCACGTAGTAGTTGTCGAGCAGCCATTCTGCGGCCGGGCCAGCGTCGACACCCTCCTCTCCCGCCCGTAACAGGCGCGTATGCGCGTCCGCGAGAATGCCGCGGGTGTTCGATAGCCGCGCGAGGAGGCGAGCGGGACGCAGGCCCCGCCGCTGGTCGGCGAGTTGCTGACCCCGTGCCACGGCACGAGCGCGCGCCGCCAGATGCTCGGCCCCGAGCAAGTCTCCGCGAATCGGGCCGGCCAACAGCTCGTCCGAAGCATCGATGCGATCCCGTTCCAGCCACGAGATATTCATCCGCGGCACTCCGTGACATGCCGATCCAACCGCGCGCAGTCAGCGCACGAGCGATCGGATGATGGACGAGGGCACTGGTGGCGCGAAATGAAGGGCAACTGGCAGATCCGTGTGCGAAAGGGAGACACGGATCGCACGCTCATGGCAGATCCGCAATTCTCCTTGTGCACAACTCGGGCCCGCCGAACAATGAGGGCGTTCGTCTGCACGAGGTAAGCAAACGTCGTCGCAGCCGACAGTTATCTCATCTGTGCCGTCGCTGCCAGGAAGCGGTGACCGAGCCGGGTGCAGCCCGGCGGCGTCATGTGTGGGGTGGTGCAAGCGAACCGTGCCGCGTGAGCGTGCCGTCGAGGTTGGTGCCCGGTGCGACGGTATTGAACACGGCACCGTACTTCCGCGGCCTTGCATCGGGCCACGCTGCCGTGGCTATCCGTTCGCTCGGCCAACACGATGTACTCGAGTTTACTCGTGGTGCTCCTGTCGCGGGTCGACATGGCGAGCGTCTCGCCGAGAATGGCACCGGCGTGCGGTAGCTCGCCGGTATCGCATGTGCACGAGGCGCTACGATCGCCCGTATATTCTCCACTTCCCAAACGTGGAGTCCGTGTGCGTCGTTTCTTCGTGCCCCTGATCGGTCTGAGCGCGACGTTGGCGGCGTCGCCCGATGCGTCGGCGCAGGCGCGCGCGGCCATCTTCAACCCAAGCGCGCTCACGGCACAGCAGCAGCTGTCCCGCGAGATCTACCAAGAGCTCGTGGAAATGAACACCGGCGTGGAAACGGGGAACGTCACGACGGCCGCCGTGGCGATGGCCGCGCGATGCAAGGCGGCCAGCATCCCTGACGCCGATCTCTTCGTGGGCGGTCCGCGCCCTGAGAAGCACAACGTCGTAGCTCGTATTCGCGGCAGAGGCGGGCCCAACGCGCCGAAGCCGCTGTTGCTACTTGCCCACATCGATGTGGTCGAAGCGCCTAAAGCAGACTGGTCGCCGGACCTCGATCCCTTCGTGCCCGACCGCGATATCATCATCGCGCTCTCCGCCGACGAGGAAAGCGGCCCGGCCAATGGCGTCGATTGGTTACTCAAGAACCACAAGGAGCTCATCGACGCCGCGATCGTGATCAACGAAGGCAGCGGCGGTACGTTGCTGCCAGAGCTCATGCAGAATGTTGTGCGCATCACGAAGGAGCTGTGGGGCGAGATGCCGATCATTCTCACGATGAGCACCGGCGCCACCGATTCCCGCTTCTTCCGCGCCCTTGGTGTGCCCGCCTTTGGCGTGTCGGGTCTGTTTGCCGATCCCACCGTCGATTCGCGCGCGCACGGCCGCGATGAGCGCATGGGTATCAAGAGCTACTATGAAGGACAGGAGTTCCTGTATCGTCTCACGAAGGCGTTGAGTGCCGACGTGGTAGCGCAGTAGGGAGCGCATTCGTGATTCGGCTCGACGCGCTCAGCGCGCGCTTTCGCGCAGACACCGGACTCGACGGCGGTGGCGCGGCGCTCGTGCTCACGCGAGCGCTCGAGCGTATCGGGTGGCGATCGGTGCGTGAACCAACCCCTGAAGTTCTGGCCAGTTATCTGGTCATGTTGCTCGACGCCTGCGTCCACGAGCATCGCGATCTCACGGCGCTCACACATGGTATCGCGGCCGTATTCCGGGATGCGGGCCCTGACCTCGATGGCGGTCTGCCGCCGATCGAGGCATATCTGCCTGCTGCTGAAGAACTGTTGCAACACTACGTGAACAACGACCTTTCCGAACGGGAGTCACCGATCCAGTAACGGGTGCCTGGCTTCTACGATCTCGGAAACACCCGCCGCGATCGTCGACATCTGCCGAGCACCGAAACCACCGTACCCCACGCATAGAACAGCCGGGCATCGCTCTTGCTGGTCGACAGGCGAAGCTGATGTCCACCCTGCGCCGTTGGTTCGAGACTCATTCGAAGGC
>Ga0105049_10005470_pt1 | contig 14788 bp, 16 predicted proteins | sample MAT06_FD_78087 | JGI IMG/M metagenome (GOLD analysis project Ga0105049, IMG submission 78087) | Freshwater microbial communities from Lake Fryxell liftoff mats and glacier meltwater in Antarctica - MAT-06 | ecosystem: Environmental > Aquatic > Freshwater > Ice > Liftoff microbial mat | place... | reverse complement strand
CTCCCCAGCGACTCGAACACCTCAGCCCGCCGAGCGACGAACCACCCCGAACCACGGCGACTACCTGCCGAGCGGCTGGAAGGTCGCCTGAACGCCGAGCGAGAACACCGCCGCGCTTCAATGCTGACCTCGCCTCTTCGGCGGCACACGAGCAGCTGTCGCCGACTAAGATTCGACTGCCGGCCCCGACCTCCGGCGCCGTGCACCGTGCTCGACCGGTTCCTCGTCGCGGGCATCAGCCGTACCGAGTTCGAAGCTCACCTCGCAGCTGGGCGTGTGCGAGTCGACGGGCGGCGCGTCATCGATCCCGGACACACTGTTCCCATCTGTGTGGAGCGCCCCCGGCAGGACACCGCACAGTTGGGAACCGGCCAGCTGGTGGTCGGCGGGGTCGCCGAGCTTCAGTAGCCCGGCTCCACGTCATCGCTGTTGGGCCAGGGTTTCGAGCGGGGTTCCGTCGTCTCCGCGACCGAGACGAGCGGGCCGGCCACGATGGGGTCGGGCGGCGATCGATCCAGACACTCCAGCTCCGCACCTGGCTGGATCGTCACTGGTCGGGTCCGGGGAGCCGGCGGGTGGGATGCCCGCCGGCCCACCGATCAGCGGTCGCCGTACTCCTCGTTGAGGGCATACTCCGCGATACGCGGGTCGTTCGCCGGGACCTCTTCCAGGGAGGTCAGGAGCGAGAGCAACCCGTCGGTCGTCCCGGTCCATCCACCGGTCACGGTGACGCCCGACTCGAGATCCCCCACGGCGAAGGCCCACGGGCTGCCGGGCGGGGTGTCGGTCTCGACGCCGGCCTCGACCTCCTCACCGACGCCCTCGTCCACGAGGAACTCCACGCCGCTCGCGCTGGCGAGGCGATAGCCGGCCGATGCCCGGGCCCGCAGCGGGATGTCGGGGCCGCCGCGTCCGGTGGCCGACAGGAGCACCTCCTGCGTGCCGTCGCTCACCCCGACGTACCAGACGGTCACCGACGGCTCGACGCCGTAGGGCTGACCCGTCCGCTGGTGCGCCACCTGGGCGTTTGGCGCCACCGTCGTGTCCCACGTCACCTGGTCCCCGTCCGTCCCGACGCCGGTCAGGAGAGTGCGGGCCTCCTCGAGCGGGTGGCCGTCGATCTCGGCGAGCCAAGACCGGCCCGCGGCGTCCTTCCACAGCCACCGGTGGTAGTCGTCGAAGACGACGAACAGCCGAGCGTCGCGTCCGTTCACGGTGTCGTCGCGCACGGTGTCGGTTCCCATGGTCGTCTCGTCCGTCAGCGCCTCGAAGGGGCCGGAGACGGACAACGTGCCCGTCACCGTGTCATCGGCCGTTTCGATGACGGACAGCGACGGAGCGAGACAGGAGGAGGTCTGCTCGGCCCGGGCGAACACGGTTGTCAGGGACCAGCCCGCGGGCAGGTCCGACGGCAGCATCCGCACGTCCGAGAGGCGCGGGTCGATCGCCTCGACGCTGGTGGCGCCGCCGGGGGCCGTGCACTGGAGCGAGCCGTCAGGTCCCACCGCGAGGGCTTGCGGGGACACGACCTGGCCGAGGGTGCTGTCCGGTGCGACAGCCGACACGACGACGGGCACGGCGATCGCGGCGACGGCGGCCACGGCGAGCAGGGCCCCCCTGCGCAGCCACGGCGACGAGCGATGGCGCGACCGGGTCACGGTGCGCCGCTCGGTGTCGACGCGTGCCCTCAGGCCGGCGAGACGCTCGGCGTCAGCGGTGCCGGATGCCGGGGTCACACGCTCCGGGTCACCGGCCGCGAGCAGATCGAGGTCGTCTGCCATGTCGGTCGAACGGTTCACTGGGCACCTCCGGTAAGTGGGGCGGTCTGAGGGACGAGGGCGATCGGTCGAGGGTGGGATGACTGGCCGAGCAGGCCCGTGAAGCGCTTGCGTGCCCGGTGGAGCCGCACCTTGAGCGCTCCCGGGGAACAGCCGATGACCGTCGCCGCCTCCGCCTGTGACAACTGGTCCCAGGCGATGAGGGTGAGCAGTTCGCGGTCGACCTCGGGCATACGGCGCAGAGCGGAGACCGCTGAACCGTCGGCGTCGAAGTCGTGGGCGACGGTGTCGGGGGCCGCCCGCCGTGGGTCGTGCTCGCCGGTGCCGGCCACGCGGTCCGCGAGCGCGTCACGGCGCCGCGCCGATCGCACCGCGTTGGCACTGACCCCGCGGGCGACGCCGAGCAGCCATGGCAACGCCCGCTCGGGCACGTCGTCGAGGCGACGCCACGCGACGACGAAGGTCTCGGCGACGACGTCGTCGACGTCCGCGGGTAGGACCCGGCGTCTTGCGTACCTCAGGACGGCGTGGGCGTGGTTTGCGCCACAGGCCGTCGAATCGTTCGTCGGGGTTCATCCTGGCGGGCTCTTTTCCACTCGATGACAGGACACACTGGGAAGTGTCCGAATGTTGTCCGACGGTTACGGATTCGAGTTGAGCGCGTTCCTCACAGATCGTCGAGCCGCCACCCGCTGTCTGACCAGGACGGGCCGGGCGGGGACGTATCGGGTGATGCTCCAGCCCGCCCTCTTGATCTACCTCGGTCCGGGTCCTGACCGGACGCGAGGTGGCACTCAGTGGCCGGACGGGTCGTCAGCGGGCTTCTCGCTCGGCGGTTCACCGGCCGGTTCCCGTCCACGCCCAAGGTGCCGAGCGTGGAACTGTTCAACCTCGGCGGTGCTGTAGCCGTTCGCCTCGACGCGCGTACCGTTGACGACGAGCAGCTTGTGCCGGTGGCGGTGGCGGTGGGTACGCAGGGCGATGACCGCGGTGCCGCCAGTACTCGCGGGGACGGCGACCTGCAGAACATCGAGCAGAACGCCCCCGGCTTCGCAGGATCGGATGCAGATCACGCCAAGTCCGCGTTTGGCGAGCGTCGTGATCGGCAGGCGCAGATCACGACCAGTCGAAGCACCGACCTGCGCGGGGTCTTGAGTACGACAAACCTCGCTTGAACTGCGCAGACAGCCGCAGATCGGTGCCCCCGGCAGGACACCACACAGATGGGAACGGGCCGGTTGCTGGTCAGCGGAGTCGTCGAACTTCCGTAGTTCACGGTGTGGACTGGCGGATTGGCGTGCGTGGTCGACATAGTTGACGAACTCCCGCCGGCTGCTCCCCGAGGTCCTGGGCCTGGTGGCCGACGGGCGCCTCGACCCGCTCGCGGTGCCGGTCACCACGGTGGACTCGTAGGACGCCGACCGGGCCTGGCTCCCGCCCGCGACGAAGCTCGTGCTCCAGCGCTGAGCACACCCCGGGCACGTCATCGGAAGATCGGCGACCACCTGGTGCGGTGATCGGGTACACCCGATTGTGGCGAAGAGCACCGGTGCAGGTCTGCTCCTCGCGATCCTCGTCAGCGTCGGGGTGGCGCAGTGCGGTCGGAGCAGCGACACGTTCGGGGGATCCCCTGATCGGCTGGGTCTGGCCGATCTGTTGGGCTGGGTGGGCCAGCAGATGTCGATGTCCGGCGCCGATGTGCTCACGGTCCTCGTGGACGAGGGTTTCTGGGTCGGCAGCGGGAACGGGCGGGTGTGGGTGCAGATCGACACCGCGATCGAGTCGCTGTACGGCGTCGATGCGGGCGACTCCGTCAACCTGACCGGCAGGGTCGTCGCGCACGACTCCGCGTTCGTCGCCGGGGTCGGGGCCACCGGATCCGACGCACAGGACCTGACCCGGCAGGGGGCTCACATCACGGTCGAGGTGGACGACGTCGACCTCAGCAGCTGACGGCCTGCCTGCCTGCCTGACCGACAGGGCCCGCCGCGGCGCAGCCCCGGGCGCGCGGGCGGCGCGGAGCGGGCCGAACGAGGAGCTTCGCTCGGCACCCTCGGCACCCTCGGCACCCTCGGCGCGCCCCGGTGCCGGACAGCCATGTCCGCTCACCGCCGGGAATCGAGGATCACGGCTGTGACCTGGCGGAAGCGGAGGTGTCGCGGGACATCGTTCACACCCGGAGCCAAGGGGTGAACGATGGGTATGGCGCAACTGGTGGTCACGGCCGTTCTGGTCGAGAGCCGCCCGAAGAGCGAGGTCGCCCGCGAGTACGGGGTCTCCCGGCGGTGGGTGATCACCCTGGTGCGGCGCTACCTGGCCGAGGGCGAGGCCGGCCTGGCGCCCCGTTCACGGCGGCCGTTGACCAGTCCACAACGGACTGTCCAGCCCGTCGAGGACGAGATCGTCGCGCTACGCAAGGAACTCGACCGCGGCGGGCACGAGGCATGAGGGCTAACCAGGGCAAGGACGTCCCGGACGTGGTGCTCACCCTCGGATCGGGCATTCTCGGGGCGCGCCGGTGGGGAGGTCACCTGGGCCCGCTTCGCCGCCGGCCGCCGGCCGCCGGCCAGCACGAGGGCCAGGCGGCCACCGAGCCCACTGCTGCGGCACGATGGACGGGTGCCCCTCATTCACAGCCGTGTGATCGACGATCGGTGGCTGGGTGTGCTGACCATCGTCACCGACAGCGACGCGGGTCAGATCCTGGTCACCGGACCGGACGTTCCCACGATGGACCTGCACCGGGTTCCCGGGGCGCGGTCCTCGGAGCTCATCCCGATCGGCACGCGCCGCGGCGAGGACCTCGTGCTCACCGTCGGCGGCGTGCCCGCCACGATCCGGCCGGGTCCCGGACGGCTGAGGCGCCGCTCCCACGACGTCGAGGTGGACATCGGAACTCTCCGGTTCCGGGCGCGGAACGGACCCCGCTCGAGCACCCTGCTGCGCAACGGGCGTGACCTCGGGGAGCTGTACTTGCACCGGGTCGACGGCGACCTCACCGCTGTCGTCGACTGGTCCGACGACGGCGACACCGTGACGCCGGACGCGGTGATCGGCTATGTCCTGGCGATCGCGTTCGGCACCGGGGCGGACCACGCGGCCGTCGTGGTGGCACACGGAGTGCTGGGTATGAGGAGCTGAACGCGCCGCCGATGACGACGTTCACTGACGACGGGCACGGGGGCGCACCATGGGCGGTACTGACCCACCAGCAGCAGCGCCGCGCACGGGGTGGCCAGCCCCGCGTGGGCCTGGTCGGCGACCACACTGCGGCACGACACCGCCGCGGTGTGCGTCGGCGAGCTCGCGCAGCTGACCGAGGCGAGCGCCGCGTTGAGCGTGGATCTCGTGGTCGACGTTCTGGTTGGCCGGGTCCGTGGTAGTGCGAACGCCGTTCGGCGGTAGCCCCGCGGAGGGATGTCAGCGTGTGGCGCGTTCTATGCCTGCCCCTTCCCCAGCTCGGCCGGGACCGCCAGCTCGTGCACCGCACGGATGCCGGGCCCGCATGTCGATGCCAGGGTGGGTGGCGGCATGGTCGGCTGAGGAGGGCTTGTGATGGACGTGGTGAGGGTGGCTACATCGTCGTCGACGTCGCAGCGCTGGTGATCGCCTACACGCTGCCGGCACGATGGACGTCGACTTCGAGACCGAGCCCTGAGGCATCGACGCCGACGGCACGGGCGGCAGCCCGCTGGGATCAGAACGTGGTGTCCCGATCCGCGACGGCCTGCACGTCGATCTCGGCTGCGGCGGCTGCGGCGGCGTCGAGGGTCCACACGTACTCGTTCTTGAGCCGGGCGCCGTCTCCGGCGAACACGCCGGTGCGGTAGGGGTAGAAGCCGACGGTCGGTTCGGTACCGGCGGGCTGGTGCGCACGGCGTTGTGGAAGTCGCCGTTGGCGCGGCGCAGCCCGGCGAGGATCCGGCGCGCGACAGCGGACCGGTCGGACACCTCGGCCCCGTCGACCAGCTGCACCGCCAGGTGCAGCTGCCGGTCACCGGCCGCGTCCTCGAAGGAGATCAGCCGGTGGTTCTCCACCACCGGCAGCAGCTCCGGGTCGGCGTTGATCACGTCGCGCAGCCCGTCCGGGGGGACGACGGCGCCGTTGTAGTCCACGGACAGGTCGCTGCGCCCGTAGTGCAAGCAGGACTGGCAGGTCCAGCTGCCGCTGCTCGATCACGTGCTGGAGGCCGAACCGGCGCAGCACCGGCAGCAGCGCGGGCATTCCCACAACGTGCCCGCGGTCGTGAATGTTGTAGCGGATCCGTGGGTTCAGGTTCTGCGGGCGGGTGATGGTGACGACCAGCTCGCCTGCGTCGTTGGTCTCTATCAGATAGACGTAGGGGTTGAACTGGAACACGTTCGGCAGCACGCCGTACTCGGCCTGCCTGGTCAGCGCGGCGGACAGGGCGGGGTCCGCGGCGATCGCGCGGCGCAGTGCGATAGTGAACTCGGTCTCCATGGCGATTGAGATCTCAGACGGTTGCCGGCCATGGCCGCCGTGGCGGTGACGTTGCAGATGACCAGCACCGGCGCCTCATCGTCCTCCACGTCGGTCGTGGCCGTCCCCCCGGCGGCATTCCCGATGCCGGTCCACGGCAGTCGCGGGCCGCTCTTGCGGGACGAGGTGCCTGAGCCTCGGCCGCGCCTCGCCGGGTTCCACCGGTCGCTGGTGCAGGTCCGCCGCACTGACGAGGAGCAACCCGGCGCGGAGCCCTGACCTGCCCGCCACCCGATGGCGATCCAGCGCCGCGCGTGCGCGTGGACAAGCGCCACCGGATGCGACGCCCCGGATCCGTGGGCTCGGCCCGGGCCGTGACCGAGCACCACACCTCCCTGCTGAGAAAGGCCATCGAGACAGATGAACGTGGGAATCCACAACCGTGCCGTGACCACGGGAGGCGACAGGTCCGGTCCGGTGACGGCCGAGGCGAGGGAGGTGGTGGCGGTGCGCAGTGTCTTCGTCGGGACCCCGGCGTTCCTCGGTCGCATCGACGGCGAGACGCGGTGTGCGTTCTGGTCCGAGGAGCCGGTCGATCACGACTTCGACCCGGGGCTGCTGATCGAGATCGACCTCGCGCTCACTCCGTCGGCTGCGGTGGCGAAGGATATCTCGTGGGAGCGGGTGCAGGTCGATGACTGCTTCAGCGGGCCCAACGGTGTGGTCAGCGGGTCGACGCTCGGGCCGGCGTGGCCCGAGTTGCGGCTGGGCGGGGCGGTGTATCTGGAGCGCGGCTTCCGGGCTGCCCTGTCTGCGGAGCGGCGCCCGGCCTGCCCGCCGGCGGGGATGCGCGGGCAAACGTTCGAGTGCGTGAACGTCGTCTACCCGGCCCGACACCGACGACCCGCGGGCCGGTCAGCGCTACGCGGGGCACTGCGCACAGATCCTCGACGAGCGGGGCTCACTCGCGCGGGTGGCCGTGCACCCGCCGGGTCGGTCGGACGCGCTGGACGCGCCTCCGGTGACGATGTGGATCGACCTCGCGTCGGCGGAGCAGTGCGCACCTGAAAGTCCTGCGGCCCGGGCGCCGGCCCGACGTCCCAGCCCCACGCCCCGACCCGGTCCAGCACGGCAGGGCCGCGGGTGACCATCGTCATCGGGACGTCGTGCCCGGCGTCGGCGCCGGTGACGACAGGGGAGGGCTGGTGGTCACCGAGGAAGACGAGCACGAGGTCGTCGTCGCCGTAGGTCTGGACCCACGACATCAGGCTCTCCAGCGAGTACGCGATCGACTCCTGGTAGGCGGCGCGGATCCGGGTGGGGTCGCTCCACACCGCCACGTCGGGCGCGCCGGGAATGGTGTCGTAGACGGTGCCGTCGCCCACCTCGCCCCAGCCGACCGTCCGGGGTACCGGCGTCCACGGGTAGTGGCTGGTGACCAGCGGGATCTCCGCCATCAGCGGCCTGCGGCCGGGGCGGCCGTGCTCCAGGCGCCCGAACGCGGAGAGCGTGAAGTGGTCGGGGGTGCGGAAGTCGGCGAACTCGCGCGAGCGGTTGCCGACCGCGTCCGAGCCGTGCACCCGGTCGACCCCCAGAACCGCGACTCCGGCCAGTCGAGGCGGTCCGCGGACCGCCGGCCCGCCGGGGGAGCCGCGCCGCGCTCCGGGGCCGCGACCGCGGTCACCGCACCATCCGGTGGGACGGGACGCAGCGGGTGGACGACGACAACGGGCTCCCCCTCAAGGTGGGCTGCTGGCTCTCCTCCGGCACACGCGCCGGGCGGTTCAGCGGCCCCAGCGCGTCCGCTCCCGGTCCGGCCCGGGCCCGCAGCGGCACGTCGACCCGGGCACCTCGGCCGCTCGGCACCCCGGCCGTGGTCGGTCACGGCCGCGGACCCGTGTGCCCACCGGTTCGTCCGTTCCCTTACTTCCGCCCCGCTCGTCCGGTACTTTCACCGTTCGGAGGACGGGCACCGCTACGAGCTCCGTGCCCGTCGAGATCGTGTGGCCCGGCGGCCGACGCGTGCCCGCAAGGTGGTGACGGGGACGCCGGCTGCGCTGCGATGAGGAGCGTCGGATGAGCGATGTGATGACCCGTGCGCTCACGAAGGCCGGAGCCGACGGACTGCACGAGGCCGCCGCGGCCGCACGGGCGGGCCGGGGATCCCCTTCGAGCCCCTCGTTCTACGACGATGTGGGGAAGTACATCGGCGCGGTCCCGGCGCCCGTCCGCTCGATCGTGGACGACTACCGCATGGACGGGTCGTCGAGCGTGCTGGTGCTCTCCGGGCTCCGCGTCGACGCCGCCAGGTGCGGGCGCACGCCGCTGTCCTGGCAGGAGGCCCTGGCCGACGCGCGGCAGGAGCAGGAGGAGGCGCAGCTGGCCCTGCTCGCGGCCCTGCTGGGCGAGCCCTTCGCCTGGCACACCATCCAGCACGGCAGGATGGTGCAGAACCTGGTGCCGATGGAGAAGGAGCGGACGGCGCAGAGCGGCCACGGTTCGGTCGCTCTCGAGTGGCACACCGAGGACGGCTTCCACGAGCAGCGGTGCCGATACCTCCTGCTGCTCGGCATCCGCAACCCCGACGAGGTGCCCACGACCGTCGCCAGCATCCGCGGAGTGGACCTCTCCGAGGGCCACCGGGCGGTGCTCGTACAGCCCAGGTTCCTGATCCGGCCCGACCCCGAGCACCTCCGCCACCTGGCGACCGTCTCCCCGGGGAGCGAGGCGCTGCGACGAGCGCGGGAGATGCACGACCACCCGGAGCCGGTCGCCATCCTCTTCGGTCGACCGGACGACCCCCACCTCCGCATCGACGCCCCGTACACCACGCCGGTCCCGGGCGACCGCGAGGCGGCCGAGGCGCTGGCGGCGGTGGTCGAGCAGCTGGAGGTCGCTCAGCGTGACGTCGTGGTGCGAGAGGGTGATGTCCTGATCCTGGACAACTACCGCGTGGTGCACGGCAGGCGGGCCTTCGAGCCCCGTTTCGACGGGACCGACCGCTGGTTGAAGCGGATCAGCGTGCGGGGGAGGACGGGATCGCTCGTGACCGGGGGGTCGAGGGTCGTCTGACGCGGCCAGCCAGTGATAACGTTCCGCTACATCTTCGCCGTGGTTCGACCCCGATCGCGCCACGTACGAGTTCGGCCCCTGTCCCTATGGAGCGTGCCGTGCCCCGTTCCACCCTCCGTTCGCGTGGGTCGGTCGTCACGCTGCGCGTGCTCGCCGTGCTCGCTGTCCTATGTCTGCAGGCGTGCGCAGTCGCCCCGTCCTCCTCGGGCGCACGCGTCGTCATCGGGTACTCGGCCTGGCCCGGGTGGTTCCCCTGGGAGGTCGCCGAGCAACAGGGGCTGTTCCGGGCCAACGGTGTCGACGTCGAGTTGCGCTACTTCGACAACTACACCGAAAGCCTGGCCGCCCTCGCCGCCGGCGAGATCGATGCGAACAGCCAGACCCTCAACGACACCGTGGCGTCGATCAGCTCCGGTGCCGAGCAGACCGTCGTCCTCGTGAACGACAACTCCACGGGCAACGACAAGATCATCGCGCGGGACGGCGTCCAGAGCCTCGCGGACCTGCGCGGCAAGCGGGTGGCCGTCGAGCAGGGAACGGTGGACCACTACCTCCTGCTGCTCGCCTTGGCGGAGGTGGACCTGACCCAGGCGGACATCGAACTGGTCCCGCTGGCGACCGCGGACGCGGTGGCCGCGTTCACCGAGGGCCGGGTCGACGCGGTGGGCGCCTTCGCCCCCTTCACCTCCACTGCGCTGGAGCTGCCCGGCAGCCGGGCGATCGCCACGTCGGCGGAGTTCCCCGGGGCGATCCCGGACCACCTCGTCGTCCGCGCCGCCATGGCCATCGAGCGTCCCGACGCGGTCCAGGCGGTCGTCAACAGCTGGTTCGACGTCCTCGACTCTATCCGGGCGGACCGCGACGCCGCGATCACCGTGATGGCTGCTCGGGCCGGGGTGGACAAGGACCAGTACGGCTCCTACGAGTCCGGGACGACGTTGTTCACCTGGCGGCAGAACCTCGACGCGTTCACGCCGGGCACGACGTCCCAGCACCTCAACTACCAAGCCAGACAGATCGCCTCGTTCCTGGTGAACGCCGGGCTGATCGAGACTCAGCCGGATCTGAGCGGCCTATTCGATGACCGGTTCGTGCAAGCGGTGGACCGATGACGACGGAGGCCGAGCACCTGCGCGGGCGGCACCGCGGGTCGGTTCGCGACGGGTGGAGCGGCCTGATCGCGCGGCTGAGCATCAGCGGCAGGTTGTCGCTCCTGGTGCTGCTACCGCTCGCCGCGGCCGTCCTGGCCGCCGGCCCGTTCGTCACCGCCCAGGCGTCCGACGCCGCCGCGGCCGGTCGGACGGCGCAGGCGGCGGCGAACACCCGTGCGGTCGCGGCGCTCATGGGCGAGCTGCAGGCCGAGCGGCTGCTCCTGTCGTCGTTCCTCGCGTCGCCCGGGGACGACGGGACGACGGTGCGCCGCCAGCAGCGCACGGTGGACGAGACCGTCGAGCGCGTCCGCACCGAACTCGGCGCCGGCATCTCCGACGAACTGGCGGCCGCCCTCGTCCGCACCGGTTCGGTGCAGGAGGTCAGGGACATCGCGGCTGTGCGGGGCGTCTCACCCGACCGCGTGGCGCGGAGCTACCACGCGGTGATCGAGGCCCTCGTCGACGCGCTGCGACTCGTCTCGCGGCAGGATTCCGACGATGCGCGAGGAGCCCGGCAGCTCACCGCACTCGACGCCCTGCTCCGGGGCGACGAGTTCGCCGAGCTCCGGGGCGCGGCGCTCGTCGCCGCCGCCGTGGACCCCAAGAGCGGCCTGCCCCTGCTGGATGACTCCGGGGCCCAGGCCGGGCTGTTCGTCGAACGCTTCGTGCAGCAGGCCGACACCGACCTGGCCGGCATCGTCGTCGGTGTCACCGAGGAGCAGAGCGCCCAGGACGCCGCGGCCCTCGGCACCCGCCTTCCCGATCCGGGCAATCCCGGCGCCGTGGAGGGCTTCGCCGGCGAGGCGGTGCGAGTGGTCGGTGAGCTGGCCGGCTCCCGGGCCAGCGCCCGCGAGCAGGTCACCGCCCTGATCGCGGGGTCCGCTGTGGAGCGGGCATCGGGCGCGGGTATCACGGCGTGGGCCGTCGGTCTCGGCACGGCGCTGGTGATCCTGCTGGTCGCCGCCCTGTCCGTGCTGGTCAGCCGGTCGATCGCGATCCCGCTCCGGCGGCTCACCGACGGGGCGCGCAATGTCACGGGCCTCGTCACCGGCCTTGCGGAGCAGGAGCTCGCCGACGTCTCGGACCGCGACCAGCGGGCGGACACCCGGCTGCCGCAGCCGGCCCCCATCGAGGTAACGTCGGACGACGAGCTCGGCCGGCTGACCGTGGCCTTCAACCAGATGCGCGCCACGGCCGTCGGCCTGATCGATCGGCAGATCGTCACCAGGCAGAACGTCAGCTTGATGTTCGCCAACGTGGCTCAGCGGACCCAGAACCTCGTCAGCCGCCAGCTCGCGCTGGTTGACGAGCTCGAGCGCAACGAGCAGGACGCGGGGATGCTCGCGAACCTCTACCGGCTCGACCACCTGTCCACGCGGCTGCGGCGCAACGCCGACAACCTCCTCGTCGTCGCCGGCGCCCGGGAGGAGATCGGGGTGACCGGCCCCAAGGATCTGTCGACGGCGCTGCGGGCCGCGCTCGCCCAGATCGAGGACTACAAGCGCGTGGGGATCGCCGATCCACCGGATCTGCAGTTGGCGACCGCCGGGCTCGGCGCCGACCTGGTGCTCCTGTTCGCGGAGCTGCTGGAGAACGCGACCTCGTTCTCGCCCCCCACCGCCGCTGTGGAGGTCGAGGCCCGTCCGGGCGCCAGCGGATCCTGCGACGTGGTGATCGTCGACCACGGCATGGGGATGCCGGCGGACCGGCTCGCGGAGGAGAACAAGCGGCTGGTCGAGCGCGAACGTCTGGACGTCGCGCCGACGACGGTGCTCGGCCTGTTCGTCGTGGGGCGGATCAGCCGGCGGCACGGGCTCTCCGTCCAGCTCTTCGCCACCCGCGACGGCGGCGGCGTGACCGCTCGGGTCACCATCCCCGCCCGGCTGCTGGTCCGGCGGCTCCCCGTCGTGGTGGAGGCACCTGCCGACCCTCGCCTCCTGGAGGCGGGACCCACCGCGATCCCCGCGGTCATCATCCCGTCGGCCACGAACAACGGCCCCTTCACCTGGTTCGCCGACGATGCGGCCGCCAACGGCCGAGCGCCCGCCGGGCCCGGCGCAGGCGGCTTCGGCCCACGGGTGAGCGGCCCGCCGCCCCGCGTGGCGGGTGGTGCGTTCGTCGGGACCACGAACGGGTCCGTCGCCGCGGGCCCGAGGGACGGGGCCGACACCAGGGGCGGCCTGCGCCGCCGGGAAGCGGGGGCGCAACTCCCCGACGCTGGGCGGGTCGTGGCCCAGCCGGGCGCCGATCGCATTCCGGCGCAGCGGCGGCCGCACCACGATCCGTCCATCGCCCGCAACGAGCTCGGGGAGTTCGAGGCCGGCTTCAGCCGAGCGGCGGCAGGGACGACACCGGTCGGCCTGCCGAGCGCTCCGGTGGGTGTGCCCCCGTCGGCAGCCCCGCGGGCCCCGGCGCGCTCGGTACCCAGCGGCCGCTCCGTACCGAGCGGCTCCTCGGTGAGGAGCGGCCCCGCCGTACGGAGCGGTCCCAGCGTGCCGAGTGGCCCCGCCGTACGGAGCGGCTCGTCCGTACGGAGCGGTCCCCCCACACCGACCGGTCCCGACGGACCAGCCCCCGCCGCCCAGCGGTCCGGGCTGACGCGCCGCGTCCCCGGCATGAACATGGTTCCCGAGCTCCGGAGCGGACCCCCGTCACGACAGCCCGCCGGGGAGCAGGCCCAGCGGCCGTTGCGCCATCCCGAGGAGGAGCGTGACCAGTTCGACGCGTTCCAGGACGCGGTGGCACGCTCCGCCCAGCACGACCCGACCAAGGAGACCACAGCATGAGTTCACCCGTCACCGGTGTGAGCACCGTTGCCAACGACTTCAACTGGCTCGTGAACCGCTTCGCGATTAACACGGCCGGGGTGATCGCCGCGATCGCGGTGTCCGCGGACGGGCTGCTCATGGCGCTGTCCTCCGATCTGCCGCAGCAGGACGCCGACCGGCTCGCCGCCATCTCCTCGGCAGTGCTCGGACTGGCCAACGGCGTGTCGGACTCCTATCCGATGGGCCCCCCTGACAAGATCATCATCGAGATGCAGCGAGGGTACCTCCTCGTCTGCACCATCAGCATCGGCTGCTCGCTGGGTGTGCTGGCGACGAAGCAGGCCGGGCTCGGCGCGATCGCCTACGAGATGGCCGTCTTCGCGAACAGTGCCAGCTCGGTGCTCAACCCGCAGCTCATCGAGGAGCTCAAGAACACCGTGGGTCAGTAGGGGGAGCGGTGATGAGCCGTCCGGAGGGAGACCGGGAGATCACCCTGCTGCGGCCGTACCTGCTCACGTCGGGCCGGTCGCAGCCGGTGGACCAGACGATCGAGATCGAGGCGCAGGTGCTGACCGCCCATCTCGCCGAGAGGTCGGCGAACGGGCTGAGCTTCGAGCTTCGGGATATCGTGTCCCTCTGCCTGCAGCCGCTGTCGATCGCCGAGATCGCCGCACGTCTGGACCTGCACATCGGGGTGGCCAGAGTGCTCGTCGCCGACCTGGTCGCTTCCGGATACGTCACCCTCGCGCGACCCGAGGTCGCGTTGAACACGAACCTAGACATGATCGAAAGGGTCATCCGTGGACTCGAAGCGATCCGCTGAGTCGCAGCCCGCCCGACGGCGGCCGCCCACCCCGGTGAAGATCGTCATAGCCGGCGGTTTCGGGGTCGGCAAGACGACGGCGGTGGGATCGATCTCGGAGACCCCTCCGCTGAGGACAGAGGCGTCGATCACATCCGTCAGCGCCGAGATCGACCGCACCGGGTACGTCCCGTCGAAGGTCACCACGACCGTCGCCCTGGACTTCGGGTCCATCACCATCGACGACGAGGTGAAGCTCTACCTGTTCGGTACCCCCGGGCAGGACCGGTTCGGGTTCATGTGGCACGACCTCGTGCACGGGGCCCTGGGTGCGCTCGTGATCGTCGACACGCGGCGCCTCGGCGACTGCTACCCGGCCGTCGACTACTTCGAGAAGACGGGCGTCCCGTTCGTCGTGGCCGTGAACACCTTCGACGGGACGCTGGCCCACCACCTGGACGACGTGCGGTGGGCACTCGCCATGCAGGACCACGTCCCGCTGATCACCTTCGACGCCCGCGCGCGGTTGTCGGTCCGAGACGCCCTACTGGTGGTGCTGCGCACGTCCTACCAGCGCGTCACCACCGCGGCGGCCCCGGTGTCCTAACCGGGCTCGCTCTGGCGGTCGGAGCCGATGTCGAGCACCGGGCCGGGCCCGTCGGCCGGGGCGCTGATGTCCACGACACGACCGCCGTCCGGGACATCCTCGCCGACGGTCCGCTCGGTGCCCCCCGTCGACGACGAGGATTCCCCGGACGGCACGAGGTCGACCGGCG
>Ga0105049_10005469_pt1 | contig 14789 bp, 13 predicted proteins | sample MAT06_FD_78087 | JGI IMG/M metagenome (GOLD analysis project Ga0105049, IMG submission 78087) | Freshwater microbial communities from Lake Fryxell liftoff mats and glacier meltwater in Antarctica - MAT-06 | ecosystem: Environmental > Aquatic > Freshwater > Ice > Liftoff microbial mat | place... | reverse complement strand
GAGAGTTCTCCGATCGTCTGCGCGGCGTCGCGGCACTTGATGCGGAGATCGGCCACCCAACGCTGCGCCGTCGCCCTTTGTCGCGCCCCGTCGATCCAGCCGAAACGCCCAAACGTTTCCTGCTTGGTCAACGTGAGGTTGTCGGCGACGGATTGGTTGAGCATGAGGCCCTCCTCTTTGCGGTTCTCGCTCAGGAAACCGACGTTCTGCCGCCAACGTTCGCGCGGTGTCGCTCTCGATCGCGGCGAGCCGACGATCAGCACCTCCCCGGCGTCGAGTCGATCGAGCGCGAACACCGCGCGCAACAAATCCGTACGACCTGCGCCAATGAGTCCGGCTAACCCGAAAATCTCGCCGGCATGGAGGGCAAAGGTCGCGTTTTTCAAGCGCGGCCGCGCCGCCAACGTCTTTACCTCCAGCACGATCGCGCCCGACGCATGCGCCGTGCGCGGGTAAAGGTCCTTCACCTCACGGCCCGTCATCAGGGCGACGATCCCATTCAGGGTCGCCGTCTTCATGTCTCCACTGCCGACGGTTTCCCCGTCTTTCAGCACGGTGTAGCGGTCGCAGATCCGGCGGCACTCTTCCAGAAAATGACTGATATAGATCACGCTGACGCCCTGCGCGCGGAGCCGAAGAATGGTCGCAAAAAGTTTTTCGGTGTCGCCCTGCGTAAGGCTGCTGGTCGGCTCGTCCATGATGAGCACGCGGGGCTGGCCGAGGAGCGCGCGGGCGATTTCGATCACCTGCTGCTCGGCGATGGAAAAAGCTCCGACCGGCCGGTCGAGATCGAGGCTTTCATGCCCAAGCTGGGCGAGCGCGGCGCGCGCGCGTTCGCGCGATTTGCGCCGGTCGATCCAGCCAAGCGAAGCCGACTCGGCCCCGAGCAGAATATTTTCCTGTGCGGTGAGGTGCAACGCGAGGTTGAGCTCCTGATAGATCATCGCGACGCCGTGGAGCCGGGCATCGTGCGGATCGACCGGGCGGAAGGCTTCTCCGCCCAGCGTCATCGTGCCCGAGTCGGGCGCGTGCGCGCCGCTGAGTATCTTCATCAGCGTGCTCTTGCCCGCGCCGTTTTCGCCGATCAGGGCGTGGATTTCGCCCGGAGCGATTTCGAGCGAAACTCCGCGCAACGCCCGGGTGGCACCGAAGCTCTTTTGAATATCTGCGAGGGAGAGAACCGGTGCCGACGTCATTTAGCGGAGATACTTTCCCAATGGCGGATTCATGAGTTCCGCGATCTCGGGTTGGTTCATGTTCTCGCGCGTCACGAAACCGACTCCGGTGTCGATCACCGGCTCGACTTTCTCGCCGCGCAGGACGGCGACCGCCGTCTTCACGCCGAGGTAACCCATCGCAAGCGGATTCTGCACGACGATACCCTGCACGTCGCCGGCCTTGAGTCCCGCGTTGAGCGTTTCGCCCGCATCGAAGGCGACGAACTTCACCTTGCCGCCCGCCAAGCCGGCGTCGCGCAGCGCGAGCAGCATCCCGGAAGCCGCGGACTCGTTGGAAGCGAATATGCCATTCACCTGACGACCGAAACGATTCAACAAATTTTCCGACACCCGCCTTGCGGTGTCGCGGGTGGCCCCCGCGTGCTGGTCCGTGGAAAGCAACCGGATGTTGGGAAAGCTTTTCTTCATCACTTCCAAAAACCCCTCCTCGCGCTCCTCGGTGCTGGCGGAGCCGACCTGACAGCGGAGGAGCACCACGTTGCCCTTGCCCTCGAGCAGTTGCCCGAGATTGCGCGCGGCGATGCGACCGCCTTCGCGGTTGTCCGTCGCGATGAAGCTCGCGGGCGCCTTCGATTCGAGCGCGGAATCGATGATCACGACGGGGATTTTACCCCGTACCGCCGTCTCGACGGGAGCGACGAGCGCCTTCTTGTCGAGCGGTGCGAGCACGATGGCGCTCACCCGCCGGCCGATGAAATTCTCCACCACTTGCACCTGTTGCTCGCGGTCGTCCTCCTTCAACGGCCCCTTCCAAATCAGGTTCACCACGATCCCTTTTTCGGCCAGCTCGAGTCGCGCCTTCTCGGCTCCGGCATGGACGGACTTCCAGAATTCGTGCGTCGACCCCTTGGGGACGACGGCGATTTGATAGGTCTCGACCGCCCCTGCGGAAGAGGCCAGCGCAACGGCGAGGAACCAGGCTGACAGTCGATTTTTCATGGAGAAGAGTAGAATGAGGGCGCGCGAGATCGGGTGCAAACTAAAGGACCTCGATCGTCGCCTTCGGCACAGCGGGATTGCGGCGATTCGCACGCGGAAGACGGAGGGCATTTTCGGAAGCGCAAAGCGGTGCGCGATCCGCGGCTCGCTGTCCCCACGCCCTGCTTCGACGAGCGCGACTATTTCGCCAAACGTGCCCGGCAGCGCGTTGGGACTCGCGTATACGTCGGCTCCGAGTTCGGCGGCATGCGTACGCACACGACGCATCGCAGACTGCCGTCGGCGCAGCGGACGAGCGGAGTGCCTTATGCACGTTTGGGAACGGTGCGATCCTGCACGCGGATGCCGACCCTATTGCGTGTCGCGAGGCGGTCACCTCGTTTGCGGAACCGCTCGGGCCTTGGTAAACGGAAGAGTCTTGTCGGTCATCGGCGCAATGAGTCACGGTCCCAGATCTTCGAGCCAGGACGGTGTGCCTAAGGCGAGCGCGGCCAGCGCTTGGTCGATGTGTTTTTGGGAGCGTCCGCCGATCAGCGTGCAGTCGACCGAAGGCCGTTGAAGCGCCCAGGCGAGCGCGACCGTGGGAAGACTTTGTCCGGCCGCCTTCGCGACCGATTCCATCCGATCCAACCGTTCCCAGGCGTGCGGCGTGAAGTAGACGTTCCGGTGGCCCGGGATCACCTCGAAGCGGCTCCCCGCCTCGACCCCTTGCCGGTGTTTCCCGGTGAGAAATCCGGCACCGAGCGGGCTGTATCCAAAAATACATATACCTTCTTGCCGGCAGAGTGCCCGGAGCGAGGCGTCGACGTGGCTGACGGCGAAATTGTGATTGTTCTGCACCGCTTGCAGACGCGAGAAGCCATTCGCCCGCTGAATCTCGCACACCCGGCCGAGTTGGGCTGCATCGAAGTTGCTGCCGCCGATCGCGGCGACCCTTCCGGTCGTGAGTGCGGTTTCCAAAACTTCCAGCACTGCGGGATCGAGCAGATCGTCGCTCCACTGATGAAGGTAGAGCAGGTCGACGGTCTCGAGTCCGAGGCGTGTCAGACTCTCCCCGATCTCGTTTTCGATCGTTTCGCGGCGGTAGGGCGGGCGGATCTTGGTCGAAAGGACGAGGGTTCCCGCCGACAGTGCGCGGTCCTTGATCCACGAGCCGAGGATGCGCTCCGATTCACCGTTGGCATAGGCGGAGGCCGTATCGAAATGCACGATTCCATTTTGGTGGGCGTGGTCGAGCACGGCGTAGGAGGCGGCTCGATCGATTTCTCGGCCGAACGTGACACACCCGAGGCCAAGGCGACCGACGCGGGAAGCAAGGGAAGAAAAAGAGGACATTTTGGTGAAACGCGATACGCTCGGCCGCGTTGCAAGAAGAAAACTGCCTCGGGCGTCGCTGGGACCTCAACGTTTAACCAGCTCCGCGCGCATTTTGCCTTCGATCGGGTTTGACGGTTTTGGACCCATATTTGCCGGAAGCGTCGGTCGAGGCCGGTGACTCTCCCTTTGACTTAAATGCATTATAATTGCGTTATTTGTAAAATTCTCGATGGATTTTTCTCTCACTATGGACGGACAGCATTCGGATGCGCAGGTGGTGCGGCGAGCCTGCTACTAAACCTAGGTAGCGTCGTCGTTTGACCTCATGAAAATCATTAAAGACGGTGGCCACCGCTTGTTTGAAACCGATCCAGAGACGATGAAGTATGTATCCTCGATGATCGAGAGTCTGCGTCGACGCGGACTCGATGCGGTTCGGGAATTCAGCACGAAGTTCGACGAATGGTCTCCTGCGAGTTTTGAGCTCACCTCCGCAGAGATTGAAGAGGCCGTTGCAAAATGTTCGGACCAACTCAAGGCGGGTACGGCCTTTTGTCAGGGTAATGTCCGGACATTTGCCCAGGCGCAGATGGCCACGCTTCGCCCGCTTGAGTTCGAATCGCGCCCCAGAGTCTGGTTGGGACACCGTCACATTCCGGTCCGTGGTGTCGGTAGTTATGTTCTTGGAGGTCGTTACCCTATGTTCGGCTCACAGGCTAGTTTGTCCTCACGATCCGTTTCGTGAGGCTATCTTTCTAGGGCTCGCATAGTTGCGCTCGATCAAGGGCCCGACCCTCGATCGGGTTTCCGAGCCATGCGGACTCGGCAGAGGTCGCCGCTCCGAAGGGGAGAACTTTCGGGTAACCCCTACACTTTCGCTGTCCAGTCTTAGATTGCCCTGGAAACCGATTCGAATTCGGCGATCGCGGAGGGTTCTCTCGATTCTTCGACGGAGACATCCAAAGGCGCAGTTGGGCGTTTGAGATTTCGATTTAGAATCGTCCGCAACGCGTCGACTCGTACCGGTTTGGCGATGTAGTCGTCCATGCCGGCGTGAAGGCACGCTTCTCGGTCTCCGATCATGGCATTGGCGGTCATTGCCACGATTTTGAGGCTGTGGGGAAACGCGGGGTCCCCGGCCGCCTGGCCCGCTCGGATCGCGCGTGTCGCGGCCAGACCGTCCATAACCGGCATTTGTTGGTCCATCAAAATCAGTGCGTATCTTCGCTTTCGCAAAGCACCGATCGCCTGCCCGCCGTCCGCGACGACGTCGACTTCGTATCCCAGTTTTGCCAGCTGGAGTTGGGTGACGCGTTGATTGACCGGGTTGTCCTCCGCCAAAAGGATTCTCTCCGGATAAAACGGGTCGGCAGATTCGCACGTTCCGGTCAAAACCGCTTCAGAAGAACGTTTGCGCCCCTCGACGCTCGTCGGGGTCGGTCGGCCTTGGTCGTCGTGGAGTACGCTGACGGACGTCGTTAAAGGGGCGATCGGACGGTCCAGCAAAGACGCCGTGAACCAGAACGTGGAACCTTCGCCGGGAATGCTTTTCACTCCGATCTCGCCTTCCATCAGACCGACGAGCCGGCGGCAAATGGCCAGGCCCAATCCCGTACCGCCGAACTTTCGAGTGGTGGAAGCGTCGGCCTGCACGAAGGGTTGAAAAAGCTTGCGCTGCACCGCTTCGGAGACGCCGATACCGGTATCGCTGACTTCGAAGCGAAGAAGCCGTTTCTCCGTCACCGACGAAACCGAAACGCAGACTTCGCCGCGTTCCGTAAACTTGATCGCGTTGGCGACCAGGTTCAGGAGGATCTGCCGCACGCGCACCGGATCTCCGCGCATTTGCCGAGGGAGTTGAGGATTCACTTGGCAGCGAAGAGAGATTCCTTTGCGCGCCACTTCATTTGCCTGCAGATCGAAGACGGCCTGCATTTGGGAGATGAGATCGAAGTCTATGACTTCGAGCGTAAGATGACCGCTTTCGACCTTCGAAAAATCGAGAATGTCGTTGATGATCGTGAGCAGCGCCTCGCCACTCTGTGCGATGGTATCGGCTAATTCGCGCTGTTCGTCCTTTAAGGGTGAGTCGAGCAAGAGATTCGCCATGCCGATCACCCCGTTCATCGGGGTACGAATTTCGTGACTCATGTTTGCCAGAAACTGCGACTTGGCTCGGCCCGCATCGAGGGCCAAGTCACGGGCGGAGGCCAGTTCGCGCAAATTCCGCTGCAAGAGGTGATGTTGCAGTTGTACGAGCGTGTGAACCGAGATGAATCCAACAAAACGCTGGTCGGAATCCAAGAGGAGGATGTCTTCGTTGAACGAAGCTTTGTCGCGGAGCATCACCAGCCCGAACACCGTTGCGATCGGTTGCCCCACCGAGAGGTTGAAGAAGTGAGGACGCATGGCCTCGGTGACGGGTCTGCCGGCGTAAAGTGCAAAGCCGTATCGGGTGGCGAGGAGCTGATCGACGTGATCCAGATAAAGTAAACCCCTTACGCTTCCTTGCTCGACCACCGCGGCAATTTGCACGTGATTCTTTCTAAGGGCGGCTAGCGCCGTCTCGATCGATATATCTAGCCGGATAGCAGTGCTATGCGTGACCAGGCTTTCAAGGAGCGCAGCGTCTTCCAGCCGCTCGATCGACGACTCGATCAAACCCATCGCCGGAAAAGACGATATCGGACCGTTCGAGGCGGGGAGAGTGCGACTCATGCGACGTTTACTTCGGACTTCCGAGAGTGTTCTGCTCTCGCGATTGCGACGAATAGGTTACAATCGTGCAAAGAGAAGTCCGCGACCGGCTTGCGTGGCGCTTAGGAGCCGATTTGTAACAATTTTTTACGATGACGGTTTCGCGTTCTGGCAGTAGTGTGTTTCACGTGTCATCGATGTGAAACCGTTCCCTCCTCCCGGCATGAAAGGCGATCGTTGGGCAACTGGATTTAGACTTCGACTCGTAGGTGCAGCGCTGAGCTTTCTGTATCAGTCGCTTCCTGTGACCGTCCGATCGTCGGGTTTCCTCTATTCGTCACTGGCCGCCGTTGCCCGTTGCGGGGAGTTCGCCGCTCTCACGGCGGGACTCGGCGGTTCGGTGCACGCTCTGGCTGGAGCGACCCAGCTAGTCACAAATCCGGAATCGCCCCGCGCGGTCCTCGGAACCCCATTTACCTTGGTGTTCGCAATTGTGGGGGCTCCCTCAGATCCGGGCTCCTATGAAATTCGCGGTGCGCTGCCTCCGGGTATGGCTATACCCGGATTGGTGGGTGACCTCTTAAACGGATTTTCCGGTAGTTTGGCGGGAACACCATCCGCCGCCGGGCAATACACGCTAAATTTCCGAGCTTGGTTGAGCGCGAACAAGCAGGGGAAAGGCGGCGATTTTGTCTATGCGTTGCCCTTGCTCGTGGTTGCACAGCCCAACGTTACACTGCAGCCGTCCAGCCGAACCTCCCGTCCCGGCGATCGGGTCGAATGAAATGCGGTCGTTCGAAATCCGGGGGCCGTCCGGTACGAGTGGCTCAAAAACGGCAGCGTTCTCGCGACGACGACTTCGGTCGTGCACAGGATAGAAAATGTCCAGTCGAGTGATGCCGGACTCTACACCGTGCGCGCCGTCTACGAGAACGGGTCTTTCGAATCCGCTCCGTCTCCGCTCGGTATCGTCGCCGAAACCAAGGTAGTGGGCCACGGTCTCGAGGTGGGAACGGACGTTCGTCATCCCAACGGCAACATTTATGACCAGATACTTTTGACCGGTGACGGCGCGACTGTATCCGCGGACCCGTGACAGGTCACGAGGGTTTCGTTCCTGGATCTCGATGAAGCCATCGTTCAAGCGGAGTTCAGCGGAAAAGGAAGTCTTACGATCGTCTTGGAGTCTCCTTCAGGACCGGCGCTCCCCCGCAATTTTAATCAGGAGGTGACTTACATGAAGGGACATCCTTGCCTCATTGTCGCCGGTGGAGACGAATCGACTCATGTGAGCCTGTTTACAGTGGGAAAATTGACCGCGGTCGATCCGACCGGCAACTACGACTCGGGGAAGCCGCCGTCCGCGAGCAATGACCCGGCGAAAAATGGCAGTCCGCTCTTTAAAAAAGACACGATCTACGACGGCGTCGCCGATGCCGGCGTCTTGGTCATCGTCAACGAAAGCGGAAAGATGGGTGGCGTTTTCTTTGGAAACGCAGAGTTTTTAGGACGAACGGTCGCACAGGGATCTATGCACCCGACGTTGCAATGAGCCAATCGGTGCGCATCGGAAACATCTCTGCGCTCGACCGAGCGACCCCGGTGTTGGTCCTTGGTAATGCCGAAATGGTCAGCGTACACGGAGGGAATCTCTTTCAAGAGAATGGGCAGGCCATCGAAACGCGGGGCCTTTCGATCGTGGCGATGTTGCCTGGGGTCACCTCCCATAATATTCCGAACTTAGCACAAATGAACGCCGGAGTTCTTCAGCGCGACGGTCAGGATATCACCGCAAGCGCGATCCGGAATCCGATGCCATAAAAGAAGGTTTCCGGGTTTCCGGTGCCACGTCGGAAAACCCTTGCCGTATTCGAACGGAAACGCCTGAACCCGGGGGTTGTCGGATCGATCCTTTGCAGGCCAATCTAGACTCCCGTTAAATCTACGCGGATGAGGAAATCGTCACCCGGTTGTCGCAGGATTGTCGCGCCATCGTGGCTGGCATGGGAGACTCTCTTGCCCTGACTTCATGAAAAACGGAAAAACGAAAGGTGCCCGAGCGTCGCAGCCCAAGTATTTGCGGGAGAATGTCGCGGTAATGCGGGCCAGAAGTCTGCTTGCAGCCGCCAAGGCCGCCGCAAAGTTGGCGAAAGCGGCGGTGAAGGAGGCGCGTCGGAATCTCAAGAAATCGAAGAAGGAAGCGAAGGCCGCTCGGCGTGACCGCGTGTGAGTCCGGCTTCGGTGTGACGTTTTCGAGACGGCTCGTTCTTCGTTTAAACGCGCCGCTGCTACCCCACCTCCGCGCCGTTAACCTAAGGCGCTTCTCACCGCGTTTCAGGCTCGAATTTCTTCATCTGCAACGGCGTCCTGCATAAGCACCCCGCGCGAACCGAGCGTTATTACCATCTCCATGAGTCGGTCGGTGGTGGCACCTTTATAAACCGATTCGAGAACGACTTCGGCCGTGTGCGTTGAGCAGGCGGCGGTGGCCTCAAACAGAGAATCCTCGCTCATATCGTACTTCGATTGGCGGATCACTTCGACGAGGATCTGGTCTTCGTCTCCGATTCCGGAAAACACGATTTGGGAACGGCGGTCCGCAGGGTTCACCATCAGCTGGCCCGTTTCGGCGCGTGCACGCGTAAGCCACAGGTGCGCTTGGACTTTGAAACGGTCTGCTCCAAATTCTTCCAAGACGAGTCGACTGAGGTTTCCTCGTTTGTCGATGAAGTAGCCTTCGAGGCAGGCTGCGTCGGAGGGAGCGGTGTTCGCAGGCGCGGTTTCCGCGAAGCGGTTGCGGACGAGTGGAGTGGGCAAGGACAATGCCGTTTCGGAGTCGTCGTGGTGACGATCGCGATGCCCTCGATCCGTGGGAGGCAGCGGAGAAGTGGAGAGAGTGGTGAAAGCGGTCATGCTCGTTATGCTCACATACTACTCGATTAATCGGTTCTCCGCATGCTTCAGGGAAACATTTTACCGGAACGTAAAGTTCGTTCCGATGGGAACAGCGTCGTGGAGAACGGTGCGTATTATCGCAAAATTATGGCTAAATTACGGATAAAACGTAACATTGCAGCGATTGCGGATGGGTGTGGGTGTGTTACAGACAGGTGACATCGGTTCGTGGCTGTCGGGGATTTCCCGGTATGCCCACCCTTATCTGTAATCTCATGAAATCCGAAAAAAAGAAGGAAACGAAGGCTCTCAGCCCGTCTGAAAAGCATCTCGCATCGGTCAAAGCGCACGTGAAAGACGCCAAGGCCGTGCTCAAGCTTGCCCGCAAAGAATTGAAAAAAGCGAAAAAGGCCGTGAAAGCCGCGCGCAAGCAAACGAAGGCAAGCGGTCTTGGGAAGGTTCAGCCCAAACCCCGCGTGAAGAATCCCTCGAAAAAGCCAGTCGCGAACGAGTTGGGCCGATCGTCGTGACGCGGACGTCGCCGTCTTTGTCGAAGCGCCGCTGAGGGAGCGCGATGGTTTTCACAGCGGTGGCGAGTCGCACCGCGTCAGCTCGTCGGCGACCTGACGGTCGCTCCGGCAGCGCGGGACCTTGTTTTGACCGCCCCATTTGGCGTGCGAGCGCATCCAGAGTTCGAACGTTCCCGGACAAAGCGATCTCACCGAGGGACAATCGAGACCGCCGCCTTTTCGCTTCGCTTCATAGTCGTCGTTGAGTCGTTGCAATGCACGGTCCAACGCAAGCGCGGCAGCTCGCGGGTCGCCGAGCGTTCCGGATTTCAGCTCGATGAACCATTCGTGGCTTCCGCGATGGACACCGTGCGATGTATCCACAAAACGAGGCGCAACATGGAAGTTAGCTACGGTCAGGCCGAGTGCGTCCCCGACTTCGCACAAAGAATCCGTGAGCTCTTTTTCGATCACGTGCTCGCCGAAGGCGCTCAACTGCAGCCGGGTTCGCCCGACGTAGATCAGCCTGGGAGGTTCGGTGGAGACAAAGCGAACGACGTCGCCAATGGCATATCGACAGAGTCCGGCCGGAGTGGTCATCAGCAGAACGTAGTCGACACCGGTTCGAACGCCGGCGAGCGACACCGCTTCGAGACCGCTCTCGGCGAGCCTGGTTTCGTCATAATGCGCGAGCGGGATAAATTCGTAGAAAATCCCGGCGTTGGCGATCAGTCGGAGGCCTAGCTCGGCGGCGGCGTCCTGTGCGGCGACGAAGCCCTCCGAGGCTGGATAGACTTCATGGAAATTCACTCCCGGACCGGCGGCGGACCGCAGCTGCGTTTCGAAGGGACCCAGCGGAACGCCTCCATGGACCACGCATTCGAGTTGCGGCCAAAGCGTTCGAAGCGTCGGTGCTCCGGTTTGCCGCCGCACTTCCTCGGCCAGAATGAGAAGCCAGCTGGGAATGCCGGCGATCATCGTAAGATTACGGCTCGCGGTGCGCGCGACGATCGCCCGGAGTTTTTCCGGCCAGTCGCAGATTTGGGCAATCTCGCGTCCCGGTTCGTAAAGCGCCCGTTCTGCCCATTTCGGAAGGTTGAGCGCGGTGATTCCGCTCAAGTCGCCGCTCCAGGCCAGATAGGGCGCAGATTCCGAGATCGGGGCGAGCGAGGTGGAGCCTCCGAGGAAAAGGTGCTTACCCTTAAACAGGTCCGACCGACCCACGCGACGCGTATAAAAGCAAAGCGAGTCCAACCCGGCTTTGCGAAAATGGCCGAGCATCGCGGGCGTGATCGGCAAATACTTGGTGCGTCCCGAGGTGGTGCCGGACGAGACGGCGTAGTGGGCGCACTGACCGGGCCAGAGCACGTCGGCCTCGCCCCGTTTCATTCTTTCGATCCAAGGTGCGAACGCTTCGTAGCTGCGAGGAGCGACTCGGTTTCGAAAATCGGCGTACCGTATCCGAGCCTCGATCCCTTCGGCGCGGCCGAACTGGGTCGTGGCGAAGCCGATCATCAGCGCAGCTCGCGCGTTCTCCTGCTCGGCGATGCCACCGCCCGCCTTGCGGAGCTGATGGGAGAGTCGGGCAGTCCTCACCGCAGCGCCGACCGCGACGGCGCGGTTCAGCCACGGACGGCGTGCGGGCGGAGCGGGGATGGTAGCGATCATGCGGCGATCGCCAGTCCAGCTTGGCGAACTTCGCGATAGAATGTCTCCAAGTGCGGGAGAAAATCGACGACGTGAAAAACGAGGGAAGCGTGCTGTACCGGTGCGTCGCCGGGACGAGCGAGCACGTTTTCGACCCTCCCGTTGGGGAGGTAGGCACGCGTGGCACGATCCAGCGCAAAGCGGGTGGGCGAGTGCGGGTCGAGCACTGCCTCCTCTCGCTCCGCAAAAAGCACCAACGCGGGCGCCTCCGTGAGGGGTGCGAGTTGAGCGGAGAAACCGTCGGTCAGCGGCGGCATCGAAGTGAGCGCGCGCACCCTTTCGAGCGAGCCGAGGGTGGTGATCTCGCGGATGCTGGCAGTGACACTATCACGGATCCGTCCAATGTCCTGAACCGACATCAATTGTCGGAGCGCCGTTTTGTTTTGGGCTCCGGCCTCGAACATCCGTCTAAAGACGAGGCGGGATTTTTCCACGGAAGCGTCCGTGACGGGCTTCTCCGCTTCCAGATAGGGCAGAAGGGCGCGTCCCAGCAAGGTCGCCGGTTTCGCGGAGGTGGGGTCGATCACATCGGCGAGACAGGCCACTGGACTCACGAGCACGAGAGCGCCAAGACGCGCGGTTCGATTTCCGCGGCGCAGCCACTCCAGGGCGATTCCGGCACCGAAACTGACACCAAAGAGAACCGGGGCACAGCCTTGGGAGGAAAGCTCCTCCACGAGATCGTCGAGCTGGGCGCAGAGCAGGGGAAGCGAAAAACGTTCGCGAGGGTACTTGATATAGTAGACGTCTCCCGAGCGGAGGAGAAGCCTCCGCAGCAGGAAAACCTGATCGACCGCATCCGGCACGAATCCACCGAGCACGATCGTAGGACTACGTCCGCGACCCGGTTCTCTCAAGATGGTCGCAAGCTGCGCTTCGCAGGCATTGCCCTCGCGAAGAAGACGCGCCCGTTCGCGAGACTCCATGCCAGCGTGCTCGCGACAGCAGGGCGGACGAACGCGCTTTTGGGTGGTCCGTGCCCAGGCACGAAACGGTTGGAGCGACGAAGTCCGCAGGTTGGTGAGCAGGGACAACGCAGGACCAAAGTTGAGTGCTGGCATCATGCTAAACGCCGGGACGGTCGGCGAACTCACAATTGGAAAATGCGTTTGTCATCGAAAAATCACCCGGCGGAAACCCGATCGTCACGTAGTCGACTGGGGGTTACGGGAGTTCGTAGATTTCGATCAGGCTTACGCCGACCGCATCGCCGGTTCCGTTGACTCGGACGGTATAAGCTCCCGGATCGAGTTGCAGGAGCGTCGCTGCGTCCTTGCTTCCTTCGGTGAAAGAGAACGCGCCGGCGAGCTGTGCAGAGGTGCGGATTTCCGCAGCGTTTGGCGCGTCGCTCCAGTTGTCGTTCGTCCGTACGACCCGACCCTGTTGGTCGAAAACGGTGAGGATCGGATCCGCCAGCGAGCCGGTCACTCCGAATCCTGCCAGCGCAGGTCCTGCCGCCCGAACCAGGGTGGGCTTCGGTTTGGCGCCGGTGACGACGAATCCGAGAATGTGCGAATTGCTTCCGCTTCCTGTGATCGCGCGGCTCGAGACGTTGACGAGGCGACCGGGGAGCGTCAGGCGGTAAACGAGAACCATCGTGTCATTGTCGAGAGCGGCCGAGTACGCCGTGCCGTCCTGGAAACCCGAGGTGGTGATGAAGTCGTTGTCGTTTCCGACGAAAAGAAACCAATCGTTCGGTGCGGTCGGATCGAGCGCCGGCACGAGGGAGAGGGCCTCCCACTTTTCGGAGAGCGTATTGGCGGTATCGACCGGACCGTTGTTGAGACCGAATTTGGCGAGTTCGTCGGTCTCGTTCATATTGACGAGAATCCCCGAGGTCGCGGGAACGATTCCGCTGGCCAGAACGCCACCGGGAGCGATCGGAGTGGCGCTCGTGTCGAAGGCGGTGCCTGCGATGTTGGTCGCGCTGGTTATGTCGTAGACGAGAATCGCTCGATAAAGCGAAGTGACTGAGGCGTTGCCCCGTCCGTTGCCGTCGCGGGCCAGCACCAGAAACTGGGTGTTGTTCAACGCCAGGAGCTCGCTTTGTGCAGGTACTCGGGTGCCTGTACCGAGGGGATAAGTCGGCAGTGCGATGACATACTCGCCCTTCAGGACAGGCGCGGCCGCGGTGGCGAGATCGTAGGCGAGGAGGCGGGTGTGGCGCCGCGGTCCCGCGCCTCCGGTGCCTCCGTCCTGACGGGTAGCCGACTGGAGCAGCGCGAAGAGCGTCCGACCGTCGGGCGAAATCGACAGGCCTTCGAGGCCTTGGTTATTCTGGCGACCGGTGGTGGGATCGGCAGGGGAAGGCGCAGGTTGATTGGGACCTGGATTGTTGGAAGCAAACGAATCGGCACCGTTCCGCTTGGGAATGAACGCCTCGGGTGGGCGGATGACGGACGTCAGTTTTCCGTCGGCGGAAAATTTGAAGATGTAGGGACCGTATTCGTCACTTACCCACACGGAGCCATCGGCATTAATCACGATGCCCTCGGGATCGATCGAGAGACGTCCATTGAACGCCTGGGGGAGGGCCGGAAAGCCTGGGCGCGAACCCGTACCGCTGGAGGTGGGATCCAGCGAGGTGAACGGTGTGCCGTCCGCTTCCGTAAAAAGAATGGTGTCCGTGAGCGCAAGGCTGACCTGAGTTTGTTGGACTCCGCCGGTCGCGAAAGGGGTGAAGGCGACGGATACTTTGTTGTAGCGTCCGCGGTAGTTGGTGGTTCCAGCCACATTGTAACCGCGGTCGGGTTGAGCGATGAGAGTGCCCGCATACGAGCCATCGGCGTTGCGCCGCCAAGTCCCCGGTTGGAACGAAAACGCCGAGAACGAACCGAACGTCTCTCCGAATTTGTCTTTGAGATCGGAGCGCAGCCGGCCCACGCCAACCAAGCCGCGATTGATGAAAGTCTGATTTCCGACCGAGACTGGGTCACCCGTACGGGCCTCCGCAAGGGGAGCGATGGCTAGTGAAAGCCACGTCACTCGGCTGAACAGCGCAAGGCGCACGGAACAAAAAGGATACTTCATGCAATGCCATCATTGCTCGCGCTCGCAACGGTCGAGCGCCAATTGTGTGACGAACGGGTTAATTCTAAAATGGCGGCGGATGGAAAAGTGTAAGTGTAGGTGAGGAAGCGCGCGCATTTCACGGGTTCGTCACGATTCGGGTCTTGCGAGCTATCGGATGGGCGGCGAGAAAGCTAACTCCGGGCAATTGCAGCATCTTCTTCGGCGCCGGCGATTCCGTTACGAACACATGGCGATCGTGAAACATGTTCGCGACGGGCGCACATTGAATTTGTCTCGGGCCGCACGAGTGTTGGAAGTGGGCGGATGTCCCGTCTTTCGCGCCTCGTTTGCGCTCGATCCCTTCACCTCTCGGTGTTGACTGTGGCGGTGTTCGTCGGGTGTCCCCTGCTCGCTCAGCAGGCCGCTTCGACGTCGCCGGAAGGCGGCGCGATCGAAAAAAAGACGATCGAGATGG
>Ga0105049_10005466_pt1 | contig 14790 bp, 14 predicted proteins | sample MAT06_FD_78087 | JGI IMG/M metagenome (GOLD analysis project Ga0105049, IMG submission 78087) | Freshwater microbial communities from Lake Fryxell liftoff mats and glacier meltwater in Antarctica - MAT-06 | ecosystem: Environmental > Aquatic > Freshwater > Ice > Liftoff microbial mat | place... | reverse complement strand
TCAGGTTCTAGGGTGCCGACTAAAAGCCGCTTCACAACCGCCCACCTTGGGGATTTCAACCGCTTCCATTTTAACTAAAAGCCGCCCTAGAAGGGCAGGGTTTTAGACCCATTTTTTTGATAATACCAACCCCTGGTGCGGACCACATCCCCTATCGGTGTAGAGGCCGCGAGCCGATTGCCTCCGGCGCGGGCGCGCGCTTCCGCCGAAAGCCTGCCACAATAAGGGGAGAACTAACGGCAAGGGCGGAGCAACAGGATTGTGGCAAGGGTTGCACTAGAAAGAATTACCCGTCGCTTTAATGCAGGGGCGGCCATCGACGACATTACCTTTGAGGTGCCCGATGGTGAATTTTGGGTCTTGGTGGGGCCGTCGGGTTGTGGCAAATCTACGATTCTGCGGACGATTGCAGGGTTAGAGCCAGCAACCGATGGGCGGCTATATATTGGCGATCGCCTCGTCAACGATATCCCAGCTCGGGAGCGCGATGTGGCCATGGTCTTCCAAAACTACGCGCTATATCCCCACATGACCGTCGCCGCCAACTTGGCCTTTGGCCTCAAAATGCGAAAGGCAGACCCTAGCACCGTTCGCGATCGCATTGAAGGAGTAGCCCAAGCGCTAAATATCGCGCACCTACTCGACCGCAAGCCGCGCCAACTGTCGGGGGGGCAGCAGCAACGGGTGGCACTAGGGCGGGCGATCGCCCGTCAGCCCCAAGTTTTTTTGTTAGATGAGCCGCTGTCAAACCTCGATGCCCAACTCCGCGACGACACCCGCGCCGAACTCAAGCAGCTCCATCAAACCGTTGGCATCACCACCCTCTACGTCACCCATGACCAAGTAGAAGCCATGACCTTGGCCGACAAAATTGTAGTGCTCAACCAAGGCCGAATCCAGCAAATTGGCGATCCCCAAGAAATTTATGCTAACCCCACCAACCAAATGGTGGCTTCCTTTATGGGTAGCCCGCCAATGAACCTGATCTATGCGACCTACCAAGACGGCTACTTTCACTTAGACTCTTACAAAATCCCTTGCCCTAAGGCGTTTCAAGCAACCCTCTCCCCCACCCAAGGGCAACGCTTTACCCTCGGTGTGCGCCCCGAGCAGGTGCAGGTCGTCCCCGAAAGCAGCCCCCATCTGTTGGTGGGCGTGGTTACCTTAGTCGAACCCCTAGGGCGAGAAATTTTGGTGCGGGCGATGGTCACGCCAACCGCAAACACCACGCCCCCGATCCTCAATCTCACCCTGTCTCCCCAGCAACGGCCTCGGGTGGGCGATCGCCTCTCCCTCCAATTCCACCCAAGCGACCTTTGCATCTTTGACGCCATCACCGGGCAACGCTGCCTTTAGCCACCTTTAGGTTCGTTCAACATGAACCATCCGTAACCTGAAACGTTCATAAACGTTTGCCGATCCGCCACTGTCCCCATAAGATCCGCATCCCCATAAGATCCGCATCCCAATAAGTTCCGCATCCTCATAAGTTCCTCACAGGTTTTTCCTATAACTAAAGCAAGGGAGATGTAATCGGCTGGGGTTCCTAGAGTCTATGATTTCCTAGGCTATCTGGGGATAGGTCTATCAAGCAGCGTTACAGCGAGAAGATACCCAGATGGCAACAGCAGCAAAACTCGATACATCTTCCTGGTAACACAAGACTCTTTGGCAGATGAGGGGGGCTTTATGTTTCGAAAAGTATTGATTGCAGTGCAAGATGCCGTGAGCGATCGCGCAGTATTTGAGGAAGGATTGGCGATCGCCAAAACCAATCAGGCGAGTTTACTACTGCTCCACATTGTTCCGTTGGAAGCCCAAACGACCTTGTTTCCGCCGACCCTATTGGGCTATGGCACCCCTGTTTTGGTCGAGACGACCATCGAGCGCTTCCGCTCAGACTGGCAAGCTCTCGAAAACCAGGGTCTTAGCTTGCTCCAAGCCCTAGGGCAAGAAGCCCACGTGGCAGGGGTGGCGTGCGACTTCATTCAACTGGTTGGCAACCCAGCCACCACCATTTGTGATATCAGCCGAGATTGGGGCATCGACCTGATTGTGATGGGGCGACGGGGCTATTCTGGCCTGAGCGAATGGATCTCAGGCAGTGTGAGCAACTACACCCTGCACCACGCGCCTTGCTCGGTGTTGGTCGTACAAAACCTCCATAAAACCGAAGAAGCGGCTTCCTCTGCGGCCAAACCAGCAACCCTACCGTCTCCCCATCCTTAACCGCCCTGACGGCTAGATCCACCGCGCTGTCTAGCTGCCCTGACTGTAATCCGATGTATAGCCTTGATTAAGACACCTGGTTAAGACGACTTTTGAAGACTAGCTAGCCTTGAGGAAAGGTACATCGCGCTCTTTGGTTGCCCAGAAAATGCTGTGAATCTTTTCGACGGCTGCCATCAATTCAGTGGCGTGCTCTAGACTTACTTCTACCTTGCAGGCGGAGCAAAGCTTTGCTGCTTTCCAGAAAGTGTCATGGAGGTCAGGGTATTTCTCCAAATGCACGGGTTTAAAGTAGTCCGTCCATAGGATCAACAAATCTTCCTTGGTTTTCTGGGCTTGTTCTTCTTTGATGGCGGTAAAACGGGCGAAGGTGTTGGCCTTGGCAACAGAATCTGGGGTGCCTAGGTCGATCAACTTCTTGGTCATCGACAAGACAGCTTCTGCGGTGATGCGCGCCGCTGCCGGGTCATACACGCCGCAAGGGCCATCGCAATGGGCATGAGCGGCGTCTGCGGGGAACCAAGTTTTGAGGGTCGTTGCAAGGGTTTTGAACATAATTCTCAGAATTGATTAGGTTATATGAACGATGGAGAAGTCGCTATCAGCCATGGTTTTTCTGCATCCACGACGCTGAATTCAACGGGTAATCTACAGGGCTAGAAATCCGCAGGTTTCCTGGTCGAGCGTTGGGTTCGACTAGGCTTTTGAGCTAAGCTCTCAACCCATTTTTGAAACCGAATGCCTTAGCCGAAGTCTTTGATTGAGCGGCCATTCAAAACTTGTAGGCCAGGTGTCTTATAGGCTAGGCGTCATTAAGCACAACGCACCTCACCTCAAAATCGAAACATCGGGCAGTGGATTGAAGATCGGCTGAACCAGATCGGCTGATGGCAGATTGACTGCACTGACCCTAGATGGGAGGGAGGAGCAATGCTATCCCCCCGGATGGGATCAAGTTTCAAAAGTATTTTATATCGAAAACTGGGGCAATGGGTGGGTTTTCAAAAATCCCCCTGCAGGGCATTGGGATATATTGGGTAGAAACAAGCGGCATTGCGTTCTGCTGAGATCCCCGGTTGGGGCATTTAGCCCCGACTGAGACATTTAGAGGTTGAGGCATTTAGATGGAAGCAGCCGCTCATGTTTCTGGCTGATTGAGGCTGCTAAGGGATCTGCGGGTTAATGGTGTACCCATTTCAGGTTTCGACTGCGCTCGACCTTCCGTGAGCGAGGGCTGAGCGCAGTCGTTCGCGCAGCGTCTCCCGCAGGGAGAAAGGCCAACCAGCGAGTACGTTATTTTCTAGCGAGTCCCTCAGCGGTTGCTTGAGATTGGCTGCATCTGCCTGGGTATTTTGATCCTGTGCCGGGCTGTGTGGCTATATCACCCGTTATCCAATTTTTAGGTTGTTCAATTTTTAATTTGTTTTTAGACGATTTCTTGCTTTAGACGGTTTCTCTCTCCGGTTTTGTATGCGTCGCTGTGACTAAGCCTTCTCATCTTTCCACTTCCAAAATTAAAGACCAAATTGTGCAACGGCTAAAAGCCGATGGGGCGCAGACTGCAACAGCTTTGGCCAGCCAGTTGGATGTCTCTCCGATGGCCATTCGGCAGCATTTGCAGGTGCTTTTAGGCAAAGATTGGGTGACCTACGAAGAGCAGCGGCAACCGCTGGGGCGTCCGGTGAAGCTTTGGCAACTGACCGCCGTAACCCAAACCCTTTTCCCAAACAACCACGATGAGTTGGCGGTGGGGTTGATGCAAGGAGTCGCCACGATGTTTGGCGATGAGGGTTTAGACGCGCTCATTGGCTACCGCACGCAGCAGCAGATTCAGAGCTACCAGCGGTCGATGGCGGTGGAGGAAAGCTGGCGCGATCGCACCCACGCCCTCGCCACCCTACGGAGCCAAGAAGGCTATATGGCCGAGGTGATAGAGCAACCGGATGGCAGTCTATTGTTGATTGAGAATCACTGCTCGATCTGTGCCGCTGCGCGGAGTTGTGTGCGGCTGTGTGATGCGGAAATGAAGGTTTTTTCGGCACTGCTGCCGGCGGAAGTGACGGTGCAGCGGGTGGAGCATATTTTGCAGGGCGATCGCCGCTGTTCCTATCACATTCTGCCGCCGCCCTCAGCATAATCTCTGGCCGCTCTCCTCGTTCTCCTATCCGCCAGCCTCTCCATCATGGATGGGGATGATTGGGCTTGCATCCTGTGGCGGAGATGCTCAGAATGAGGGGGCGAGAACCCTGCGCAGGTTGAAGCGATGAATCCTCAGGCCTATTGTGACCGGATTGGCTATGGCGGCTCCCTGGTTCCGACCCTCGAAACCCTCCGTCAACTCCACCTCGCCCATTTGCTGACCGTGCCCTTCGAGAACCTCGACATCCCGCTGGGGCGACCGATTGTGTTGGATGAGGCGGCGTTTTATCGCAAAGTAGTGGGCGATCGCCGGGGTGGTTTTTGCTACGAATTGAACGGGCTTTTTGGTGCCTTGCTCCGGTCTTTGGGCTTTTCTGTGACGGTGCTAGCGGCGCGGGTTTTTAAGCAACGACAGCCAGGGTTAGAGTTTGCCCACCTCTTGCTGCGCGTCGATTTGGAAACCCCATGGCTGGTGGATGTTGGGTTTGGCGATTCCTTTTTAGCCCCGATTCCGCTGGCCGTTTTACAGGAGGGGGCGATCGCCCCTCCCGACAACCCAGGGCAAGATGGCGGCAATGGAGCTAGGTATCGCTGCATCGTGATTGAGCGCGGCTGGCTCTTGCAAGAACAACGCCCCGACCAAGATTGGGAAAACCAATGCCAAATTTCGGCAGTCCCCCGGCAACTGGCTGAATTTGCGACCCTTTGCCAGTATCAACAAACCCATCCAGAGTCTATCTTTACCCAAAAGACCATCTGCTCACGGGCGACCCAGGAGGGGCGGATCACCCTCGCCAATGCCTGGTTGATGCAAACAACGCAAGGGCTGCGGGAGAAACGGACGATCGCCAACCCCAGTGATTACCGGGCGCTTCTGGCTAGCCACTTCGACATAACCCTCCCGCCCGATGCCCCCATCCACCGCCTCATGCGCCTGCCCGCGCAAACCTAATCAAAATTCTGGCATCCTATTTAAGGATCACAGTTTGACGATTCTGAGCCGTGGCTCAGAATCGTCACGGGCTTGAAAGCTCCACGTTAGCTATTCCCAAGCTAAATTCCCCAGGCTAAATTCCCCCGATTGGCAGAATCTAGCGGGAGGAGAACCGGGGTAGCGTGGTATGGGGAATTTTGCTAACCCAGCAGAGGATTTGCGATGACTCAGCCCAGCGAGCAACCCACGGTAAACCCGATTGTGAATTTAGCCGATGTCAAGTTGCAAACCCAGCAACATGGAGAGCGGTTTGCAGCGCAGATGGGGGCGATCGCCCCTCTCATTGGTGCCACAAAATTGGGTTGCCGCCTGACGGTGCTCCCTCCCGGCAAACGCGCCTTTCCCTTCCACAATCACCATGTTAACGAAGAACTATTTGTGATTTTGGCGGGATCAGGCATCCTGCGCTTAGGCGACCAAACCTTTGCGCTAAAGGCGTTTGATGTCGTATGCTGCCCGCCTGGTGGCATAGAAACAGCACACCAAATCATCAACACGGCTGAGGTTGAGTTGCGCTATCTTTGCTTCAGCACCATGGAAACCCCCGATGTCATGGAATACCCAGATTCTGGGAAGTTTGGGGTGTTTGTAGGAGCCGCGCCGGGGGGAAATAGGGGCGATCGCACCTTCTCGATTTTTAGCCCCAAAGATGCGGCTATCGACTATTGGGACGGAGAGGAGTAGCCTATTTCCCATGCGATCGTTGAGAGCGCCAAGGGAAATAGATGCGAGGGAGTTGCTGAAGCCATGAGTGAGTCTGATTATTCGGAGCGGTTGCGATCGCTCCTGTCTCCCGTCCAGCTCAGCAGTTTTCGGGAACTGAGCCGCGTAGCGAGTGTGTCGCTGTGGCAGGTCAACCAACTGCGCCAAGGGCAGGCGTTGCACATGCGGGTAGAGGCATTGATCCCCATCAGCCGAACACTGCAAATTTCCCTAGACACGCTAATTACCCAGTTCTCGTCCATGCCCAGTGACGCACTTTCGATCGCCCCCAGCGATAAAGCGGAGGCGATTACAGCGGAGGCGATCGCAGCCTTCCAAGACGCAAGCTTGCAAACCTTAGAATCACTGCTGATCCAACTGCCCACAGCTATCTATGCGGCTCAACAAAAGCCCGATATCCCCGCAAGCCGTCTGATTCCGCTGCTGCGCCCCATCGATCAACTGCTGCACCAGTGGGGCATCGAGGCGATCGCCCCCGTCGGTGCCGAGGTTCCCTACGACCCACACCGCCACCAACTGATGGATGGCAACGCACAACCCAATGACCCCGTTAAGGTTCGCTATACCGGTTATAGGCAGGGCGATCGCCTGCTCTATCGGGCCAAGGTCAGCCCGGTGCCAACGTCCTAATGGCTCGATTGCCTAACCACTGCCCAGCGCGAGTTGTAAAATCAGAAGGCACTGCGCAACGGCCTTCCTCCACCATCTAAAATTTCCCCTTCCTCATCTCTATATTTATATCTATGACAGCTATCAAAATCGGCATCATCGGTGGCAGTGGTCTCTACAACATGGAAGCCCTGCAAGACGTAGAAGAACTCCAAATTGACACGCCCTTTGGTGCCCCCTCCGATGCCCTAATTCGCGGCACTTTAGAAGGCACCCCCGTCGTCTTTTTGGCTCGCCACGGACGCAACCACACCCTGATGCCCTCTGAGTTGCCCTTCCGTGCCAACATCTACGCCTTCAAAAGTTTGGGGATCGAATACTTGATCTCTGCCTCTGCCGTCGGCTCTCTCAAAGAATCGGTGAAGCCGCTAGATATGGTGGTGCCCGATCAGTTTATCGATCGCACCCGTAACCGCATTTCCACCTTTTTTGGCGATGGCTTAGTGGCACATATCTCGTTTGGAGATCCGGTATGCTCGGCGCTGGCGGGGGTGCTAGAGGGGGCGATCGCCAGCCTCAACCTACCGGATGTCACCCTACACTCAGGGGGCACCTATGTTTGCATGGAAGGGCCAGCTTTCTCCACCAAAGCGGAGTCTAATCTCTATCGCAGTTGGGGCGCGACCATCATCGGCATGACGAACCTGCCCGAAGCCAAACTGGCTCGCGAAGCCGAAATTGCCTACGCAACCCTCGCCCTCGTCACAGACTACGATTGTTGGCACCCCGATCACGACAGCGTTACGGTTGAAATGGTCATCGGCAACCTACGCAAAAACGCCGTTCATGCCCAAAGCGTAATCTGCGAAACCGTGCGTCGCCTAAGTGCCAACCCTCCAGTCTCCGATGCCCATAGCGCCCTTCAATACGCCATTCTCACGCCCCTCGACAAAGCCCCTACCGCCGCCAAAGAACGGCTCAAGGTTCTCCTCCAAAAGTACCTCTCCACATAGCTTTAATCGTCATACTTCTACAACGTCATACTTCCACAGCGTCATAGCTAGACCGCTGAGAAGAATGCCATGCAAGCCAAACTGCAATAGCAACTTTTAGACAGTGATTGAGAGGGCGATCGCCAGTTTTCTTAACTCAGAAACATTGGGTTTTGCAGATTGCAAGCCAGGGCGCGGTTAGTAGATTGATGTAGTTGGCGATCGCATCGATCTAACGATTAAAATGCCATTCAAAAAATGGTATCGCCAGGTAGATAAGGTCGAAGCCTTCAAAGCCACAACCAGATCAGAGCGAATGAAATGCTCTATGCCTTGTGGTTGTAGCCTAGCTCCACAAAAAGCTGGCCTCAGAAAAATTAACCCCAGAAAAAAGACCACGGGTGCATTCACCTCACCAATGCACCCGTGGCCTGAAATTGTTTAGACATTGTCTTTTGAACTCAGCCTGTGAAGAAATACGGAGCTATCTTCACAGAACCTGACTATCCATTTTGTTAGTTTTTTGGCAGGGTTACCAACCGTATTGCTTATCTATCTCTCCTCACACCGTTGGGATAGCTGGTTAAAACTGAGTTAAAAAAACAGGAATGATGGTGTTATCTCTTAGCCCGATTTTGAAACGTTATCCTTAACCGGATGTCTTTGAACAACAGGGAAAGTAAGGTATCAAATATTACTCGACAGTGGAAGGAACGGTCAGTGATTCTCGGGAGTCATGGGCGATCGCCTCTTGAAGGGCAGGAACCTCTAGGGTGGCATCTAGCTCATCCTCAATCCGAAGACGACCGCAGGGGATCGTATCGGAAAGAATGGCGCTGGCCATCATACCGCTATGAATTTCAAGCAAAGCTTCGGGCAATGATTCGAAAATCAGCCGTTGGCCAGGAAACACGACCCGCTCAAAGTACCAATTGGCAATGTTTGTAACTCGGGCAACCTGAATCTTGCTGGTGGCGTTGACATAGCAGCACAGAATCTGATCGCTAGCGTGGGAAGGAAGGGGATCAAAAATTTGAGCCATAGCAGATGAGGAGTGACTTTGTTCAACAATACTTCCACACGCTAACATCCGCCTGTTACGAACGTTGTAAACTCGACTACCAACCCATTTCAGGGTGAGATCATCTGGGGATCGCATGATACGGGGTTTTTAGCCCCTTTTAGGAGGATCTAGACCAGCGAATAAACGATAGTAAATTTATAGATTTAAGCGTCCCCACTTATGATCTACCCAGTTATCTGCTCAGAAAATTGCCCTCGGCTTTTGAGGCCAATCACCTGAGCTTGTGGGGAAATGAGGAATGGGGATCAACCAGGGCGCAGCGGCTAAGCCGAGAAGAGAATGCTATGGTGAAGATATATAAACTTAAACTGAGAAGATAATCATCCAGGTTGGTTGCGGCATTTAGTTACGACATAGATATGGGCATAATTTCGCAGCGATAGGATTGCCCATGGTTTCTGCCTCGTCACTGGTTTTGGGATCAGAGTAGCTGTCTTCGGAATGTTCAGCTGGTTTCAGCTTTCCGAGAGGAGGAACGAGCGCTGGGCGATCGCCCCTCCTGCGCTCCTGCTACCAATCCTCCCCGCTTCCTCCTTAAAAATTCTTTCTGCTCCTTCTGCTCCGCCTTTTCTCCTGACCAGCTTGATTGATAGATTTCTTTAAAAATTACCGTTTACGCTGTGGCAAGAGCTAGTGCCCCATGAATCGAATCCTTTACGTTCGACTTCCCTGCAATCCCATCTTCCCTATTGGGGTTGTGTATTTAGCGGATCACATCCACAAAGTTTTTCCTGACACAACCCAGCACATTTTTGACTTTGGAGCCGTTCCGCCCCTCGATTTCCGAGCGTCTCTTAATCGCTGCATTGACGAGTTTCGCCCCACTCACCTCGTGTTCTCTTGGCGCGACATTCAGATTTATGCTCCTGTGGGCGGTCGTGGGGGCAATCCGCTACAAAACGCCTTTGAGGTCTTTTATGCTCGCAATCCGCTGGTTAAGTTGCGGGGCGCACTGGGTGGCGGGCGGGTGATGCTGGCCTACTACGGCGAGTTATGGCGCAACCTAGGTTTGATTAAGCAAGGCATTCGACGGGCAGAGCGCTATTGCGATCGCGTCCAAACAGTGGTGGGTGGCGGCGCGGTTAGTGTCTTCTACGAACAACTGGGATCGTCTTTGCCTAAGGGTACGGTGGTTTCGGTTGGGGAAGGGGAGTTGTTGCTGGAAAAACTGCTGCGGGGCGATGATTTTTCGGATCAGCGCTGCTATGTGGTGGGAGAAACCACACCGCGCGATCGCATGATCCACGAAGCCCCCGTCCCCCTCGAAAAAACCGCTTGCCACTACGACTACATCGCCAGCATTTGGCCAGAATTTAACTACTACTTGCAAGGGGAAGATTTCTACATCGGCGTGCAAACGAAGCGCGGCTGCCCCCACAACTGCTGCTACTGCGTTTATACCGTGGTCGAAGGGAAGCAGGTGCGGATCAACCCCGCCGATGAAGTGGTGGCTGAAATGCGCCAGCTTTATAACCGAGGCATCCGTAATTTCTGGTTTACCGATGCCCAGTTCATCCCGGCGCGCCGTTTCATGCAAGATGCCGAGGAGTTGCTGCAAAAGATCCTCGATGACGGCATGACCGATATCCATTGGGCGGCCTACATCCGAGCCGACAACCTCACCCCACCGCTCTGCGACCTGATGGTGCAAACAGGGATGAACTATTTTGAAATCGGCATCACCAGCGGTTCCCAAGAGCTAGTGCGGAAGATGCGGATGGGCTATAACCTGCGCACAGTGCTACAAAATTGTCGCGATCTCAAAGCGGCTGGCTTTAATGATGTGGTGTCGGTCAACTATTCCTTCAATGTGATTGATGAGACCTTCGACACCATTCGCCAAACCATCGCCTACCACCGAGCCTTAGAGGAAGTCTTTGGCGAAGACAAGGTAGAACCTGCCATTTTCTTTATTGGGCTGCAACCCCATACCCACCTCGAAGACTATGCGTTTAAGCACAAGATCTTGAAGCCGGGCTATGACCCCATGAGCATGATGCCCTGGACGGCCAAAAAACTATTGTGGAACCCAGAACCCCTCGGTTCTTTCTTTGGAGAAGTGTGCCTAGAGGCGTGGCGGCAAAACCCCAATGACTTTGGCCGCGAAGTCATGCGTATTTTGGAGCAGCGGCTAGGCCGCGCCCCCTTAGAAGAAGCCTTGTCGGCTCCCATTGAACCCACTCAAAAGCGGGAAGTGGCGATCGCCACCCCCTAAATTCCCACCCCTAAATTCCCAGCCATTTAGCATCCCAGCCCTCCGGAGCTTGCTCTGAAGGGCTGTAACCGTTTTAGGCAATCGCGTAAATTTTACCCCTCGCTCCTTGACCTTCCAGCGGGATGGAATGTTTAGCCTGCAGATTATCCCGATAGATCCTACAGAGAACGTAGCGAAGCCCTAGCTCCTGTTCGCGTTCGCTTCTATCCTGTGTCGTTTCACATCTAGCAAAACCCTATGAACTCTCTCCGTTGGCTTCGTGGCGTTGTCCTTCTGCTTTTGATCGGGAGTCTCGGCCTCTCCGGTTGTAGCAACCTTCTATCCGCGAGCGCCCAGCCCATTCTGAGCCTTGCTGAGCTGCCCCCTGAAGCCTTACAGGTAACGAGCTACCGCAGCCCCAGTTGCAACTGTTGTGGCAACTGGATTGAGCATATGCAAGCGGCAGGCTTCCAAGTAGATGACCATGTCACCGAAGAAATAGAAGCCGTGAAGCAAGAACTGGGCGTACCGTTGGAGTTGGCCTCTTGCCATACGGCGGTGGTCAATGGCTATGTGGTCGAAGGCCATATCCCAGAGGCCGATGTGCGGCGGTTGCTGGCCGAGCGGCCAGCGGTCGCGGGGATCGCCGCACCGGGGATGCCCATCGGGTCACCGGGCATGGAATCGGAGGATATCCAAGAACCCTACACGGTCTATACCTTTACAGCGGAGGGGGATGTCGAGGTCTTCCAAGAGCATGGCGCTTGATATGGATAGGGCGATCTGACTGCGGATTAGGCCAAGGTCGTTAGCACCCGGCGGTTGATGATTGCGCTTGCGCCAAGGAAAAATGAGAAGGAGGAACGAGTACGATCCACCGTCGGCAGTTTTTGGGGATGCGCGTCGGTGGGTTGGGGGCGATCGCCCCTTCTCAAGGTGCCTAGGCATTCTTACCTTGCCGCGCGATCGCCCCATGACCTCGGCCTATCGCAGTCAAAAGACCTCCTAAAGGTCGCATTTTAGGGATTTCAGGAACTCCGATCAGAAATCCCTCACCATGCAATTCCTAAACCTTGGCTTCCATCGACTTAAGATATTCTGTGTTCACGCCAGATTCTCGGATGAGGGCAATTTTGCCGGTGCGCGCCACTTCGCGCAACCCAAAGCGGCTGAGGAGTTGCACAATGGCCACCATCTTACCGGGGTCGCCCACCACTTCGATGGTGATCGAGTCATCGCCAACATCCACGACCCTCGCCCGAAAAATTTGGGCGAGGTCGAGAATTTCGGCACGGGTAGAACTGGTGGCGTTGATTTTCATCAGCATCAGTTCCCGCTCTACGGAGGGCACTTCGGTGATGTCTTGTACCTTCAGAACGTTGATGAGCTTGTAGAGTTGTTTGGTGAGTTGTTCGATAATTTGGTCATCACCCGGAACGACCATGGTGATACGGGCGACGCCAGACTGTTCGGCAGGGCCTACGGCCAAGCTTTCGATATTAAAACCACGACGAGCAAAAAGTCCGGCGATGCGGGTAAGCACCCCGGCTTCGTCTTCCACAAGGACGGAGATGGTGTGTTTCATGGTTGAAGGCGGGGGGAAGAACCGTGTTGATGGAACCCTATTCTCGCTTGAATAGCATGGATTTTTGATCTTATCTTGATTGTGAGCGGGTTCCCTAGAATCCTTCACAACAATCCTTCACTTATGCCGAGACTTACCTGCCAAGACTTGCCTGCCGAGACTTAACCTTCTGCGTCAAATCATTCCAAACTGAACTTCCACGGATTCATCCTAAATGCCCCGATGGATTTCAGGGTGGATTTAAGGTATCTATAACTCAGGCTTTGTCGTAGGGTTTGTCTGGTATTAGGGGGTCATGTCTGCTGCGATCAGAGGCTTCTGCCTGTTTACCTAAGAGCCTAGGATTCAGAGCTAGATGGAATTCAGAGCTAAATGGGATTCAGGGCTAGATAGGATTCAGGGCTAGATAGGATTCAGGGCTAGATAGGATTCAGGGCTAGATAGGATTCAGAGCTAGATAGGATTCAGAGCTGGATGAAATGGAACGTGAGATGGCGCAGTGCCCTAGGCGGAGGAAGATAGTGCAGTGACCATCAACCCCGCATCATGCGGGGGAGAGTTGCTTTGGGGCGGTTGTATGGGCTTTTAGGATAAACGGGGCGGCATGGATAATCTGGTGGATACATCCGGATCATTACAAGCGCTAAATCAAATCCAGGTGGCTGATCGGGTTGCCGTTGGGGATAAGGCGTATTATTTGGGTTTGATGCAGCAGCGCGGCTTTCCGGTGGTGCCGGGGGTGGTCGTGAAAGCCTCGGTGTTTCGGCAGTTTTTAGAGGGGATGAATTGGCTAGAGCCGCTATTTTCTGATTTTCCCAATTCGTCGCTGCATTGTGATGTCGATAACCCCCATCAATTGCGGGCGATCGCCCATCGTATCCGAGCGTCCATTGATCACCACAAGACATTAGAAGATGCGGCTTGGCTGCCTCTGTTGCTGGAGCAAGTTCAGGCTTGGGGGGCAACTGCGCTGATCTTACGCCCATCGGTGGCGATTCGGGCGGGGTTTACCCCGGCACAAGGGCAGGCGATGCGGGGGTTGTTGGCGAGCCAAGTCTGTTGTGTCAAAACGGGGGCGATCGCCCAAGCGCTACGGTCAGTGTGGGCAGAATTATTCCATGCCCGCAGTTTATTTTATTGGCAGCGATCGCAGTTGCAATTGCAGCAAATTTTTCTGTCGGTGTTGGTGCAGCCCCTCTGGCCAGCGGCAGCGGCAGGGATGGCCTATAGCGATGGATCTCAGGTGCAGATGCAGGCGGTGTGGGGGTTGGGGCATGGGCTGTCGGGCGGGGAAGTTCCGGCGGATCTATATGTTACGCAGGAGGATGGGGCGATCGCCCAAACTCTATCGCCTCCCAAGCCGTTGGCCTACGCGGTGCGCCCCGATGCCGACTACACAGACACACCACTCATTGCGCTGTGCCCTGTGCCGCCAGCCCAACAGCAGCAACCCGTGCTCACCCCAGAGCAACAGAAAACCCTCGTGGATCTCGCCACGCGCCTATCCCAAGAATTGGGGAAACCCCTTGATTTGGAATGGACGTTGCCCCTAGCGGGGAAGCAGCATCAGCCGACGCCCTACCTGACCCAACTCAACCTCCGCACCAACCTGCCCTCCTCCGTAAACCTGTCCTCTGGCAGCCTCCATTCTGTGAGCCTGCATTCTGGTTTACCTGCGGATACCTGGCCACTTGACTCTGCCGCCGAACCGTCCGAGGATCTGGCGTCGGGGTCTGTGTTGAGGGGTGTGGCTGCCTCCCCAGGGCGCATTTTAGGAACGCTGTTTTGGGGAGGAACGGCGCTCCCTAGCCTTGATCAGGTGCGCGGCAAAATCCTGGTGGTGTCGCAGCTTCAACCGGAGTGGCTGCCCGTGTTACGGGTGGCCATTGGCCTAGTGACTGAGCAGGGGAGTTGCACGAGCCATGGAGCCATTGTGGCGCGGGAGTTACGGCTTCCCGCAGTCATCGGCATTGGCTCCGCCATCCACACCCTGCGGTCGGGGGATCTGGTGTACTTAGATGGCGATCGCGGCCTCGTTTCCCCCATGGCAGTGGAGGGGGCGATCGCCTCTCCAATGCCTCTTTCAAGACCTGCACCTGCTCCCCCCACCATCGCCCCGCCTAGCGCTCCTCCGCTCCTCACCACCCAACTCCTCCTGACCCTCAGCCAACCCGATCACCTCGAAACAGTCTCCCAGATGGATATCGACGGCTTAGGATTATTGCGCTCTGAGCAATTACT
>Ga0105049_10005465_pt1 | contig 14793 bp, 11 predicted proteins | sample MAT06_FD_78087 | JGI IMG/M metagenome (GOLD analysis project Ga0105049, IMG submission 78087) | Freshwater microbial communities from Lake Fryxell liftoff mats and glacier meltwater in Antarctica - MAT-06 | ecosystem: Environmental > Aquatic > Freshwater > Ice > Liftoff microbial mat | place... | reverse complement strand
CGGCTGGAAAAGACGCCGGTGGCGTAGCCATAGATCAGGATGCCGAGCAGGATGGTCGGATGGTACGACGCCTCGCCAGAGCCGCGGTAGCTACCGATCATCGCGCGCAGGTCGAGACCCCCGACCACATCCACCACGAAGCGCGCCAGATGCTTCTGCGGCAGCCATTCGTCCACCGATGGCGGCATCAGGAAGCCAGTGTCACGGTCGACGGGGCGGAAGTTGCTCATGCAGGGCGTATCCGGGGCGAGAGGAAACGAAGCACAGTCGCCGGATTCTATCATAGGCCGAGGCGGCGCGTTAAGTCCGACAGGCTGCTAGCAGCCCGCGCGCTCAGGCCTCGCGACCCTTGCGATTGCCGGTGCCAACTTCCGTCACGCCGCCAGTAATCAATCGCGTGCGCTGCCGGCCGCGGCCGGATTCGCCACACAGCGGCAGGCACCACACGAAGCCGCGCCCAGACTTGAACGGCCGGAGGAATGCCTGGCCCGAGGCGTCCATCTGCGCGGGCGTGACCCGCATGCCCTTCTCGCCGCGGACTCGCCTGCCGCGTGCGGCGTTGAAGTCGGTCGGGATGGCCAGGAACTTCCGGCCACCTTTGGCGCCGATCAGCGCGCCGCGTTCGAAGGCGCCGATGACGTTCGGCATCTTGGAAAAAACCAGCCCCGCCGGCCGCGGCGACTGCCCGGTCCGAGGGAAGATAATCGACCGCCAGGCATTGGCGAGGCCGCGAGCGTTCTCGCCGAAGGCAACGTCGGGCAGTGCCTCCGCATCCCATTGGCCGCGTCCCAGTATGGCCTGTTGCCGTCAGGGACCGGGATCGCCCGCAGCCTCCGCCCGCATCCAGCCAGTTTTGCGCCGCTCCTCGCCCAGCAAGCCATCCAAGAAAAAAACCCCGCGGATGCCGCCACACGCCTCTGCGTGAACAAAGGCCGCATCCGGGCCTTCATCTCCCGCAGTGCAGACGCCCAAAGCTCCAACGTCGTCTCAATCGATGCGCTCGCCATTCCATGATCTCCGAACCATGGTTGCCCATTGATTCAGATACCTGAGGAATGCGCAACTGTAATGCTAAGGTATCGAGTGCCTGCAAGGGATCATTGACGACGATCTCATGGCAGCGAGAGCTCCACCAAAAGTCGCCCAAAGCAGAAGAGTCCCGCGGCGGCGCTCACCAGATGCTTAAACTACAACTGCAGGCGGATTGCGAACATGAAGGCCGTGTGATCACGCGCGCCAACCACCCTGAATCCGAAAGGTTGCTGGAAACATCCTTGGATGAGGCAACAGGGTTTTTACCTTGCCTGTCGTAGTGCACACTTGGCCGGTTTGCCCTCACGGCGAAACTCCACGGATGGTCCGCTTCATATCTTCGATGATGTGCCGGTAGGCCTCGGGCGCACTCTGCCGGGCGATTCTGTGCCACAGTTGCAGGTCGGGCGCATTGCCAGGATTGTCGCGCAGCAATTCGCGTTTGATGAAGGGATAGCCGCGCTCAAGCAGAACCAGCCACATGTCGCTGGTCGGGTTCAGGGCGACGCGGCGCTGGGCGTGTCTGGCGACGAAACGCGCGACCACCCGCAGCGCCGCATCCATCAAAGCCGGCTTCTCCTCTGGTTCTGGCGCGGCATCGAGATCGAGCATGGCCTCAACCAAGCCGACATAATCCCACATCGCCGCGCAGCGCAGCCCCGCACGCTGGTAATGCTGGGTCATGCGCAACTCATAAAAGCGAACTGCCGCCCATTTCGAGCGCAGATTGCGCACCCCGCGCCAGAAATCGAGAAAGGCCCGGCTGCACAGTGCCATCGGTCCGAAGGCCACGAAATAGCTCTGCAAATGGAAACGGTGCTGCCAACTGTCGGTCATCGACCAGACATCGGCCGTAACGAAATTCTGCCGCGCCTGGATGTCCGCCAGCGGGTGCAGCGGCCCATAGACGCTGTCATTGGCGATCAGCAGCGAATCTAGCCCTGCCAGCTCCGTTTCCAGCGCCAGGATCCCATCGCGAAAGGCGCCGAAATCATAGCCGAGGTTCCGCCGCACCAGCACCTGGTGGCATTGCCCCTCCAGCCAGGCCGCACTTTCGGGCGCCAGGGCACCGGCATTGGTGACAAAAACGATCCCGTAGCCCACCTCGCGGAGCGCCAGCAGGTAGTCGCGCGTGTGCGCCCGCACTTGCCCGGCCGCATCGAAATGCGCGAAGACGCAGGCCCGACGGCCTAGCGAGATCTGTCCCGCTTGGCGCGAGATGATCTGAGAAGCGGTATCGCCGGTCGCCATGCGGTAGGAGAACTCAGAACTGATGATCCGAGAGGCGATGATCGCTCTGTTGCGGAGCACGCGGAGGATTTGGCCAGCCAGGCTCATCGGGAAGGCTGCCCGCCCGCCGCGTCCATCGCCGCGACCAGCGCATTCGCCTCGCTGTCCACCATCGCCTCCCGGTTATTCTGGCCGAGCATGCGCCAGCCCAACATCTCGGCATCCGCCGCCGGGCGGACAAGCGCGCGCACAGCGGGGTCGACATCGCCATCGGCGCGGTGCTGCGCGCCGATGGCGCCGCGCAACTGCTGCAGCCAAACCACCGCGTCATCGTGCCGGCCCTGAGGCAGCTGCAGTTGTAGAGCTGCGGCGCAGTAGACCAGGGCGGCATCGGCGGCGGAAAGCGCTGTGACATCCGCGCGCCCCAGTCGGCGAAGCAGGGGCTGCGCGACATCGCTCATGGCCAGGGCCTCCGGTAGTGCGCCGCGATTGACCAGGGTGACGAAGCAGACCTCTTCGATGCGCGCCGCATCCGCCTCACCCCCGACCTGCCGCAGCGCGATGATCCGGGCCGCGACATCGCCCCCGCCCCGCTCGGCCATGATGATGATGCGCTCCGCCTCGGCCGCGTGCAGGATGCTGCGCGCATCGGCGTCATCCAAGCCCAGTTCGCCCAACGCATGGGTAACCCGGCTCGCAGCGGCAATGGCGGCGGCGAACCAGCCATCCGCCTCCTCGCACCGGCGCCGGGCCTGCCAGCCCCGCGCCATGAAGACGCCATGCAGGCTGACCGGTTCGCGCCTGGCCAGCGCGGTCAGTGACAGGCGGGCGGCGGGAAAGGCCGCGGCATCCTCAATCGTCAGACCGAAGCGCTGCATCATGATTGCGGCGAATCGCTCCAGCGCCGCATCCGCCTCCTCGGCCTGGGCCGTGACAAGGTCGCGGTAGCAGCGCGCCGCCTTGCCCAGCCCCAGCTCGGCATTGGCCGCGGCATACATGCAGGGGCCGCGCATTCGGTCGGCATGGCTCGCCCCGCCCGCCGCGGACAATGCCTCCAGCCGCTCCATCACCCCGGCCGCGCCATGTTCGGCCAGGATGAGGATGCGCTCGGCCTCAGCCGCCAACAAGATGTCCTCGGCATCGCCGTCATCCGAACCGATGGCGTTGAGCGACTGGCGCAGCCGCGTGGCAGCGGAGATGGCGGCGGCGAACCAGCCATCCGCAGCCTCGCCAAGGCGGCGGGCCTGCCAGCCACGCGCCATGAAAACGCCATGCAGGCAAAGCGGCTCGCGTGCGGCGAGTTCGACGAGGGGAAGCGGCGCCATGGGCAATTGCGCCGCCTCGGTCAATGACAACCCGTACCGCGAAGCCATGGCGGCGACGAAACCGGCCAGTGCGTTATCGGCGCCCGGGTCGTCGGCAATCACCGTTTCCCGGTAAAGCCGCGCCTGCGATCCCAGGCCAAGATCGGAACCCTGCGGCGCCGCGGCCGCGATGTCGCGCAGCCAGCGCAGGTAATCGGCGCGTGTGCATTGCAGGGCCGGCGGCAATTGCCCCGCAATGGCGATGAGCTGAGCACCCTCGCGCACCACCTCGACCATGCCAAAGCCGGCCTGCCCTAGCGCCCAGCGAAGGCTGTCCGCCGTCTGTAGCACCACATGCCAACCCACCGAGAGCAGGGGCAGCAGCAGCCCGTCGCCGGTCTCGGGCGCGATCATCTCGGCTGCCGGCGTGGTCAGCAGCAGCGTGCCGCCAGGGCGGAGCGCGCGCCTGAGCGTGTCCAGCATGGCAACGGGGTCGCTGACATGCTCGATGAACTCGGAGGCATGGACGATGTCAGCCGAAGCCGCGTCCAGCCCATCGGGTTGCAGAAAGCGCCGCTCGATCGGCAGGTCGAGCTGTTCGCGCCCGGCGGCCGCGAAGGGCGAGGGATCCAGGCCCCGCACCTGCCAGCCCAGGGTCCTGCGGGCGAAGTCCAGGCTGAGGCCAAAACCGCAGCCCACCTCCAGGTAGCTGCTTCCTGCTGGCCGGCCCAGCGCGCCCAGACGCATGGCCATGCCGCCGATATTGGCGCCCTGCTGGAGATAAAAGGCCAGCGCCGCGTGGCCGCCCAGCGGCATCTCGCCGTAATCGCCCGCCTGCGGCCCCACGAAGAACCGCGCGCCGCAGGAATCGCAGGCGAGGAGCGCGGTTTCCCCCGCCTCACCCACAGGCGCGTACAGAACCACCCGGAATTCGCCCGTAACCTCGCAATTCAGGCACCGCGCGGATTGCCGTCTTCCCGTCTCCGCCTGCCCGCTGGATTGGCCGGATGCGTCAGGCTTTCCTTCGGCGATCCAGCGTAAGGAATTGGAGCGGAACAGCATGTCTTGCCTTTGCCGTGGAATTCGGAGCGCGTTTGGTGGATCGACTTCTGCCAAGCTCAAGCCGTCCTATTGCCGCTAGTGTTGCCGGGCAACATGGCCGGGTGGCCGGGAAAAAGACAAGCCCGGGGCCGGTGGCGCCAGGTTATTCTCTTGAACATTGAGCATGCGTGATTCGCTTCCCGGGCGTACTTACAGGTATGTGCCGAGCCTGTGAACGTGGGATTCGATGGCCTCGAACGCCTCGTGACTCTCGTCCTGCAGGGCCACCCCAAGCTAACGTGCTGGCGCCGCGCTCGGCTGCCATGCCATCAAAGTCTGTTCGCGCCTGCCATCTGAGACGCGCATGTTGCCATGGGCGATCGACAGCACGCGCCAACCGCCAAGCCGATCGCCCTCGGCCACCCGCTGCGTGTTTTCTTGCCCCGGCAGCCGTACCAGGGCGATCATCCGCCCATCTTGCCGAGCCGTGCCCACGAGAAGCGGGGCTTCTGTTGGGACCTCCTCACGCGTGGTCGGCACCACCTCCGGCGGACGGCGGTTGCGGGCGAAGAGAGGACGGGTGGTCATCGCATCGCCAGACTGCGGGCTGGAGACTGGTTGATTGGCCAATGAGCTGTCTGGCAGGCCGGGCAGGCGGGCGCTAGGCGTGGTGGGGCGGGGCGCCGGGGGCTGTACGCCCTGGATAGCGCTGTAGAGCCCCGCCGCACCGGCCAGTGCCAGTAGCAGCCAGATCAGCGAGGCGATCAGCTGGCGGCTCACGGCTGGGCCTCCTCGCCCTCTCTCGCCTCGGCCGCCCGGGTCAGGCCTGTCACCTCCATCAGCGTATGTAGGACGGCTGGCATCGCCATGTCCGGGTTCCAGACCCGCCGATCAATGCCGATCTGTCGGACGATGACATAGGGCTCGGCCGATTCGAGGCCCAGCAGTATTGCGGCCAAGTCCGAATGCCCGGTTTCGAAGGCGAGGCGGACGCTGACCTCGGTGAAGGGCCCGCGCGGGCGGGCGGGCAGCACCGTGGCACTGGCCAAGCGCGCCCCTTGGGCTGCCAGGATCCGGGCCGTGAGCTGCTGCAACATGGCGGCTGACTGCTCCACTGTCCCGCCCTGGAGAAGGCCGCGCTCACGGTCGAGGTCCGCCAGCCGCGCAGAGAGCTGCGCTGCATCGTCCTCCAGCGCGCGCGTCGCCTCCAGCATCCGCGCGGCTTCGCGGGACAGGCGGGTGATGTCGCGCAGCTGCGCCTCACGCCAGCCGATCAGTGGGCCCAAAACACCAGTCCAGAGCGCGAAAAGGGCAAGGATCAGCAGACCCCAAGCGAGCGGCGCTCCGGTTATCCGCCCGAGCCATGCCGACAGCCCCCTCATGGCGCCGCCCAGCGCGCCGACATGGCGAAGCGGTCTTCACGCCGTTGCCCGTCGAAGCCGATCGGGCCGTTGAACCGCGCGCGCTGAAAGCTGCCAGAACGGTCGAGCAAAGCCACCAGTCGCGCCGCGTCGCCGGAAAAACCCTCGAAGTCGAGATCGGCCTGTCGCAACGAAAGCCGCACCACGTAGGTGTCATCGGGCAACACGGCAGAGAGATCCTCGATGATCCGCCGCGTCGACGGTGTGGAACGCTTGAAGGTCACCGCCGCACTCAACTCCTGATTTTCACGCGCGAGCTGCTCGAAACGCGCCTCGGCGCGTTCCAGCAGGAGACGGGCGGCGCGATGCCCAGGCTCCAACCGGCCGCGCTCCCACCATGGCAGGATCAGCAGCGTGCTGAACCAGCTGACCAGCATCAGCAAGGCGGCGGCGCGCAGCGCCCGAGGGATGGGCGTCAGCGCGCCAGACCTGGCATCAGTGGCGCCGACCCAAACCATCCCTGAGGGCGCGCCCTGCGCGCTGGCGATATCGAATTCGGCGGCACCGAGACCGGCCTGCTCTAACGCGGCGCGCCCATTGTCGAAGGCGCGGTTGCGCAACGCCGCCACCTCGAAATATTCCAGCCCGTCATGCCGGCTGGTCATGCGGTAGGCGATGCGGATGGCATCGGGCCGGAACGGTGTGCTGCGGCGCACCTCCAGCGCTAGGGCCGATTCGCGCTCGCGCGGGGCCATCGGCGGCAGCGCCGTTTCAAAGAGGAATACCGAGCCGCGCGGGATGAGCGCGAGCGGTCTGTTCTTGGTCGTGGGCGGGGTCGCGGGCAGCAGCAGCCCATCGGGCCCGTCGGGCAGCAGTTGGACGACGCTGCGTGCGGCGCGCCGCCGGGCCAGCGTGACCAGACCAAGGCTGCGTACGATCTCACTGCTCCACCAGGCCCATAGGCGGCTCAGACCTGCCGATTGCAACGTCCATTCTAACCGCATCACGCCCCCCTGCACGAAGCGGCCAGACGCCGCATCAACGCCAGACCAGTATGGCGGGCGGCGCCGACACGCGCACCACCGCAGTCAAGGGCAGGCTGCCTCCGCTGGAGCGCGCCCGGATGTGGATACGATAGATCCCCGAGCCCGTGCCGACGCCCGAGGGACGTTCGCTCTGGCCCGGCGTCATTGCATCGCGCAGACTCTCGGGCGCAACATCACTGCGCGGGCGCTCCAGGCCGCTATAGACGGTCAGCGCAGGTGCCGCTCGGGCGAGCAGCCCCGGCGGCATTCCAGGCACGGCGGCCAGGTCCTCCACGATGCGAAACCGCCCTTGGCCGTCCGGCAGACGGCTGCGCCATGCGATGATGGCGGCCGCCAGCCCCTCGCAGCTGCGCTGATCACAGCCGCCAGTGGAGAGCGCCTGAGTGATGAAGCTGGCGCCGGAGCGGTTCACGTCCACCTTGCCCGCCTCATCCTCCACGCCCACGTTGGCGCGCACCTCGGCGAAGCTGTGATTGAGCGCCACGCGCGGGGGTCTTGCGGATTGATGGGCGTCGGCCAGGTCATGCACCACGGACCAAAGGATGGCTTCGGTTCCAGCCTGCAGAACAAGGCGCGCCTCGAAGGCCTCGGCGCGCCGCAAAGCTGTCTGCGCCGCGATCAGCATGGTGCCCTGCACCAGTGCCAGGGTGGCCAGCAGGCCCAGAACCGCAAAGAGTACGGCGCCGCGTTCGTGGCCGCGCCCACGGCCTCGGCGCTGATCAGCGCGGGCTGGCGACGGGCGCAAGACGTTCTCTGCTGGTGCGTTCCCAGGGCGCGCCTGGCGGGCGCGGCATGGAGCTGATGGCGCGCATCTGGCTGCGCAATTCATCGGTCGCCTCTCGCATGCCCTGCGCGTCGCGGATGACGGTGGCAGTCAGCACGATCAGCAGTTCGGTGCGCTGGCGCTGTCCACCTGTGGTGCCAAACAAGGCGCCTATATATGGAATGCGATTGAGCACAGGGATACCTGTGCGCGTGTCTTGAGCCGCATCGCGGATCATGCCGCCCACCGCCACCGTCTCGCCATCCTGCACCGAGACGACAGTGCGGGCGCGGCGTTGCCGGATCGTAGGCGAATTGAGCTGTGAGGAGGTGGTGGGCACGACATCGCTCACCTCCTGCTCAATTTCCAGTGTCACAGCGCCACCCGCGCCAATCCGGGGCCTGACGCGCAGGATCACGCCAGTGTCGCGTAGCGCGATGGAGTTCACGATCGTGGGCGCCACCGTCGTCTGGGTGGTGAGCTGCTGGGTGGCGATGGGCACCTGGTCGCCCACCTGGATGGTGGCGAGCTGGCGGTCCATCACCGCCATGCGCGGGGCCGAGACGATGCGAGCCTGCGTCACCTGCGACAGCGCCTCTACCAGCAGGCGAACCCGGTCCTGATAGCCCAGGAAATAGGCGAAGCCGGGCGCCTGGGGAACAAGCGAAACCACGTTGGCCAACTGGCCAAGCAGGGAGTTGCCGCTGGTGCCGCCCTGCTGCTGCGCCGGCGCCGTTGTCATGAGGAAGTTGCTGTCCGCGTTCTGCAGGAAATACTGCACGCCAAATCGAAGGTTATCGTTCAGCGTCACCTCGATCACTGAGGCTTGGATCAGCGCCTGGGCCGGCAAGACGTCGAGTTGTTGCAGTACGCTGCTGATCTCGCGGAACTGGAATGGCGTGCCGTAGATCAGCAACGCATTGTTGCCCTCATCGGCGACGACGCGCGGAAGGCGCTCCGTGTCGGCGAGCTGACCGGCGCCCGGCTCGGCCGTGCCGGACTGGCCGCCCGCTTGCGCGCCACCTTGCGACCCACCTTGGCCGCCACCCTGGGTCAATCCCTGGCCCAATCCCTGGCCGCCACCCTGGCCCATCCCCTGGCCCATCCCCTGGCCGAACCCCTGGGCGCCCTGAAGCTGCCGCCCGGCGGCGCCGGTAAAGCCAGATGCGCCGTCATTGCCGCGCAGCCCCCCGCCCAGCCCGGCTTGACTGCTGCCTGGGTCACGCAGCGGGTCACCGTCGGGCGCGGCACTGCCCTGGCCGCCCATCAGGCGGTCCAGAACATTGGCCAGCTCCCCAGCGCGGCGGGCCTGCACGCGGTAGACGAACATGCGCGGTTCATCGCCCTCCACGGTCTGGTCGAAGGTGCGCGTCCAACTTTCGGCGCGGCGCAACAGTTCAGGGCGGGTCGCGACAATCAGCACAGCGTTTAACCGCTCGATCGGCCGGATCCGGATGACCGGGCTGGTGCCACCCTCGTCCACTCCAAAGAGGGATGAAAGGCCCCGCACCACGTCTGCTGGCCTGGCGTTGCGCAGCGGCACCAGAGCCACGGCGCGGCCCGACAACCAGTCCTGGTCGAAGGTTCGGGCCGCCTCGCGCACCGTCTCGATCTCGCGCGCCGGGCCTGAGACGACGAGGATGTTGCGCGCCTCATCCTGGCTGAGCACCAGCGCTTCGCGCACCAACGGGTCGAGTACGCGGCGGAACTCCGCCACCCCGATGAAGCGGAGCGGTATGATCTCGGTCACAAAGCCGAAGGCCTGCCTGTCACTAGGGCCAGTTACAGGGCTGCCGACTGCGCGCGCATTTTGCCGGCGCATGATCTGTATCACTGAGCCGGAATCCACCGCTGTGGCGCCTATCGAGTTCAGCAGGCCATCGAGGAGCGGCAGCACTTCAGACTGGTCGATGCCACGCGCCGTCTGGACCGACAGGCGGCCACGGACATCCTCGGCGATGATGAAGTTTCGGCCGAGGATGTCGCTCAGCAGCAGGCGAACGACATCACGCACCTCGGCATCCATCAGGCTGATCTCGATGCCGCCGGGGCCGCGCCGCACCGCCTGTCGGTTCAGCGCGGGGTTGAAGCCGGTGCCGATGTCAGCACCGCCTTCGCGCCGCCCCGCTGGTAACGGCGCGCGGGAGGGCCGGTTGCCAGCGGCCGATCCCTGCGTCGTTGGCAGCAAAGAATTGCCTGGGGAGTCGGCCGGAACTTCCACATCGGCCGTACTGGGCATTCGGGGCAAGTACTGACAACCGGCAAGCGCCAGCATCGCGAGCGCCAAAAGTAAAGGGTTACGCGTCATCTGGCTGGAAGCAGACCGATAAATTCCTCAGCCGAAGCTCCTGGCCCGCGGGGACCGAAGCTATAAACGGCAGGCGAGCCCGCCAAGCGGCCGCGCGGCGAATACTGGTAGCGGTTACCCCATGGGTCGACCGGCATCGCTCCCTCGAGATAGGGACCGCGCCAGCGTTCACGACCTGTGCCCGACGAGGGCGCGGCGAGCAGCAGGCCGAGGCCTTCCTCGGCGCTGGGGTAGCGGCCGAGATCAATGCGGAGGGTATCCAACGCAGTCTTGAGCAGGCGTGCCTGGGTCTCGGCGGTGGTGATGCGCGAGCGGTCGAGTTGTTCCAGAAGCCGGGGCCCCACAAGCCCAGCCAGAAAGCCTACGATGACCAGCACAACTAAAAGCTCAAGCAGCGTAAAGCCGGCCTGCATGATGGCGCGCCGACTGGGATCTAAGGTCGGTGCTCGAGCAGATGATGGCTGCATGCGGCTGAAATACCTTGCACGGAATTTTTTGACTACATCGTAAAGCCAGCAACTTCTATGAAGGCGCTCCACTTTGATGTCCATAGGCGGTGCCTGCCATCCACACCAACCAGATTGCCAGCGCGAGTGGCGGGCCAAAGGGAAGCCGCCTGCGCCAAAGCCCGCCCCGTCGCCTGCGCTGCACTACAAGTGTGTAGATCACGCCCAGGAGCGCAGCGACCAGAATGATATCGGCCAGGGCAAGCGGGCCGGCCCAGGCACCACCTGCGGCCAGCAGCTTCGCGTCGCCATGGCCCAGACCCTCTTGGCCGCGCCAGCGCAGATACAGCAGGCTGATCAAGCGGAAGCTGCCATAGCCCAGCGCAGCTCCCAGAATATGCGCTGGCAGCGCCGCGAGGCCGGCGAAGGCCAGGCCGGCGACAAGCAGCGTCAAGGTCAACTGGTCCGGCAGGATGAAGCGCTTCGCGTCAATCCATGCCAAGGCGAGCAGCAGCCAGCCCAGCACTGCACCCTGAAACGCGAGGAAAGGTGGCGGCAGCAGCAGGACCGAGAGAACGGCGAGCGCCGCGGCAGCCAACTCAACCATTGGATGCCGACGGGGGATGGGCGCGCCGCAGCAGGCCGCGCGCCCACCCAGCCAGATGAAGCTGAGCAATGGAACCAGATGCCAGAACGGAATGGCCTTGCCGCAGGCATCGCAGCGCGAACGTCCGATCAGGAAGGGCTTCCGGCGCGGTAGCCTGTCGATCACAACACCGAGGAAGCTGCCTACGAATGGCGCTACGAAAATGAGCGCCAGACTGACCTGATGCACGCTGTGGTTGTAAATCATGCTGGTTAACCCACAAAAAATTGGTCATTGTTTAATCATATATCTACCTAAAATGCCCTTGATCTTTTGCCGTCCTTTCCGATAAGGTGCCGTAACGTCTGAACAAAAAGGAGGTCATCGGCATGAGAATTCGGTCAATTTTCCTGGCTTCGCTCGTATCCGTGGCTGCTGGTTATGGTGGGCAGGCGTACGCCCAGGTCAACAGCAACCTCGTCGCTGCGGTCCTTCCTGCCAGCCGTTCGGTCGTGGTTGGTGCCACCGCCACCGCCTTTGCCACCATCATCAACGCCGGCGCCACAGCGGTCTCTGGCTGTTCCATTGCGCTGCCATCGGGCATCGCGGCGACCCTGGCTTATCAGACGACGAACCCCGCCACCAATGTGGTCACGGGTTCGCCCAACACACCCGTCTCGATCGCCGCCAGCGGGTCGCAGACCTTCGTCTTCGGCATCACCGCTGGGGCGGCCTTCGGGCAGACCGACATCCAGATCGTGTTCAACTGCACCACGGGCGGATCAGTGGCGCCGATCAGCGGCGTGAACACCTTCCTCCTCACCTCCTCGACCACCGCGACGCCGGATATCGTGGCGCTCGCCGCCACCGTGTCCAATGACGGCATTGTTCGCACACCTGGCACGGTGGGTTCGGGTGCCTTCGCGATTGCCACCGTCAATGTCGGGTCCGCCGGCTCGGTGACCGCGAGCGTGGACACTGGCAGCGCCACCCTGCCGCTGCAGTTCAGCATCTGTGAGACGAATTCATCGGCGGCCTGCCTGCAGACGCCCGGCGCTTCCGTCGCCACCAGCTACACGGCCAATCAGACCAAGACCTTCTCGGTCTTCGTCACCGCCAATGGCGAGGCACTGGCGCTGGACCCTGCGCGCTCGCGCGCCTTCGTGCGGTTCCGCACGGCCGCCAATTCGGTGGGCGCCACCTCGGTCGCGGCGCAGACGCAGATCACGCTCAGCTTGTCCGGCGGAACGCTGCAGATCGGCCCTGTGGGTGTGACGGCGGGTGATTCAGCGGCCTTCACGGGCGTGGATTTCACGGCCAGCTCCATCGCTGGACCGCCTGCTGCGTTGCCCGCAGGCCTGACCGCAGTTGCGGGCGGCGCCTTTAACATCTCGGGCAGCAGCCCAATTGCTGGTGTCCCGGATAATGGGCTGAATGCGCCGGTCAACCTGACCGTGCCCTTCACGCTGCCCGGCGGTACCAGCCCGGGCCTGGTGCAGGTGCTGCGCTTCAACTCCGCCACCAGCGAATATGAACCGGCAACGGTCCATGAGGTGAACACAGCGAACAACACTCTCACCTTCGAGGCGCGGAATTTCTCCAGCTTCATCGTCACTTTGCTCAACGCTGCGGTGGGAATTCCCAATACGTTCGATACCGGCTTCCGGCCGGCGGCGAATGGCCTGGCGAATGTGAATTTTGGCAATATCTACCTCGCGCCGGGCGGCAACTGCCTGGGCATGTCGGCCTTTGCGTCGTGGTTCTACAAAAATATCGGCGGAGGTCTGAACGGGCGTTACTCCGCATCCGGCGCGCCGATGAGCATCGCCGATCTCACCTCCACCCGCGCCCATGTCGCCCAGTCGGTGCAGTGGAACGCCTATCAGACCGCCACTTCCTTCGTTACCCAGCGCAATAATCAGGCCAACGCAGCGCTGTTGATCCGCTACTGGATCGCCACTCAGAACCGGCCAATGGTTGTCATCGTGGGCACTGCGGCCGCGCCATGCTGCCCGCACGCCATCCTGGCGACGCGCTATGACGCTGACAGGATTTACTTCTACGATCCGAACTCGCCCACCACGGAGCAGAGCGTGCCCTACAGCGCCGCAGGCTTCGGCACCTACACCAACACAGGAAATGCGAGTGGAGCCTGGACGCGGTTCTTTGCCGTCGGATCGCCCAGCTTCATCGGGTCTGACAGCTTCAACCGCATCCGCCTTGATGCCGATGGCGGCTTTACCTCCTCGCAGCAGATCACCATCACGGCACCGGCTGCCAACTCGACGGTTACTTCGCGGCAAACGCCGCTCACCGGCAGGTTTGCGGGCAGCCTGAACAGCCTTAGCACCGCCTATATTCAGCTGAACGGCACGGGAATTCAGAGCTTCCCGGTCTCCTCGGGCAGCTTCAGCCGCACGATTGACGTGGCATCGGGGCCAAACAACATCCTGATGATTGCCGGCGTGCAGGCGTATAGCGGGCAGATCAGCACTTCGCTGGCCAACTCCGCCGTGCGGATTCTGCGGTTCAACGGCCCGCCCAATGCGCTCTTCCGCTCCACGCTGCGGTGGAACCAGAACAATACGGATATCGACCTCTATGTTACTGAGCCCGGTGGTTCGACGGCTTGGTTCGGTGGCGCAAGAACGGCAGGTGGGCTGAACCTGGACTTTGACAATACCTCCGGCTTCGGGCCGGAGAATATCACCCTGGAAGGCGCCAGCGCCGTCGCCCAACCCGGCAACTACACCGTCCGTGTCCACAACTTCCGTGGCGCAGCCTCTAGCGGCACTGTGCAGATCGTCCTCAACGAACGGCTACCCAATCAAGCTGGGCCATTGATTCGCAACTGGTCGTTGGGTGTCGGCAACAGCAGCAATTCGGAGCCGGGCAGAAGCGGCCCGGATTGGGTGACCATCGGCACAGCGGACATCGTCAATGGCACGATCAGGCTGCAGTAGACGTGCATTTCTTGGAGCGGCGGGAGTGATCCCGCCGCTTCTGTGTCTGGCTCCTGGGGCCGATGCAGCGACGCTGCGCGATCTCCTCCGACTCATCGGTGCGGCTTCGCCCCAGGGGAATATCCTTGCCTCTCCCTGGGATATCGGGCGCGCTGTCGGCCTTCTCGCATCAGGCGCCGCGGGGGCTACCCGTGCGGAGCTGGAAGGGCTGGGCTTGCCGGGACCCGAGGCCCTTCCGGCCGCCGGGACCGGCATCAACCTGCGGCAGGGCAGTTTCCTCTGGTCCGCGCCCGAGCAGCCCTTCGCCCCCGCTTTTCTCGCGATTGCGCAAGGCCGCGGTGCGACACTGGCCACCAGTGCCCCGAATGCGGCGCCTGCGTTGGTGAATGGCTGGGTGGAACGCCTCACCGCCGGCCTGATCCGGGAGGCGCTTCGCGACGCGCCACAACCCGGCGGCTTCGTGATGGTAACCGCACTTCTCTTCGAGGGCAGCTGGGCCGTCCCGTTTGACCCGGCTCGCACCGCCTCCGCCCCCTTCCGCATGGCAAGTGGCCGCGAACTGCCGGTGCCGATGATGCATGTGGTGGGGCGCTTCGCGGCTGGCGCCGTGCCTGGCGGCATGGCGGCGGTGCTGCCCTATTCTGTGCCAGGCTTCGCCATGCGGCTGGTGCTGCCCGATGCGGCGCTGGGCGTGGATGGCTGGCTGGCCGAGG
>Ga0105049_10005463_pt1 | contig 14794 bp, 13 predicted proteins | sample MAT06_FD_78087 | JGI IMG/M metagenome (GOLD analysis project Ga0105049, IMG submission 78087) | Freshwater microbial communities from Lake Fryxell liftoff mats and glacier meltwater in Antarctica - MAT-06 | ecosystem: Environmental > Aquatic > Freshwater > Ice > Liftoff microbial mat | place... | reverse complement strand
GGTGTTCAACGAGGGCGTGTCGCGTGTCGTGCGATGCAGCGGCAAGCTCCAGGCGCTCGAGGACAAGCTGGTCAAGGAGCCCGCACCGGGCACGATCGGCATCGGCCACACGCGCTGGGCGACGCACGGACGTCCGAGCGACGAGAACTCTCACCCGCACAAGGTCGGCCCGGTCAGCGTCATCCACAACGGCATCATCGAGAACCACCTCGCGCTACGGCAGGAGCTCGCCTCGCAGGGCTCGAAGTTCTCGTCGGAGACCGATACCGAGATCTTTGCCCACCTGGTCGAGCGCGCGCTCGCCGGTGGTGCCCCCGATCTCACCACGGCGGTTCGCAAGTCGCTCGGCAAGGTGCGCGGCTCGTTCGCGTTCGTCGTGATGAGCGACAAGGAGCCCGGCACGCTGGTCGCCGCGAAGAACTCCTCGCCGCTGGTCGTCGGCCTCGGTGATGGCGAGAACTACGTCGCGTCGGACGTCACCGCGATCCTCTCCGAGACCCGCCGCGTGATCTTCCTTGACGAAGGCGAGATGGTCACCGTGACCCGCGCCGGCGTCGCGATCACCGACTTCGACGGCACGCCACGCGAGGGCAAGGAGAAGACCATCACGTGGTCAGCGACGCAGGCGGAGAAGGGCGGCTTCAAGCACTACATGCTCAAGGAGATCCACGAGCAGCCGCGCGCGGTCGCGGACACGCTCATTGGTCGCATCGATCTCGAGCACGACGACGTCACGCTCGACGGCATCGAGCTCGACGTCAAGAAGATCAAGCGCATCATCTTCATCGCATGCGGCACGTCGTTCCACGCGTCGCTCGTCGGCGAGTTCATGGTCGAGGCGTTGTCTCGCATTCCGGTCGAGGTCGATCTCGCGAGCGAGTTCCGCTATCGCGATCCGATCGTCGGTCCCGGCGATCTCGTCATCGCGGTCAGCCAGTCGGGCGAGACGCTCGACACGATGGAAGCGATCCGCGAGGCCAAGAAGCGCGGCGCGCAGGTGTTCGCGATCTCGAACGTCCTCGAGGCGTCGATCCCGCGGCTCGCCGACCACGCGTTCTACACGCACGCAGGTCCGGAGATCGGCGTCGCCTCGACGAAGGCGTTCACCACCCAGCTGGTGGCGATGGCGCTGCTCGCGATCCACCTCGGTCGTCGCACCGAAAAATTGACGAAGGAGCGCGCCCGCGAGTTGCTCGCCGAGCTCGTCCAGCTACCCACCAAGATGCGCGATGTCGTCGAGGGCAGCGCGCAGGTGCAGGCGATCGCACGGCGCTACGGCAACGCGACCGGCTTCCTGTTCCTCGGTCGCGGCGCGCAGTTCCCGATCGCGCTCGAGGGCGCGCTCAAGCTCAAGGAGATCTCGTACATCCACGCCGAGGGCTACGCCGCCGGCGAGATGAAGCACGGCCCGATCGCGCTGATCGACGAGCACCTCCCGGTGATCGTGCTGTGCCCGCGCGGACCGCACTACGAGAAGGTCGTCTCGAACCTCGCCGAGGTGCGCGCGCGTCAGGGCAAGGTCCTCGCGATCGCGACCAAGGGCGACAACGACATCGGTGGTCACGCCGATGACGTCATCCTGGTGCCCGATACGGCGATCGAGTTCCAGCCGATGCTGACCGTGCTGCCGCTGCAGATGCTGAGCTACTACGTCGCCGACTTCAAAGGCACCGACATCGATCAGCCGCGCAACCTGGCGAAGTCGGTCACCGTCGAGTAATGCCGAAGCAGCCGCCGGGGAAGCTGACGCACTTCACCGCCGCCGGCGCAGCCCACATGGTCGACGTCGGCGTCAAGCCGGAGACCGAGCGCACGGCGATCGCCAGCGGATCGATCTCGATGGCACCGGCGACCGCGAAGGCGATCGCCGCAGGCTCGGTCGGGAAGGGTGACGTGCTCGGCATCGCGCGGGTCGCCGGGATCCAGGCGGCCAAGCGCACCGCCGACTGGATCCCGCTGTGTCATCCGCTCCGGCTGACCGGGGTCGAAATCGACCTCGCGCTGGCCGGAGCGATCGTCAAGATCACGGCCACCGTTCGAGCCTTCGATCGGAGCGGCGTCGAGATGGAAGCGTTGGCCGCGGTGGCTGCCGCGGCCTTGACCATCTACGACATGTGCAAGGCAATGGATCGAGGGATGGTGATCTCGAACGTCCGCCTGGACGAGAAACGTGGGGGGAAATCAGGGACCTGGCGGCGTAGCCGGGACGGCGACCCGGGGTAGCAGACACCAGCGTCCGCGTCGCACCCACTGACAAGAACGGTTAGTGCTGTTGGTGACGCCCGCGGCCGGGATCAGAGATGCTTACGGGCATGCGCAGTTCCAGAGGGCAGCTGGTCGCCGGTACGCTGATCTCGCTCGCGGCAGCCACCGCGTTCGCGAACGACAACCCGGGCCCGACGACGCCCACGCCTGACCAGAATCCGTTCGCGATCTACGGCGGCACGGCGACCACGGCGGGCGAGTTCCGCACGGTCGTCATGCTCGAGGTCGGCGGTGGTCTGTGCACCGGCACGTTGATCGACAAGGAGTGGGTGCTGACCGCCGCGCACTGCGTCGATCCGGCGCTCCTCGGCAAGCCGAACCAGGCCGCGGTCACCGCGAGCACGCGCGTGCACTTCGATACGATCGACGTGTTCCGCGATGCAGGTCGCGTGGTCGCCGCCGCCGAGACCATCAGGAAGGCGAGCTTCAACGTCAACGCGCTCGGCTCGAACGACATCGGCCTGGTCCGGCTGGCTACGCCGGTCACCGACATCGAGCCGGTGCCGGTCAACTTCGATCCCGCACAGGCGCCCGTCGGCCTGACGCCGATCTTGATGGTCGGCTTCGGTCAGACGGAGACGGGTGGCGTCGGCAAGCAGTTCAAGCTCGATGGCCGCACCGCGGTCTCCTGCCAGAACTTCGGCGGCTCGAACCAGGCACTGATCTGCTACTCGCAGACCGACGGTAAGGGTAAGTGCGAGGGCGACTCCGGTGGTCCATCGTTCGCCACCGTCGGCGGTGTTCGCAAGGTCGTCGGCGTGACGTCGTTCGGTGATCAGAACTGCGAGTTCTTCGGCGCCGACACGCGCACCGATGCCGAGAAGGCTTTCTTGCTCGAGCACATCCCGCAGCTCGAGGGCTGCAAGGGTGACGCGGAGTGCACGGGGGGCGGCGAGATTTGCTTCAGCGGTCAGTGCATCGCCGAGCCGTTCAGTGGCGGCGGTTTCGGTGCGAGCTGCGTGAACCCGGGCGACTGCGAGACTGGCTCGTGCGCGAACGGTCCGGGCGGCTCGTTGTGCACCGCGACCTGCGATGTCGGTCAGGCCGGCGATTGCCCGGCGGGCTTCGAGTGCCTCGCCGGTGACGGCGCTGCGCAGGGGCTGTGCTGGGCGTCCGACCTGATCGATGACGGTGGCTGCTGCGATTCGAGCGGGCAGGGCGCACCGACGATGCTGCTCGGCATCGGTCTCGTCGCTCTCGTGCTCCGGCGAGCGAAGCGAGCTTCTCGAGCTTCTCCAGCTTGTTGAAAGAGCGAGCTTCTCGAACAGAGCGCGAGCGATCTGATCGCTCAGATCGGTCAGATCGCTCGCCGTTCGAAGAGCAGTAGCTCGCCGAGGGTATCGTGCTCGCGGGTGCCGATCGGGTGCATCCCCAGGCGCTTGATCACGCCGAGCGATGCGAGGTGCCATGGGAACGTGGTCGCCTGCACCGCCTGGATCCCGTCCTGTGCGAGCGCCCACTCGACGGCGGCGGTCACCGCCTCGATCGCGTAGCCCTGCCGACGCGCGGTCTCGGCGATTCCGTAGGCGACCTCGGCGATGCCGTCGCCCGGATGACCGTGGAACACGATGCTCCCGACGACGCGGGGCTCGTCGCGCAGCAGCACCAGCGAGTCGCCCCATAGCCGCGTTTCTGGATCGGTGCGCAGCGCGGCGCGCGAGAATGGAAAGCCCTGTGCGACGAGCTCGTCGTTCGGCCACGCCCGTGGGAACGTCGCGCCGACGATCGCCTCGGCGCGCGCGCGGTCATGATCGAGGACCGCCTCGATCGCCTCGAGCGTGATCGGCACCAACCGGAGCCGCGGTGTGATCAGCTCCGGCACCCTCAGGGTCCGTTGATCGAGATCCCGGCGGTGAACACGATCTGCGACGGTCCGCCGGTGATCAGACCGTAGCGCACGTCGAGATCGAGCATCAGCAACGTGCCGACGAGGTACTGCTGGAAGCCGGCGCTCGCGACCGGTCCGAAGAACGCCCGCTGCATGTCGATCCGCTGGTTCGCACGCAACAGGCCGGGACCGCCGCGGATCGTCAGGTACCGGCGCGGGTTCGACGACGGGCGGATGCGTGCGCCGATCGTCAGATCCATCTGCATGGTCTGGAGGTCCGCGACCTGCGCGGCATCCGCGTTGTAGTGCGTGGTGAAGATCGTGTTCCACCGGACCTCCCAGCCGACGCGGCTTTCGGTGGTCATCGGGTGCCACGCGGCATAGAAGGAGAACGGATCGACGTAGCCGAACCCGAGCGCCTTCGCATCGGCGCCGGTGCCGTGGAAGCCGCCGAGCAACAAGCCCATCGATCCCGACGGCAAGCTCTCGGCGCTCGCGCGGCTGGCGCAGAGCATGACAACCAGCGCCGCGAACCACCGCATCAGAACTTCGAGCTGGTCGCGAGGAACGTCATCTTGTCGTTGGTGGCCCGGAGGCGGCGCGAGAGCGTGCGCACCCAGTTCCACAGCAGCTCGTACGCGAGGTCGCGATCGACGAACAGCAGGTCCTCGAGGTCCTTGCGGTTGACCACGAACAACCGGCACTTCTCATGACACACCGCGGTCGCCGAGCGCGAGGCATCGTCGATCAGCGACATCTCGCCGAAGTAGTTGCCGGCACGCAGCACGGCGAGGGCCTCTTCACCCATGCCGGGGACGATGCGGCTGATCCGCACGGCGCCCTCGACGATCAGGTAGAACTTGTCGCCCGGCGAGCCCTCGGCAAAGATCGTCGCCGACGCGCGGTACTGCTCCTCGACACCGATGTCGACCACGCGGCGGAGATGCGCCGCGGGCAACCCGCTGAACAGGTCGATCTGGGCAAGGATCTCGAGCGTCGTCTTGCCCGTGAGATCGAGGGCAGGCGCCTTTTCGTCGTCGTCAGACACCGTTAGCCGCAGCGTCCCACACGCACCGCCGAAACGCAAAACGGCCCCTCCGTGACAGGAGAGGCCGGGTCTCGATCCTGCGCGCGAACCCAGCGATTCAGGCGCCGACCTTGAGGGTCAGGAGCAGACCGATGATGAGCGCGTAGATGACGAGCGACTCGATGAGCGCGAGGCCGAGAATCATCGGGCCGCGGATCTGACCAGCCGCACCCGGGTTACGGGCGATGCCCTCGAGCGCAGCGGCCGCAGCGCGGCCCTGACCGAGACCACCACCGAAGGCGGCGAGCCCGATCGCGAGACCGGCGGCGATCGCGATCCAGCCGTAGTTCTCGGCGAGACCCTCCGCTTTCATCGCGGCCGGGTCCGTGGCGGTGACATCGCCGCCCGCAAAGGCGAGCGCGGGGAGGCCGAGGACGACGAGGAACGTGAGGAGGGTCGAGAGGATCTTGATGGTGCGCTGCATGGTGATGTTTCCTTCAGGGGTGGTTCGCGTCGAGGGGGTGAGTGAGAACGGGGGATCAGTGCTCTTCGTGCTCGATCGCCATCCCGAAATAAACCATCGCGAGCGTGCAGAACACGACCGCCTGGAGGAGGCACACGAGCAAGCCGAGCAGGAGGAACGGAAGGGGAACGAGGATCGGGACGAGCGTGAAGAAGGACATGAGGACCTTGTGGTCTGCCATCATGTTGCCCATCAGCCGGATCGCGAGAGAGACCGGGCGCGCGATGTGGCTGACGATCTCGATCGGCAGCATCAGCGGAATCAGCGCGGGCATCGGTCCGAGGAAGTGCTTGAAGTAGGCGACGCCGTGCTCCTTGACGCCGAAGTAGTGCGTCAGCAAGAAGACGAAGATCGCGATCCCGACGTTGGTCTTGAGCGTGTCCGTCGGTGCCGAGAAGCCCGGCATCAACGCGAACAGGTTGTTGAAGAGGATGAAGAGGAAGAGCGCGCCGATCAGCGGATAGAACCGGCGAGCGTTCTTCTCGCCCATGCCGCCCTCGACGAAGCCGTACATCGACTCCGCGAGATACTCGAACATGTTGCGGAAGTTCATCGTCCGCGGCGGCACGAGGCCCTGATCAGGCGTCTTGAGCCCCGACAGGAACGCGCGTGCACCGAGGAACGTGAAGATCACCGCGACGAGGGTGATCAGGATGTGCGTCATGCTCCAGCCACTGGGGAACATGTCCACCAGCAGCGACTTGCGCTGCAGCTTGGACTGCATCCAGCCATCGAAGCCGCGCCACCAATCGAAGCGGTTCAGGTAGTCGAACCAGGTGCCGTGTTCACCCATGGGTGTTCTCGTCCGCCGGTGCAGGGCGCATGGCGCTGTAGATGGACTCGATCAGGATCGAGCCGATGAAGATCGAATAGCCAACCGCGAATGCGATGACGTCGATCGGGAGGAAGAGGACCGCGACCGCCACGAGACCCATCATGGCGACCATCTTGGGCAGCATGAGGATCGCGCTATTGCCGGACTTGCCTTCGGCCGCATCGGTCGTCCAGCGGACGATCAAGCGACGCAGGACGTAGAAGTTGGCGCAGGTCAGCGCCGCACCGGCACCGAGGCCGAGCACGATCGCCTCGGGCTGGGTGATCAGCGCAGCCAGCACGAGCACCGCCGAGATGCCGTAGTTGAGCCGTTCGATGCGCTGGATCGAGGGGCTAGCCACGGGCTTCCTCCGACTTGGCAGCGCGATCGCTGCGCTCGACCGCACGAAACACGCCGCGGAACCCAGCGATCAGACCGATCACCATGCCGACGAGCATCAGCCACGGCTCGGTGCCCGCCTGGGTGTCGAGCCACATGCCACCGAGTAGACCGAGCAGCACCGAGACGCCGAGCTCGAGCCCGACCGAGCTCGACGACAACGCCTGGTACATCCCACGCGTCCGCTTCGACGCGTGATCGTCGAACTGGTTCGGCGGCACGCGGTTGGGATGCGTCGGGCTGCCCGCGGAATCCTGCGACAAATCGCCGCGATGGGAAGAAGACGACCGGTCCAAGGCGGGCCCTAATAGCACCGCGAAAACGCGGAATCAATCGGCGAAGGCCACTCTGGCTTCGTTGACGATCTGATCGATGTCCTCGTCGGTATGCGCCAGGGACACGAACATGGCCTCGAACTGGGACGGCGGCAGGAAGACGCCGCGATCTCGCAGCTTTCGGAAGAAGGTCCCGAACTTGGCCGTATCGGCGGCCTTCGCCGACGCGAAGTCCGTCACCGGTCCAGCGCAGAAAAATAGCGTCAGCATCGACCCCACCCGATTCAGGCAGGCCGGGATCTTCGCGGCGGTCGCAGCGGCCAGCAGGCCGTCGCCGAGGCGCTGGCCCAGGGCCTCGAGGCGCTCGTAGGTGCCGGGGCGGGCCAGGATCTCCATCGCCTTGAGACCCGCGGCCATCGCGAGCGGGTTTCCAGACAGCGTGCCGGCCTGATACACGGGGCCGAGCGGCGCGAGCTCACGCATGATGTCGGCGCGGCCGCCGAACGCAGCGGCTGGAAGCCCACCGCCGATGATCTTTCCGATCGTCGTCAGGTCCGGCTTGATGTTGTAGCGAGCCTGCGCTCCGCCGTACGCGACGCGGAAGCCAGTCATCACCTCGTCGAAGATCAGTACGGTGCCGTGCTTCGCGGTGATCGCGCGCAGCCCCTCGAGGTATCCGGGTGCGGGCGCGACGAGCCCCATGTTGCCGCACACGGGCTCGATGATCACGGCGGCGATGTCATTGGCCGAGACCAGCTTCTCGATCGCGGCGAGGTCGTTGAACGGAACGACGAGCGTGTCCTGCGCGGCGCCTTCGGGTACCCCGGCCGAGCCGGGGATGCCGAGCGTCGCGGCGCCGGAGCCGGCTGCGACCAGCAGGCAATCTGCATGACCGTGATAGCCGCCGTCGGCCTTGATGATCTTCGCGCGCTTCGTGAAGCCACGCGCGAGGCGCAGCGCCGACATCGTCGCCTCGGTGCCGGACGACACCGCGCGAACCATCTCCATCGACGGCACCGCATCGCGCAGCGTCTCCGCGAAGCACACCTCGATCTCCGTCGGTGCACCGAACGTGGTGCCACTCGACATCGTCTCGGCGATGGCGTCGAGGATCTCGCGATGGGTGTGTCCGAGGATCAACGGACCCCAGCTGCCAATCAGATCGATGTAGCGATTGCCGTCGGCGTCGTAGATGTATGCGCCGTCGCCTTGAACGACGAACAGCGGGTCGGTACCGACGGAGCGACACGCGCGCACCGGGGAGTTGACGCCACCGGGAATCACCGCTTTTGCGCGCTCGAAGATCTCCTGGCTGCGTTGGATCGACATCGCGAGAACGTACACGATCGTGATACGAGGAACGATGCGCCCAGGTCTCCCGTTCCTGATCACGCTCGTCGCCTCGACGTCCGCCTTCGCTCAGCCGCGGTCCGCCGCGAAGGTGCCGATGCGCGCCGTGCCGTGCTTCCCGCAGGACGCGAAGCTCGACACCGACGGCAACGACGCGATGGTGTGCTGGGACAAGGGCTGCATGAAGCTCGACTTCTTGGCGACCACGGCGACCTGGATCGTGAAGCCGCGGACCCCGAGCCAGTGGACGAGCCCGCGCGCCGAGGTCAAGGCCGACCAGGTCTGCCTCGGTACGACGTGCAAGAAGCTCGGGAAGAAGCTGGTCGCCGCGATCGGCGAGTACAAGACGAACCAGAGCCAGGATCCCGCGAACGTCGTACGCCTCCAGGCGACCACCGATCTGAAGGCCGTCGTCGTCGGTGACGTGGCGTGGAACGTCGCTGGTGACAGCAAGCTCAAGTTCTCGACGCCGAAGCTCTACGCCCGCACCGGCGAGAAGCCGACGGTGTCGGGGATCGAGGTCGCGAACGACCTGATGGTCGTCCACTGGACGGCGTGCGCGGGTCCGTGCACCAAGTTCGCGATCGTCGACTCGGGTGGTCGCGCGAAGGGTCCCGAGGGCGAAGGTGGCGGTGAGGTGATCCAGCTCGACGCGAAGCGGTTCGTGGTGGTCAGCGAGTACGCGGAGATCAGCGTGTTCGATCTGAAGACGGCGAAGGCGCGCGGCGTGATCCGCACCGGTGCCGGTCCCGAGCAGAACTGGACGATCCGCGCCGACGACTCGACGCTGTACTCGCTGTTCACCAAGAACGACGGCGTCGAGGTGATGAAGGTCGGCATCTACGACGACAAGGACCTGAAGCCGAGCATCGAGGGCTCGATGTTCCTGCCGAGCTGCGGCACGCCTTAGCGCAGCTGTAGAATCGACGGCGCGCGCCGGATCGATTCGATAGCAGCCCGGTCCGCCGAAGAAACACGCGCGACGGATCAGCGAGAGCTGGAGATTTCCACCGTGGAGCTCAGCGTCGCCACGACGGATCCGGAAGTCCATCGAGCCGAGGGTGCGGCCGCGGGCCACCAGCTCGGGCTCCGAGGCATCGAGCAGGGACGAGAGCTACGCAGCGTCGAGCATCGTTGCGAAGAGAGATCGCTATTCGAGGCCGACGCGGAGGAACCGGCCACCCGGATCGACCGTCACCGTGGTCGGTGCACCGAGCCCGGGCAGGTCGGGGAGGGCGATCGCGGCGTTCGCACCGAGCAGCTCGTCGGCGACGTCACCGACCTTGAGCCCGACGGCGGCCTCGAGGCCCGCGTCGGGACCGTCGAAGCGCTCGTCGAGCAGCCAGACCTGTGCGTCGGAGGCGATCACCCTGGGCACCAGCTTGCCGTCGATCGGTGTGAGATCGAGATCGAGCGTGAGGATCATGCCGAACCGGAACACGCGCGTGTCGTCGAGCGCCATGTCGACCATCATGTCGCCGAGCTGGACGCGCAACTTGCCGGGCCCATCGGGCGTCGCGGTGACCAGCGGAGGCAGCTCGCCGTCGACGGTGACCTGCGCGATCTGCGTCGTGAAGTTGTCGAGCTCGGGCACCAGGATGGACAAGATCGAGAGATCGGCATCGGGTGCCGGGCGCGAGAGGCCGCCGGCCTTCCACGACGCGAACAGGAGCTGACCGACGAGGTTGGCATCGAGCACGAGCTCGTTCGCGGCGGGCGTGATCAGCGGACCATCGATCTGCGGCACCCCGGGGGCGACCTTGTCACCGCCGGCCGTGGCGTTCGCGGCGATCCGCGCGATCAAGGTCGTGCCGACCTTCTCGAGGCCGCCGAGGCAGAGGTGGAGCGCGACCGGCGTGTCCAGGAGATCGAGATCGCTGGTGCGATCGAAGACCGCGAGGTTCGCCAGCTTCTCGGTGAGTAGTGCATCCGCACGGGTGCCGACCTCGGACGAGATCTGTGCGCGCGCCTCGGTCGACTTGTCGCCGGAGAACAGATTGACGATCCAGTTCTGCAGCGGACCGCCGAGGCCCCATACGTCGAAGCCCCAGTTGTGGACGATCACCTCGGGGGCCGTATGTGCGAACGCGGTCAAGCACTCGTCCGCCGACGGCTTCGGATCGAGCTTCGTCCACACGTCGATCGTGCCGCCCAGCTCGCCGCCGATCGGGATCGTCGAGACCACGCCCTGACAGGCGCCCTCGAAGTAGACGTAGAGGTTCGGGATCCGGATGCGCAGCCAGAGATCACCGCGGTCTTCGACGAGATCGAAGGCGACCTCGCCCTGCGAGGCCTCGACCGGCCAGGTCACGCAGCGATCGTCTTGCGACAGCACATCGCGCTGCAGGATCTCGGCGGCGACATCGATCGCGCCGGCCTCGCCCGCGAGGCCGTCACCCATCGAGGCGAGGATCGCGTCGTCGAGGATCACCGAGGCCGCGACCGGGTTGTGGGCACCGTCGGGCAGGAAGCGCGCCGCGAGGAGCGTGCGATCGCCCTGGCGGGTGTGCCCGGCGTCGTCGGTGGCGAGCACCTTGACGCGCGTCAGGCCGGGACCCGCCAGAACGTCGGCGGCGAACGCGCCATCGTCGAGCTCGGTGGCGACGCCATGGACGTCGACACGCGCGAGCCCTTCGGTCGCTGCGGCTTCACCGTGGATCGACCAGGTCGTCGAGGCCTCTGGCCGGACGAACCGATCCGTCGCCGACATGTCGACGTCGATCGTCCACCCCTTCGGATCCGGCTCGACGTCATCCGCTGCCGTCGACTTCCCCGAACAACCCAGAGCACACAGCGCGATCAGCGCATAACGCATGGCAACCCCCTGACGGGACACTATGCAAATCGCCGTGGGCAGTCCACTGTTGACTCGACCTCAACAAGGTGCAAGGCGATGCACTAGACGTGCAGCTATCGCCAGTTGCAGCCAGTTGACCCTCGGTCAGTACCCGACCGAGATCTAGTTCTCGTCGCCCGCGTCGTCAGCTTCGTCGGCGTCATCATCGTCGGCGTCCGCGTCGCCTTCCAACGAATCGTTCGGGATCGTGTCCTCGCCCTCGATCGCTTCGATCGGCGTGGCCTCGATGTCCACATCGGCGTCGCCCTCGGCAACGCGCTCGATCGCGGCGACGTGCTCGCCGTCGTCGAGGCGCATCACGCGCACACCCTGGGTGGCGCGACCCTGCACCGAGACGTCACTGACCCGGATCCGGATCAGCTTGCCGCGGTCGGAGATCATAATCAGGTGGTCGCCGTCGGTGACGATCCGCGTGGCCGCGACCTCGCCGTTGCGGGCGGTCGTCTTGATCGCGATCACGCCCTTGCCGCCACGATTCTTGGTCGGGTAGTCGGCGACCGCGGTGCGCTTGCCGTAGCCACGCTGGCACACGGTGATCAGCGTCGACGCGGATTCTCGCAGGAAGGTCACCATGCCGACCAGGCGATCGCCCTCGCGCAGCGTGATGCCGCGAACACCGCCGGCGGTACGACCCATCGGCCGCACGCGATCCTCGGTGAACCGGACCGCGAAGCCCTTCGCGGACGTCAGCAACACGTCGTCGGCCTTGGTCACCATCGATGCGGCGATCAGGCTGTCGCCTTCGTCGATGTTGATCGCGCGGATGCCGCTCGAGCGAACGTTCTCGAACTGCGAGAGCTCGGTCTTCTTCACCGTGCCCGACTGGGTGGCGAAGAACACGCTGGTGTCGTCGCGGAACTCCTGGAACGGGAGCATCGCGACCACCCGCTCGCCGTCCTGCAGCGGGAGGATGTTGATGATCGGGCGACCCTTCGCGGTGCGTGCGCCTTCTGGTAGCTCGTGCACCTTGACGTAGTAGACGCGGCCCTTGTCCGTGAACAGAAGCAGGTGGTCGTGCGTCGACGCAGCGAACATATCGACGATGAAGTCACCTTCCGTCGACGTCGCGCCCTGGATCCCGCGACCGCCGCGGCCCTGCGCCTCGTACTCCTTGACGCGTGTGCGCTTGATGTAGCCGAGGCGCGTGCGGGTGACGACGACGTCTTCCTCGTCGATCAGATCCTCGGTCAGGATCTCACCTTCGCGATCCTCGATGCGCGTCCGGCGGCCGTCGGCGAACTCCTCGCGGATCGCCTTGAGCTCGTCGATGATCACGCCCATCAGCTTCTTGTCGTCGGCGAGCAGACCCTCGAGGTAATCGGTGAGCTCCCAGAGCTCCTTGTACTCGGCCTCGAGCTTCTCGCGCTCCAGGCCGGTCAGGCGACCGAGGCGCATGTCGATGATCGCCTGCGCCTGGCGCTCCGTCAGGTAGACGAAGGCCTTGGTCTTGGCCACCGCGACTTCTTCGGCGGGCCGACCGGCGCGCTCGAGGAAGCCGTCCATGCCGCCGAGCTTCTCGGCCATCAACGACGTCCGCGCTTCGTCGGTATCCTTCGACGCGCGGATGATCGCGATCACGCGATCGATGTTCATCACCGCGAGGCCAAGCCCCTCGACGATCTCGCGCCGGGCCCGCGCTTCACGCAGATCGAACAGGGTGCGGCGAGTGACCACCTCGCGACGGTGATCGATGAACACCTCGAGTGCGCGCTTGAGCGACAGCAGCACCGGGCGGCCGTCGACGATCGCGAGCATGTTGACGCTGACCGAGACCTGGAGCTGCGAGTGCTTGAACAGGTTGTTCAGCACGATCTCGCCGGCCGCGTCCTTCTTGAGCTCGAACACGACGCGCATCGACTCGCGGTTCGACTCGTCGCGGATGTCGGAGATGCCCTCGAGCTTCTTCTCCTTGACCATCTCGGCAACGGCTTCGACCAGCCGCTGCTTGTTCACCATGAACGGCAGCTCGGTGACGATGATCGCGGGGCGATCCTTGCGAACGTCCGCGAAGTGGGCGACGCCGCGCAGCGCGATCGTGCCGCGACCGGTCTTGTACGCGGAGCGAATACCGAGCCGGCCGAGGATCACGCCACCGGTCGGGAAATCGGGGCCGGTGACGATCGCGTTGAGCTCTTCATCCGTGAGGTCGGGCCTCGAGATCATCTCGAGGACCGCATCGATCACCTCGCCGAGGTTGTGCGGCGGGATGTTGGTCGCCATGCCGACCGCGATGCCGGTCCCACCGTTGACGATCAGGTTCGGAACCTTGGTCGGCATGACCGTCGGTTCGAGCTCTTTGTCGTCGTAGTTCGGCTGCCAATCGACCGTTTCCTTGTCGATGTCCGCGAGCAATTCGCCCGCGAGCTTGGTCATCCGGCACTCGGTGTAACGCATGGCCGCCGGCGGATCGCCGTCGACACTTCCGAAGTTCCCCTGACCGTCGACGAGCTGGTAGCGCATCGAGAAGTCCTGGGCCATGCGGACCAGGGCGTCGTAGACCGCGCTATCGCCGTGCGGGTGATATTTACCGATGACGTCGCCGACGATGCGCGCGCACTTGAGGTACGGGCGGTTGTACGAGTTCGACAGACCTCGTTGTGCGAACAGGATCCGCCGGTGCACGGGTTTGAGCCCATCGCGTGCGTCCGGGAGGGCGCGCGCGACGATCACGCTCATGGCGTAATCCATGAACGAGCTCTTCATCTCCTGCTCGATGGAGATCGGCGTGATGTTGGAGGCCACGTCGGACATTTCGGGGACTTTCTATAACATGACGGCCCCGTGCCAAGGTTCGCCGCCCGACGAAGTTATCGCCCGCGAGCGATGTTCGCAGGCCTCGGTGGCCTGTTCGGTTGCGGCGCCGGGGCGGTCGTCCTCGCAATCCAGGATCAGGTCGAGATCGCGCCGTATGTCGCGGGTGCCGGTGGGCTCGCGTACTTCGTCTCGACGATCGCGGCGATGATCCCGCAGCAGGTCACCCTCGAGGTCACGGGCAAGCGGGTGGTTCCGTCCTGGCGCGCGGCCATCGAGGTCGACCGGATCGAGATCGGCAGCTGGGTGCTCGCGGGGGTCGATGTGGCGACCGGGATCGTGGTCACCCTGCGCGGCGCCGGCCGGACACTCCGGATCGGCGGCGACAAGCACGGTGGAGAGGGCTATACGCTCGGCGACCCGACGCGCACCGTCGATTGTCAGCTGCCCAGGGAGGCGTTCGACGATCTGGTGAAGGGGCTCGGGATAATAACGCACGCGGAAGGCCCGCTCGCGGTGCCGCTCGTGCGCAGCTCGCAGAGCTTCGGAGGCGGTTCGTCAGATGCGCCGTGGCTGATCACGATCTCGCTGCTCGGTGTGCTCGGCCTCGTCGTTGGCAACACCTCGTGGGGTGAGGTGCTGCTGGCGTCTCCCGAGGGTCAGCTGGGGATGGCCGTGGTGAGCGGCGGGCTCGCGGTGACCGGG
>Ga0105049_10005457_pt1 | contig 14805 bp, 22 predicted proteins | sample MAT06_FD_78087 | JGI IMG/M metagenome (GOLD analysis project Ga0105049, IMG submission 78087) | Freshwater microbial communities from Lake Fryxell liftoff mats and glacier meltwater in Antarctica - MAT-06 | ecosystem: Environmental > Aquatic > Freshwater > Ice > Liftoff microbial mat | place... | reverse complement strand
TTTCTCCAATTGCTGCGCAACTTGATAGTGTTGTAATTATTGTAAGAAATAGGATGATTAAAAAACTTAGATTTTTCATAATTGAATTTAAATTTTAGAATGCTATATTTTTAACACTGTTTGATACTTCATCCACCTCATCTTTCCATTTTTCAACTAATTTCGCAGGATCACTTTTCATATGATCAAATTCTGTGGCTGCGTTCAAAAGAATATCTTGAATTTTATCTTTCAGATCATTTAAATAATCTTCACCTAGTTGAGATATTTTTTTGCGTGTATTAACTCCCTTGTCTGGAGCAAACAAAATTCCTACTGCTGCGCCTGCTGCTACACCCGCTATTACACCTAATACTACTTTTCCTGAACTCATGATTTTATGATTTTGATTGTTATTTTAATTTGTGAGAACGGCAAAATTATCTTTCTTACCCGTTTTCATTTGGCTATATATTTTCTCTATTAAATATTTTGAAGCTATTACATTATCTATTCAGTTATTTAAGCAAATTATTGATCGCGATTTATTTCCCTTAAGAAAAGTAATTAAACCATGAATATTTTTTAAATTAAAATTAAGGTGAGAAAATCTACTGATTTTTTTAAATGTAACTCACCTTAATAATTATCACATGAAATTAGCGATTTTGATTGCCTGAATTCGAGTCCTTGCTTTTGTTATTACTTTGATTTTTTTCAGCAGTCGGAGTTTTTGTTTTTTTCTCTGTTTCATCTTGCTTTTCATTCGGTTTTTTCGAAGAGGAATTTGTAACATTGTTTTGATTAGCCTGATTTTTCTGACTACCTTGGTTCTGTTTTTGACTTTCAGGATTTTTTTGGCCCTTCTGGTCTTTTTGATTTTCGTTCATTTGATTTTAATTTAATTTAATTGTTAATTATTAATTTGAATTAAACTTTTCAGTCTTTTTATAGATCTTGATTTGCGGCATCCAGATTTATTGCATCTGATATTTCAGAAAGTTTTTCATCTGCTGCTTTTTCTTCATTCAAGGTTTCCTCTAATAAGGAAGCTGCTTCGTCTTCACCAAGAATCCTTGCAAACGATGCGAGAGTGCCATAAGTTGCAATTTCGTAATGTTCCACTTTTTGACCTGCTGAAATTATTCCTGCATCACGAACTGCACCTTTTGCAGTACTTTCCATTATTTCTATAGCTTCTTTAACAAGTCCCGCCATTGCTTCACATTTTTTTTCTTGTGCTTTTACATTTACAGATTCAAATACTTGCTGTAGTCTATCTACTTGATTTTTTGTTTCTTTAAGATGAGAAGTGAGCGCTTCGATTAATTCTTCAGAAGTTGCATTTTTAATCATTTTTGGGATTGCATTAGTTAATTCTTTTTCTGCCCAATAAATGTCTTTTAACTCATTTTCAAACAAGTCTCTAAGACCTTGTGCTTTTTCTGAAGTAGATTTTTCTTTGTTTTTTGAGTTTCCCTGATTTTGGTCTAATTTTTTTTCGGAAGTTGTTTCTGAACTTTTCATTGTTGTTTATATTTATTTGTTAATTATAGTATTTTTAAAACATTGATTTTACAAGTGTGATAAAATATGACGAGATTATGTTCAAAAAATTAATTAATCCTTATTTAGATATTAATTAGTATTATGTGTTATTTAATTTATTTGGGTTGTCATTTTTTCCATCAATGGAATCACCTTCTTCCACATTGGTTCCGTTCTCAAGTTCTGAATCAATCACTTCATCCTCATTCACATTCTCATCCTCATCCTCATCCTCATCTTCATCCTCATCTTCATCCTCATCTTCTTCCAACTCCGCATCAATTGTTTCGTCTTCATCTTCCTCGCCAACTGGCGTCGTATATTCGTGATCGTGATCAGGTTCATCCCGCTCTTTATTAAAGTTAGGATTGTGTTGATGTAACGTTGTTTCTGTATCTTCACCAAAGGGTATTTTTTGAGAATTACCAATTTGATTATTTTCAGAAGCATCTAATTCTTGTTCATAAGTTTTGGCCTCTTGACCTTGCTTATTTGTTTCTTGATTTGGTTCCATTTTTTTAGGTTTAATGATTTGGAAATTTTTAGATTAAATTTATTAAGCAAATTTGATTAACTACTATAAAAGATTGTTATATAAAATTCAAAAATTGTTGCAAAATTTACTACTAAGTATTAATTACAATGATTTGTCTTTGTCCACCTTTTTTTCAATAACTTCCACTTCTTTTAAAAAAGTGGTTACCTGCGCATCACTTGTTGGTCCATATCCATCCGTTAAAGTTCCTTTTTCACCATTCACCGTTTTTATAGCATAAAGAATAGAATTATCATCTGGATTGGAATCTCCTTCAAAACGGTAGAAATTAACAATTTTCACTTCAGAAGGAGTAAAAGTGCGCTCTGTTGTGAGTGATTTTATACCTTGTACCACCGCTTTAAACTGAGTTTTGAATCCAAGTTCATCTAACATTTTTGTGCAAGAAACTAAAGTGTTCATTTCTACCTTTTCATTTGCAATTTCTTTCATAACAATTGATTATAATTTACTTTATGTTATTACTTTGTAAAATTCCACACTTCACATCGATTAACTCTTACACAACTTAATTATACTCTTGTATTATTCTTTACAAATACTATTATTTAGTAGATTATTTTAAAAGTCCTTATAAAGTAACGCACACAATATTAATTGAGAATTATGCTGAATTCTTGATGAGATTGATTGTAGTTTACTCAAATTCTGTTGTATTTTATCTTCTCAATCTTTTTTTAATTAACTCTAAGGAGGTAGTAATATTTTAAAAGTGGAACCTACATTTGGAACTCCTAGGGCTGTGATTGTTCCATTGTGAGCATGTGCAATTTTTTTGCAAATAGAGAGTCCAATTCCAGTTCCTTCATATTCAGTTTTTCCATGAAGACGCTGAAATACTTCAAATATTTTATTTTCATATAGCTGATCAAAACCAATTCCATTGTCGCTAAAAGTGATTTCCCAGAATTCACTATTTTGTTGTGTTCTTCCTTGCACTTCTTTATTGATTAATTTCTGAGCTGTTATTTTTATAAGTGGAGAGACATCTGTCTTTGCATATTTGAGAGAATTGCTAATTAGGTTTAAAAACAATTGATGCATTTGCACAGGAACAGCTTGAAGAGTAGGTAAGGTTTGCGCTTCAATTTTTGCTTTTTTTTGCTTAATTATATCACTCAAAACATTCTTCACTCCACTCAAAGTTTTGTTTAAATCTGTTTTTTCAAAAATAAGTTCTTTAAAATTGGTATGTGAAAAACTAAGTAGTGATTCAATTAAATTTTGCATACGTTGCGCTGCTCCATTGATACGATTAAAATAATCTTTGGTGGTTTCAGATAACCTTTCATCGTCTTTGCTTAGAATACGTTTGGAGAACCCTTGAATTTTACGCAATGGCTCCTGCAAATCATGGCTAGCCACGTAGCTAAAAGATTCAAGCTCTTGATTCGCATTTTCAAGTTCTTCATTTTTCAATTCAAGTACGTGATTTATTTCAACTAATTGCTTTGAAGTAACAGCTAATTCCTCTGTACGTTCATTTACTTTCTTTTCTAATTCCTCATCTGCAATCTTTCTTTCAGTAATATCGTAACTAATACCTGTTAGTGTTTTAGCATTTCCTAATGGATCATATTGATATTGTCCTGTTGATCTCATCCACCTTATCGCATTGTCGTTTACTCTAATGATTCTATATTCTACATCATAATTTCTATGTTTATCTTTTGCTTCTTCAGCTTTCAGAAAAGCAAATGCTTTATCTTCTGGAAATATTGGATTAAACCAGTCAGGGTAACTTAATTCTTTCGCGTTTAAGTCATACCCCCACATGGTTTTATGAATGTTAGACCATTCGAGTTTCGAAGAATCGATGTCTAAAGACCAAATGCCAATTTTAGCAGAATCAGTCGCAAGTTTGAATAGTCTAGACAATTTTTTTAGCTCCACCTTCTTTTCTTCATTTTGTATTTTAGAAAGAATATGATCTGTGATTTCGGTCGCTAGTATTATAATACCAGTTATCGTGTCATCTTGATCTCTGAAAGGTTGAAAAACTAGGTTGTAAAATACTTTTTCTTCTTTTTCATGACGGGAAAGATTGACGCAAATTTCGTTTCCATAATAAGGAATACCAGTGTTGTATACCTCATGAAGTAGTTTATCAAAACCTTGATTTTTTATTTCTGGCATTACTTCAAAAATTGACTTTCCTATTACATCATCACCTTTTCCCCAGGTAGTTATAAGTGGATCATTAGCAAAAGTAATATCCATATTATTCCCTTTTAGAATTCCAATTGCCATTATAGATTGAGTAAGTATATTGCTAAAACGCTTCTCACTAGCTTCTATTAATTTGTAAGCCTCTTGCAACCTAACGTTGCTTTCTGTTGCAGAAATCCTTATACCTGTTTCTTTTTGCAAACGAAAAAAGAAGAGTGTAATTACAAAAATGGAAAATAAAGAAAGCGATAATAAAAATATAGGAGTTATAGCGGCTGTTCGGTCTTTAGCGAGTTCTCGTTCGGCTAAAAGTTTATCTTCTGATCGCAACATAAAGTAAATACCCTTGGTTACTTCATCACTTTTATTCTGACCATTAAAAATGACACTATTGTTAGAAAAACTTTGATCATTATTTTTTATAAATAAAATATTATTTTCTAGGTATGAGTATCTTTGATCAACTAATGATTTTAATTTATTTAAATTCTTTAGTTGTCTACTATTATCTCTTAAAAGAGAATTAAGCTCTTTAAATATAATAATTCTTTGCTGCTTAGCTTCGTTAAAGGTTTCTAAAAAAATGGAGTTATCAGTAAGCAAATATGCACGTTGACCTGTTTCAGCGTATTTAAGATTTGAAGCTACTTCAATAATTTTACTTTTTACCTCTTTGGTATGTGCCAACAAATCCACAGTTTTATTAAAGTGTAAAAACTTATTATAGGAGATAAATGCAATTACAACCAATAAACCTGTTAGTAGTACAAATAATAAAATAGAATTGTTTCTGGAAAGTTCCTTCATGTAATTTTTGCTAATAAATAGTGAGCAAAAATTTTCTTTGTTTAAGCCCAATCTACGTACCGCCGATTAATACTCATAATTTACTTTATTTTGCATGCTTTCAAAGCGTCAGTTTTTATATATAAATAATTTTTTTCAATCTTTAAGGAGTCTTCGAAAACCCGACTTTCTTCTTTGAACTTTAAAATTACAAGCATTACATACCTTTTTTATGCTACGTATTTAATTTCTTGTTCGCCTCGGTATCTGACTTTTTATAGGTTCCCTTTAAATATTTATCTTCAATTTCAAGAAATCTTAGGTGTAAGAATTAATGTAAAATATTGGTAAGTAAAGTGCTTTGAATTTTTAAGATTTTTCAGCTTTTTTTATTATTTTTTCAAGAAGTTCCTGTTCCATTTCCATTTTAATATCATGATTTACTTCTAATTCATCAATTGAATGCGATTGTTGCAAATTATTATCATTTTTAATGAAGTTACTTAATTTCGAATAATATTTCTGAATAATCTTTAATTCTACTTCACTTTTATTTTCAATGTCTACAAGTCTATTGCTTGCAAATTCGTGAGCTGCTATTAATTCATTTAATTTTAGCTGTGTGGCAAGAGAATCTTTATTTTGTGATTTTTGAATAACAAATACCATTAAGAATGTAATGATAGTAGTAATAATGCTAATCATCCATAGCCAATGATCAGAGTAGCCGAAATGTGGTCCAGCCGCCAACCAACAAAATACAATTAAAAAAGCAATAACAATAGAATGATTACTTCCTGCGGCTTTTGTTCCTTTAATGGAAAGTCTTTCAAAAAAATGTAAAATCGAAAATTTTGTGTTGTATTTCAATTTTTTATATTTAATTTAATAATTTCATCTTTTCAATTTTGTTTTCATTCTCTTCTCTTTTTCTAGATTTGAATAAGGAAACAATCTTCTCTATAATTGTTTCACCAGTTGATTTAATACTATCTGAGTTTTTTGCCGCCAGGTTCGTTACCACTGATTGAAATAAAATTCCTGCTAATTTTGAAACTGGATTCATTGATGAACGAAATAAAATACCTTTCATTAGATATCCTGAAGCAATGCCAATTGCTGCACTGCTTATATTTCCTCTCAAATCTGGTGATTGTGTAATCTCCTTGAAAATAGATTTAATTAAGTTGATTGGTTTCAAACTTTCGTAAGTATAATTAAATTGTTCTTTCAATTCTTTTAAATTCTCATCTTTTTGTTTTTCCAGTCTTAAAATGTTTTCATTTAAGGAAATGGTAGCGCTTATATTCTTCATTTTCCATTTAATATTTGATTGATAATAGAGTTACTTACAGCATTTTTAATTAATGATTTCCTCAAAAGATAAACAAACAAGGATATCGTTAAGTAAAGACCAGCAACTATAAAAAATCCGTAATAAATATTATCGATAAGTTTACCTATCCAAAATGCTAAACCAATACTGCCTAAAATAATACATAATAAAACACTTATTATGATTACAATATTGGATACTAAAGTTGAAACTATATCTGCCAAGGAATCAACTGCCTTGAGTTTAAATAATTCAAGACTTGTTGAAACATAAGATTCTACTTTTTCAAGCAGAGATTCTATCAAAGTTGCTTTTTCTTCCATGATATTTTGCTTTTTTTTTGTTGTGAGCGATGATTCGACATAACAGATTAAAGGTAGCAGCGATTTTATGCTCGCTGCTACTCAGCTTTCTTTTTTATTTCGTTTCTAATAAGTACGTTTAATAGGATATTTTTCTTTTTATTTGCTGTGCTTTTGACTTTCCCTTTTCAATTAAATCATCCACATCTTCTTTTGATGATTCGAATCTATCAGTAATGCTGCAGATTAAATCATCTAATTTTGATTTTATGTCATCCATATAATCATCTCTTTTCTTCGAGATTTTTTTTCGTGTGTCAGTTCCCTTGTCTGGAGCAAACAAAATACCTATAATTGACCCTGCGGCTACACCTGCGAGTAAACTGATTATTACTTTTCCTGAATTCATAATTTTTAATTTAAATTTTTATAAATTGAAATATTTATATTAATTAATTGGATTTCTTCCTTGAATAATTCTTATTATAACTACTATTACAGCTATTACAAGAAGCAAGTGTATCACTGAGCCTAGGCTATATGCAAAAAAACCTATTGCCCAACCAATTAATAGAATAACTGCGATGATATAAAGTAAATTTCCCATGTTAAAGTTTTTTTAATTTTTAGTATAAATTGTATGAAAGAAATAGTGGTTAATTATTTTTTTCACATTGTTCTTTGCAAATTTTAGATTCGTTGAGATGAGTTCGAAGTGAAGGAAGCATCGTTGTTGCCCAATTACGAATATCGGCATCTTTGGCATTTTCAGAAGCTTTTTCAAATTTTGAAATTGCATTTTCATGGCCTTTAACCATCATAGTTGCATATTCTTTATCAAAATTTGAAACTTTAGTATCCATTAAGTTTTTAACAGCACTTTTTCCATCATCCGTTATTGTTGTAGGAACAATGATTTGTTTTTTCGCAGCTAACTCATTTAAATCAGCTAATGCTTTGGTGTGTTCATCTACCATCATTTTGCCTAGCTTCTTTACATGAGTTGCAGTACCTTTAGTTTGAGCTAATTCTCCTAACTGGATTTGTTCTAGATTGATTTCAGCAGCGTTTACTAAAAATTTGGCATCGTCTTCTAATGCATTTTCAAATTTGGCTTCATTTTGATCTTCCGCTACTTCTTTTGTATCCTCAGGTTTTGACTGATTACAGGATGGCAAGGTTAGTGTAATTGCTGAGATTAAAGAGATTGATAAAAAAGCGATTTCAACGAATCGGAATTTTGAATTGTAGGTTGTTTTTTTCATTTTTTTTGTTTTAAAATTGACGATTAATTAATGGAGAGTGATTTTCGTTTTCATACTCTTCATTTGAGTGTTCATTTTCGTGAATGCCCTCTAATAAGAATGTTTTTAAATCTTTATTTAGTTTTTCTTTTTCTGTATAGAATAAACCATGAGGAGCATCCTCATATATTTTGAATGTATTTTTAGGAATAAGTTTAGCAGATTGCATAGATGTAAGTTCGATTTGAACAGTTTTATCCAAATCTCCATGAATAATTAAGGTGGGGACGTTTATACTTAGCATTTCATCCCGAAAATCAGTTGTTCCAAATGCACGAGCACATTGTATAGTAGCCCTAGGTGAAGCGAAAGAGCATAACATTCTATAATATTCTAATAATGGTTCACTTAAAGGCTTATTGAACGCAGTAACACCGAAAAAAGAGTTTCCAAAGTCATCCAAGAAACCTAAACGATCTTCTTTTATTTTGTTTATAGTTTCATCGAACTTTTCTTGAGGAATTCCACCGGGATTATTTTCCGTCTTTAGTCTAAATGGAGTAACAGAAGAAATTAAGACAACTTTAACAACGCCTTTACCTTGATACTTGCTGAAATAACGTACTACTTCACCTCCTCCCATAGAAAAACCTATAAGTGTTATTTCCTCAAGTTTTAGTTCGTCAATAAGAGCTTTCAAATCATCCGTCAATGTATCGTAGTCGTACCCGTCCCAAGGTTTTGATGATTGACCGAACCCACGTCTGTCGTAAGCAATTACTCTATGCCCACTTTCCACTAAATCGTTTATTTGATATTCCCACATTTCATTGCTCAATGGCCATCCATGAATAAGAATTACTGGATTTCCTTTTCCGTAATCATTGTAATGAATTCTTATTGTTTGCCCGTTGGCGTCTTTATTTGATTCAATGTAATTCATTTTTTCATATTTTTAATTAGCTTTAAAATAGTACCTATCATTTCCTTTATTAGATAACCGCTATTACCTTGTGTGAATGACATTTTAAACTGTTTGTTTAATGTTAAATTGTAGAATTAATCCAACAATTTAAAAGACAGATGCATTATTTATTATGGCGATTTTAAGTTTCCTTTTCTTCTTTTCCATAATCTGCTGATTATATATATTATTAATGCTATTACCGATACTACAAGAATAGTCCCAAAACCCATTCCTGGAAGGAAGTTTTCATCTAATACTTGACAACTTGAAAGCGAATTAATCAAAGTGAGAAGTAAAAGAAATTTTAAGGTATTTTTTTTCATTTTTTTCAATTTATTTAAGTTTAATGAGCTTTACAAAGGGAATTGAAATAAATTCAACTCCCTTTTCTTCAAAACCCCTTCTTAAATTAAAGAGTAAAAAAACATTTAAGAAAATTCAGAAACATTAATTTACTATTTATTTATGTTACAAATAAACTTGAAATAATCATGTAATTCTTTACATAATTGCATAAATTAATTGTGTAATTCACATTATTCCAGCTTACTTATTTCATCTACAGTAACTGTCATTTTTTTTTAGGCAAAATTGGTATATTATTAAATTGTTTGTTTGGATTCATGCGCACTAAGGTTTACCGTAAGAAGATAACAAACTCGCCTACAATTTCTTTGGTCAGTTTAAGAAAGTTGAAAAATTACAGTGTTTTTGTTTTCCCTTTTGTCAACCTAACATGCAGTAAGGTAAACCAGACATCAATTTATTATTATAAAATTCATCAATAAACAATTCAAGTTATGAATTAGCTATATTTTCTATATTATGTTCTTTATTTTTGAATTTGTCAAAACCATCTTGTAATTTCGATTTTCCATCATCAGCTAATTCTTTCGCTTCCTGTTTTACATTTTTGTACTGATCTGTAAAGGTTTTTAAGCCGTCGTTGATTTTTTCTTTTAAACCACCGCCCAAATCATCAGCCATGTCCATAATTTTTTTACGGGTTGCAGAACCTTTATCCGGTGCGAATAAGATTCCGAGGGCAGCACCTGCAGCTGCGCCGGCCAATACTCCTAATAAAATTTTTCCTGTGCTCATTTCGTTTTGTTTTTTAAATTGTTTATTATACATTTCTATTGTTGTTTTCTTGTTTAACTAATTTGTTATACACTCCCATGATAAGGATGGGTGCAGCCCACTGTCCTATAAACGTAGCATTATTATTACGTCCAAAACACTTTAAAGTAAAAGACAATGCCATGCTTGCGATGGCTGTTGCTAGAAAAATATCTGAAGGGATTTTTTTAGTTTGCTCTTCTATTGCTTTTGTAGTAGCATCTTCTGCTGTTGCTGAATTTTCCATTTTTATTAATTTTATTAATTTATTAATTCTATAATTCTTACAATTTATTAACTAAACTGTTTTATCCTTTTGGAAAGGTTTTATATTATTTTTATTAAATAGATAAAAAGTTCGTTTTTATGTTTTATTTTTTTGAATCGCTCAAGAATAAATGATATTACTTTTGGTTTTTATTATTTCTTCGAATTTGGTCATATTCTCCTTTATTATTTCTGTTTATGTTCCTGTCTTTGTAAGTACTGACCTTTCCATTCATGTCAATGATATCGCCTTCATTAAAAGTTAATATAGTACCATCTTTCATTTTGTATTTCCCGTTAGACATAGTTATAGTCCCATTTTTCAATGTCATATCCTTATCCAATGGTATTGTTTTTCCGTTTTTAATCATTACCATTTTTCCATTCTGCATCATTATATGATCTTCATTCATTTGATTTTCTATACCCTGGTTTCGATTACCGATAGTATCTTGTTGAGTTCCACGGTTTGGGTTTTGATTCCGATTTAAATCTGGGTTTTGATTTGAATTATTTTGCTTATCCATTTTTTCTTGCTTATCAGCAGGATTTGAATATGGTTTTACTTTATCTTGTTGAGCGTTTGCAGAATAAGATAAGATTCCCATGGTGGCTATCATTAACGATAGTGTAATACTTTTAGTTTTCATTTTCTTTTCGTTTTTTAGTTTTTGTTTTTAATTTATTTATTACACATTAATTATTATTTTGAGTTGATGCTTGGAGTTAACTTCTAAAACCCTTTTTATTTCGTTAAAATTTAAAACTAAAAGCCTCACATACCCTGTTTATGCTAGGTTTATAATTTCTTGTTTTTCTCGAAATCTGACTTTTTAGAGGTTTCCTTGAGTATGATCTTTAGCTCAATCTTTCATAAATTTGATAGATTTTTGATGATGTGTATTTTTATTTGAGAGTTCTATATATTCAACCCTTATTTTTTTCTTAACCTCTCGATCAGTCAAATTAACTTTCACGGCTAATTCATTCAAAGTGATGTATTGAGAGGAAAGAATATTAATAAATGATTTTTTTTCAATATGATTTTCCATGAATGCAATTCCCCGATCTTTTAATTGGTGCCTCGCAAATGTGTTTGTATATCTTAAAATACAAGGACGTATTTCATAATTAATATTTAAGAGAATTTCTTTTTCTTTTAATTGAACGAATGTTTCTATAAAGATTTCTTCTGCTAGAGTCCTATCCTCTGTTAGGTTGTAAATGATACCGTACATGATAGCGGAGTATTTTTCATACACATACTCCCAGGCTTCCCTTATATTTTCTACAAGCATATCTCGTATGTTTTGGTCAGAAATAACTTTTGATTGAGAATCTATCATAAAATAATTGAAAATCTATAATGCAAATATGATTACCTTGGAAAAGGTATACATTACATAATTTCGAAATTAGATTACACAAATTTCATGTTACTTGTAAGTTATTTCATAAATCGAAAGACTGGAAAACGTCAATAAGTTCTGCAGGTTTAGTTTCCCAAGCCAATTAAATTCAGTCAGTACATCTTTCTGAGGATAGAGAATGCTACAAACTATTTATTAAATTGATTGTGTAGATTCAGAAATACTGAGTCATTAGTGAGAATGCTTTATAAACTAATTCTATTGCACGTAAAGCATAAAATTTTCTTTGTTAAAGTCTGATTTGTGGTATTGCCAATTGATGTTTATTACCTTGATTAAAAGGTCTTTTAAAATTTCAAAATCATTTGGTTTTTTGATGTAGATATTAGCGCCTTTAACAAAAGTTTTTTCTATATCTTTTTCTAAACCCGAAGTGGAATAAATGGCAATAATGAGATCTTTAAGTTTGTTGTTATTTCGTATTTCTATTAAGCATTCCATTCCGCTTTTGCGCGGCATGTTCAAGTCAAGAAACAACAGATTTGGTAAACGAATGTCTGGCTGGTTAAGGTATTCCATAAGTTCCACGCCATCATTCACCATGGTTACAACTGTTTTTATTTTCACTTCTTCAATGGCATCTTTAAAAAAAAGACGATCGTCATCATCATCATCGGCGAGAAGTATATGAAGGGCATCAAGATTCATTTTAATTTATTTTGGTTAATAACTATTGAGCTAATTTAGCTTAATTCCTGCTTCTTTATTTTTCTTTAAAAAAGAGCTAATGCTCCCTATATTATTTTTTTATTTATTAGTTAAATGTACTATTTTAAAATTCAATATACATGCTTTTTCGGTAATCGTAATTTTTCATCTAATAATTTCTTACTGAAATTTAACTTTCTTGAAGAAAAATAACATTTTGAAAAGAAGTAAGTTTTCTCCCAAAAGAGTATTTGCCAAATATGCAATATTTTTTGCTGGCATCTGTTTAAATAATAAACTTTGTAAAGTTTATCTTCTAAACGACGAAAATCATTAGGTATGATAGGCAAATAATTGAAAATATGCATCAAATGAAATGCGGCAATTAGTAAAATGCGCTGAAGAGCTGTTTACGCAGATGTCTTGAAAATTGCCTTTTACTGTAATGGATTTATTTACTTTCAAATTCTTTTATAAACTTCATCAAAAGGAATTCTCATTCTATCTCCCCAAATTCCTCCATCTTCTTTTATTCCACAAGAAATTATCATGTTAATTTCTGCTCCAAAAGGCAATTTCAAAATGCCTTTTACTCTTTTACTATCAAAGCCTTCCATAGGACAAGTGTCGTAATTTTCGTTTGCCATAGCCAACATAAAAGTTTGTGCTGCCAGAGCGCAGGTTTTATGTACCACAACTCTTGCATCGTTTTCTGATACTTGATAGATAATTGGTCTGAAAACTCCGATAATACTCACAACAATTTTTCGAATGAGTCCAAGAATACCTAAAAAACGGGAATATAAAATCGGCATTATTGTTCCGTAATACAGTTTCCATTGTTTAATTCTTTTTGCTTGTTTCTCTTTCGGACTATTTTTAAGAATGTTTTGGGTTTCTAACGCTGTCATTTTTTTCGCTCTTTTTCTATGTAAATCTTGCCTTGTTACAAAAACTACCAATTGCTGAGCGGTTGTTGCGGCTTGTTGATTTAAGCAAGCTACAGAGAGCTTTTTTAGCATTTCAGAATCTGTTATATGGTAAAATTCCCAAAGTTGCATATTAGAGCTATTAGGAGCTAAGGTTGACAGTTCCAAACAATGTTTCACTTTTTGGGAATCTATAGGAACATTTTTGTAATGCCTTACCGAACGTCTGTATTTTACTATTTCTTCAAAATTCATGTTTTCAAATAATGTTGTGCATTGATTTCTCACCTATAGCTCCTTTCCCAACATCATTGTTCGAAATGTTAAAATTGTTCCCTTCTATCAATAAATTTTGGTTAGAAATATTTAATTCCATTTTTACAGTTTATGTTAACGGTAAATTTTCTTTATTTTCTTCCACTACATTTTATTGTGATTGGCTTCATATTTCTCTAATAATGCAGTAAGAGAATCATAATAAGATGTTAATGTTTTGACCGTTATTTCAGGATTTTCTTGATAAGGAATCGTTATTGGCATTTCATTAAGATACTTGAGCAGTTCAGGATGATCTGCCCTTATTTTATTTGTAACACCTAAAATCATTTCATTTAGCTCTACTTCAGTTTTCATATTTACAAAATGGTGTTTAATTTATTTGGTATCGATTAACTCACAAAACTAAATTAATAACATCATAAAGCATTATACACTTAAAGAGCACGTTTGTATAATTCACATTTTTAATAGATTGATAAAACCTCTAAAACCCCAGCTTTCTTGTTTGAACCTTTAAATTATAAGCATCTCATGTCCTATTTTTGCTATGATAATAATTCATCGTTCACCTCGAAATCTGACTTTACAGCCGTTTTCTTAAATAATTAAATTATCTACCAATTTTTTTTTCAACTTCTGCAATAGCATTTACAGTTTTAATAACGGAATCTGGCGTAACAGAAATGCTATCAATTCCTAACTCTACTAAAAACTGAGCAAAGTCTGGAAAATCACTTGGACCTTGACCACAAATACCAACTTTAACACCTGCCTTTTTTGCTGAATGAATTAGCATTTCCAACATTTTTTTTACAGCAGGATTTCTTTCATCGTACAAATGCGCTACGAGGGAAGAGTCTCTATCAATTCCTAATGTTAATTGCGTTAAATCGTTACTGCCAATGGAAAAACCGTCAATATGTTTGGCAAATTCTTCGGCCATGATAATATTTGAAGGAATCTCGGCCATTAAAAATAATTCCAATTTATTTTCACCTCTTTTTAATCCAAATTCATTCATAACATCAGTTACTTTAAGCAGTTCTTCAACTGTTCTACAAAAAGGAATCATTACCAAAACATTGCTTAATCCAATTTCATCTCTCACTTTTTTTATCGCTTTACATTCTAAAGCAAAAGCAGGCTTGTACAACTCGGAATAATACCTAGATGCGCCTCGCCAACCAATCATGGGATTTTCTTCATGAGGTTCATAATATTTGCCTCCTAATAAATTGTAATATTC
>Ga0105049_10005451_pt1 | contig 14814 bp, 14 predicted proteins | sample MAT06_FD_78087 | JGI IMG/M metagenome (GOLD analysis project Ga0105049, IMG submission 78087) | Freshwater microbial communities from Lake Fryxell liftoff mats and glacier meltwater in Antarctica - MAT-06 | ecosystem: Environmental > Aquatic > Freshwater > Ice > Liftoff microbial mat | place... | reverse complement strand
CGGGTCCGGTGGTGGGGCCGATCCTTGCGGCGATCTATTTCGGGTGGGGACCGGCCTGGATCTGGATCATCGTGGGCGGAATCCTGATCTGCGGCATTCACGATTTCGGGGCGCTTGTTAGAAGCGTCCGCCACGGCGGGCTCACCAGCGCCGAGATTGTCCGCCAGCACATGAACCCGCGCGCTCATCTGCTTTTCCTCGTCTTCGTGTGGCTCGCATTGGTGTACGTCATTATCGCGTTCACCGACGTGACGGCGGCGACGTTCGTCGCAAAGGCATCGGTTGAAGGCGGCGACGCACCGGGGCCCGCCGTGGCGTCGTCGTCGCTTCTCTACCTTGGACTGGCGCTGGCGATGGGCGCGACGTTGCGGTTTGCGGGGATGTCGCCGTTGAAGGCCAAGCTGATCTATCTGCCGCTGGTGCTGTTGGCAATTGTTGCGGGATCGTGGATTCCCCTCGATCTTGGCCCGCTCTTCGATGGCAAGGCCCAGGTCGCGTGGGGATTCATCCTGCTGGCGTATTGCTTCTTCGCGGCGCTGTCGCCGGTTTGGCTGCTGCTCCAGCCGAGGGGAGAACTCGGCGGCTACTTCCTCTACTTCGTGATGATCGTGGTTGTGGTCGGCGTGGCGGTGGGCGCCGTGGTGGGTGGGCAGCCGATCCAGCTTCCGTTCTTCAAGGGCTGGGAATCGGCCGCAGGCGCGCCTCTCTTTCCGATCCTGTTCATCACGGTGGCGTGCGGCGCATGCTCGGGCTTTCACAGCATCATCGCCAGCGGCACCACCAGCAAGCAGCTCGACAAGGAAACCGACGCCGTGCCGGTCGCCTACGGTTCCATGCTGCTGGAGTCGTTCTTCGCCTGCATCACGTTGGCCACGGTGATGATCCTGGCCAACCCCGCGGGGGCGCCGCCCTCGCTCTATGCGGGCGGAATCGCGACCTTTGCGCGCGGGATCGTTTCGGTGTTTTCGCCGGTGGTGGGCGAGCTGTCCAACGACCAGTTCTACGCGCTCTTCTACCAGTTTGCGCTGCTCTGCTTTGCCACGTTCGTGTTCGATACACTGGACGCCTGCACGCGGCTCGCGCGCTATGTGCTGATGGAGGCCCTGCGTTGGACCACGCGCCCCCAGGCCATCGCGGCCACGCTGATCACGCTGGCTCTGCCGGCGATGGTGCTGCTGGTTCCGCCGGTCGTTGTGGCGGGAAAGCCGATGCCCTTGTGGCAGGTGTTCTGGGGGATCTTCGGCAGCAGCAACCAACTACTCGCGGCGCTCTCGCTGCTCGCCCTCACGGTGTGGCTCGCGCGCAAGCGCATGGCGTGGTGGATCACGTTCTTCCCCACGGTGTTCATGATGTTCATGACGCTGTGGAGCCTCTTCCTGAACATCGGTCCCTACGTGAAACGCCTGCGCGGAACCGACGCCATCGAGCCCTTTGCCCACATGCAGTTCGCGATCACGGTGTCGCTCATCGTGCTGTCGAGCTGGCTGATCGTGGAGGCCCTGATCACCTGGCGCACGATGATCGGCGGTCCGCCGCGCGAGGCGGAGGTCGGCGGAGAAGAACCCGCCGTCGCGGTGTGATGCATCCAAGCGGGGGAGAGTAAAAAAAGGGAACGGCATTCACCACTGAGCGCACAGAGGAAACCGAGAAACGGCGCCTGGGTTGACCGGTTGTATATCGAGGATATTGGTGGAGGGAGGCATTGGATAGGCGAAGTTCATCGCGCTTTCTCCCACCATGCCGGAGTCCGACTGCATAGACATCTACACGCCGCTCCGGAGTGCCTCCGTGCTCTCCGTGGTGAATGCCTTCATTGCGCCCTCCGGCAGAGGTAGATGTCCTCGTCGGCCAGCAGGCCCATGCGCTCGACTTCGTCCTTCGGCATCTTGCGCACGTAGTCGTCCACCTCGACGGCAAAGCCCGCGGCCTCCAGCCGATCCTTGTAGTCGAGGCCGTAGGCGCGGACGTGGTCCTCCTGGCCAAACAGGCGCTGGCGTTCCTTCGGATCGGTGATGGTGATGTCCTCGTGCGTCGTGGGGCGCGTTCCCATTGGCACTTGAATGATGGCCCATCCGCCGGGCGCCATGACGCGGAACATCTCCGCCATCGCCGCGCGGTCGTCGGGGATGTGCTCCAGAACGTGATAGCAGAGCACCACGTCGAACGACGCATCGGCGAACTGCATCCTGGTGATGTCCGCGCGGACCATCGCGATGGGCGAGTATAGATCGGCGCTTGTATAGACAAGATTCGGGAGCGGACGGAGCTTCTTCTGGAGCACGTACTCCGGCGCGAGGTGCAGCACGCGCAGCTTGTCCTTGAGGATGTTGGTGCGCTCCCTCAGGTAGAGCCAGAGCAGGCGATGCCGTTCATAGGATCGGCAGCGCGGGCAACGCGCCTGCTCCCGAATGCCGAAGTGGGGGAGGAACCTGCGGAAGTTCCCGCCACACACGGGGCAGTGGCGCCGCGAGCCCGCGTAGATCGGCCACGTCGCGCGCGCAAACGCTACATCCATCATGAGGTGGGCGCTCTCGGGAAACAGGCCCTTGATGCGGTGTTTCAGGTCGGCGCCCGCCATAGGGAATGGCTCAGTCTTCCTCGCCGGCGCTGTCGGCGGCGACGGTGGCAAAGAAGTCCAAGTCGCCCGCCTGCTCCTGCAATGCGGCGGCGGCCACGGCGGCGGTCGGTCGCGCGGGGCGGTTGCGTTGCTGCCCGGCAAGCTGGCCGCAGGCGCCGTCCACATCGAGCGCCTTTGACCATCGCACGCTGACGGAGTAGTTTGCGTCGCTCAGCACAGCGGCGAACGCGCGTATATCCGTCAACTCGGGGCGCCCATAGGGAAGCAGTGGGCTCGGGTTGAAGGGGATCAGGTTGATCTTGCACGGGATCGACCTCACCAGGTCGCGCAGCTTCGCCGCGTGGGACACCGTGTCGTTCACGCCCGCCAGCAGTACGTACTCGAAAGTCACGCGCTTGTTCTTGGCGAACTGGTACTCGCGGCAAACATCGAGAACATCGGAGAGCGGATACTTCTTAGTGATCGGCATGATGGCGGCGCGCTCTTCCTGGGAGGGCGCGTTGAGAGACAACGCGAGGCACGCGCCGACGCCCGACTCCGCGAGCTGGATCATGCCGGGAACAATGCCGCTGGTACTGACGGTGATACGCTTGGGCGAAAGGTCGATGCCCTCCACATGCGTCAGCACGCGGATCGACTGAATTACCGCGTCGGGATTCAGCAGCGGCTCGCCCATGCCCATGTACACCAGGTTGCGATAGTTGGCGCCGGGCTCCTGCTCCATCAGGTGGCGACGGGCAAAGATCACCTGATCCACGATCTCGTCCACGCGCATCTGGCGGAAGAAGCCGTTGAACCCCGTGACGCAGAACTTGCAGTCCACCGCGCAGCCGACTTGCGAACTCAGGCACTGGGTCCAGTATTCGCGCTTGGCGTCGGGCATGAGCACCGATTCCACGCGCTTGCCGTCATGCAGCTCGAAGAGGAACTTGAAGCTGCCGTCGGCCGACTGGCGCACGACGGGCGCGGACGACACGCCGCCGAACGTGGTATTGACCTTCAGCCACTCGCGGAGCGGGACCGGCAGGTTCTTCATCTCGTCGATGGTGCGCGCCGCCTTGCGCTGGACCCAGTGAAAGAGCTGGCGCCCGCGATAGCGATCGAATCCCCCCGACGCGACGAGGCTCTCCACCTCCTCGATGGTCATGCCGCGCAGGGCGGGTAGTGGCTGGCAAGGGGGCGAAACGGACATGGCGCTGGCTGCTGGTCTCCGGCGGTATGAAGGCGGAAAGGAAAACCCCCGCGGAAACAAGGCTGTTTCCGCGGGGGCTTGTCGTGCAACGGGAGTTCGCGGCGGCGTCAGTTTGAGCCGATGCGAAGTTCGCTCATGAACGCGTTAAGGGGGTCTTCCGCGTCCTTGACCTCGGTAAGGGCGTTCTTGACGTTCTGCGTCAGAACCACCAATAGCACCTTTTCGCCAATTTCCGCCTTGGCGATGGTCAGATGCAGGCGCGCGGGGCCAAGCTGCCCCTCATAGGAACGCTCGGTGAAGTCGGCGCCGCCCACCTTGTAGGCGCTGGGACGGCCAACGGCGGGAAGGCCGCGGATCAGCGTCTCCTCCATGAGGGATGGTTTGTATTGGCCCAGCAGCGTGGCGATCGTCCTGGGCGGGATATCGTCGAGATAGAACGACACCATCTTGCCCTGCGTTGGGTTGAAGTAGTAGTAGTTGGGCCGCTTCTTCAACTGCGTGGCGAGGGACGAAAGCTCCATCACACGGTTCCATTCATAGGAGACCCAGCCCGCGGGCTTCGTGAAGAAGAATCCTTCCAGAGTGGAGCCCTGCTGAGCCGCCTCGGCGGTCTCGGTGGGGCTGGCCAATTTGGGTGTGAACTGATCGGTCGTCGCGTTAATCCACACCGTGCCGCCGATGAGGGGCATCAGCAGGACGAAGGCGCCCAGCACGGCGCGACCCATTCCCGGGGCCTTGACGAGCATGAGAATCGCGGAAATCACGAATGTCCATGCGATCCCCATGAATGCAAAACCCACCTGAGGCGGAAACAACGACACGCCCAGCAGATTGTCTACTTTGTCGGGCGTATAGGCGATCGTGTAGCCGATGCCCGAGAACGCCGCGAAATAGATCACCGAGAGGAAGATACCCAGACCACCGCCCCAGCTTGCGCCATAAAGCAGCAGGAATGCCCCGATCACCATGGGAGCGAGAAAAACCGTAGCCGGGCTGAACTCACCGGAAAGGGAGGCAACGAATCCAAACAGAGCGGCGAAGATAAGCCACGAGACGCCACACACGCGGCGTCCGGGAACGCCCGCCTCCTCGGAGATTACGGGAATCTGCGGGATAAAGCGCGGGTTCCCGTCCTCGTCAATTGCCGGGCCGCCCATGTCGCCATAGGACTGCGTCGCATAGTTGGGTCGGACTTCCGACGGGCCCTCCGCGATCGTTTCGCTGTCCGGCATCGGGGGCAGCGACAGTGGGGGAACGCCGATTCCACCGCGCGCCAGATCGGCGACCGTGGGAACCTTGTAGTCCTGAAGGCCAACCATCGGCACTCCCTCATCCAGGGCGGGCGGGGGCGGCATCGGCTCCGCGCTTTCAACCTTGCGCGGGCCAACGCTCAACTGCTGGGCGCTGGGATCGCTTCCGATCGTTGGCGACTGGGTGATTGGGCTGTCGGGGTCTGAAGGATTAACGGGCCTGCCGCCAGAAGTGGCCTGAACATGGGGGGTCTCCTGCCCCATGTCCTCCGGGCCGTATCCGGCTCCGACGACGAAACGATGGGATGACGGCGCGGCGTCCTGTCTGGAAGCTGGCGCTTCGTGGCCATGCCCTTGAACATCCTGGGGCGCCTCGCCATAGGCTTCCTGATAGGCCTGCGGATCATACTGCCCCTGCTGCTCGCCGCCGTAATAGCCCTCGTCGTATTGCGGGGCATTGGGGTCATAGCCAGCCTGCTCCTGCCCATAGGCGGGATCGTGGGCATAGTATTCCTGGGGCGCATTCGGGTCATACACCGCGTTGGGGTCGTGATACCCCTCGTCGGGGGCCACATATTCCTCGGGGTATCCCGGTATAGCGTCACCCGGTGGTGGGGGGAGCGGATCATCCTCCCGGTCTGGACGAGCACCCCCGCCGAGGCCACCGCGGTCGGGGTTGTGGAGCACCTGCTGGATTCCCAATCGAGCCTCCAAGGCCATGTGGCCCTCGGGTCGGAATTCGGCCCTCTGAAGGACCGGAACGGATTCAATTAACCCCGGCAAGCTATCCCCCTCCCCCCCGCCAGACAACCGAAAACAAGCGTTCCAAAGGCGATTCCTGCCTTGTGCGACCGCCTCCCCCGCTCGCTTGCGCTTGCGCGCCGGGCGCCCTTCGCGAAGTCTCCGGACCGGAAACACCTACCAACGCGCGGCATTTTATGATTCTCGACCTCCTCCTCGACCTCGAAAAGAACCCCTCTGCCGTCCCCTACGGCACGGAATCCTATAATCTGGACCGCTTCCGGGCCTGGCTTGAGAGCCTTGGCACCCCCCAGGCCGGGCAAGTATTCCTCCACATTGCCGGAACCAAGGGGAAGGGTTCCACGGCGGCCCTGTCCGAGGCGCTTCTCGGCGGCGCGGGAATTGCCACATGTATGTACTCGAGTCCTCATCTTGAGCATTTTGGCGAGCGGTTTCGCGTGGACGGCGTTCCATGGGACTTCGAGGAGTTTAAGGATCGCCTTCAGGCGTTCTATTCCTCCCTCGGCCCCGAACAGCGCCACGGGCTCGACACGCCGCACCGATTCCGCACGGTTTTCGAGACGCTTACGGCCCTGGCGCTGGTTGAATTCCGCGCCATCGCGGCGCTTCGCAGGGCCTCTGGCGATCAGCGCCCTGCCGTGGTGGTCTGGGAAACGGGTCTGGGTGGGCGGCTTGATTGCACCAACGTCGTCGATCCAGCCGTCACCACAATTACCGCCATCGGGATGGACCACATGAAGATCCTGGGCGAGACCATCGAGGAAATCGCCCGCGAAAAAGCCGGTATCATCAAGCCGGGCGTCCCCGTGGTGATTTCGCGTCAGGCTCCGGAGCACGAGGCCCGCGTCCTGCCGGTGCTGCTCGCCCGCGCTCAGGAGGTCGGCGCCCCCGTCGTCCGCGCGTGGGATCACAATCCCGTCCTGCATTCAACGCCGACGGACGAAGGCCAGCGCCTGCGCATCCGTTTTCCCGATGGCTCCCAGCACGACGCCGCGCTCCCCCTTCGCGGCCAGTTCCAGCGCGCCAATGTGGAGGCTGCGATCGCCTCCGCATGGTATGCCGCCCAGGCGGCGGGAATTCGCCCCTCTGCCGAGACAATGGCGGCGGGACTCGCCCGCGCCAACTGGCCCGGCCGACTGGAGATTCACCGCGACGCCGCGGGCCGGATGCTCGTGCTGGACGGCGCCCACTGCCCCCTCAGCGCCGCCGCCCTGGGAACCGAGCTGCGCGGCCTCTTTCCCGCGCGACGCGGCGGCCAATTCGTCCTGCTCTTTGCCATGCAGCGCGATAAGCAGCACCGCGAATTCCTCGTGTCGCTCCTCTCCCGCGTCCCGCCAGAGACCATCGCCGGGATCATCGCCTATCCCGTCGCGGGCCCGCGCGGGGCCGAACCGGCGGACCTCGCCCGGGTGGCCCAGCAGGCCGGATTCCCCGCAGCCTCCGCCGCCAGCCCCGAGGACGCCCTTCGCGACGCCCGCGCCACCGGCTGCCACATCGTTGCCGCGGGGACGCTCTATACCATCGGTGCGTTGCGCCGCCAGTGGCAGGCGGGCACCTGATGCACGGCGCCGACTTCGTGCTCGTCTCGCGGGAGGAAGTGGACGGCGCCAAACTCCGCCTAACCGTCCGCATCGTAGCCGCCGCCATGGAGCGCCCTTACCTCTACGACCCGGCCACCGACTCGGTCCAGCTCGTCGGCCCTCCCCTCCTAGTCGGCGGCCACGACATGACCTCGATCATCGGCAAGCGTGTGCGGGAGTGGTTGAGGAGCGAGGTGCTGGGGCGGGGCTAGATCGGCGAAGATTTCCCACTCTCCCACCTTGCCCGTCTCCCCGGACCTCGGCACGATCCTGACTTGTAGTGCCCATTTAGGCGTATGGACGCCCCTCGTGAAGAATCGCCATCCGCTGCGCCGACTTCGATTCGCCGCCCTGTTTGCGGCGGGGGTGGCCCTTGGCGTTGGCTGCAATGCCAAGGAGAAGTATCAGCCCTACTCTCCCCACGAGAACCTGCTGTCGATCGCGGCGGAGTTCCAGCTCCTGTCCGGCGCGGATGCGTATCGAGACCCACTCGGCCGGGACTTGACGGGACAGTCCATCGCGCGGTCCACGCTGGTGCGACTTGCAAACTACGAGGCGCTGCACCCGGGGCGCCTCGCGCCGGAGGTGCTGTTCCTGCGCGCCCGCGCGCTGGAGTTGATCGGCGACTACGCGAGTGCGAAGCGGAGCTACGACGAGTCGGCGGAGTTCGAGACGGAGCTTCGCGAAGAGGCGCGGCGGCGCAGCGAACTGGTGCAGCGGCTCCAGCTGGCCATGGCGCTGGAGGGCGCGACGGAGAACCTTCCCGATCTGGTGTCGGCGCTCGCGCGGCGGGCGACGGACTTGCGGTTGCTGGCGGGGACTTTCGAGGACGATTTCTATCGCGGGCTGGCGCTGCGCGAATCGGAGGCGGTGTCCGTCCGGCGCGGCGAGCTGATGGCGACGCATCGCTATCTGCTCCCCGATGGGGAGCAGCAGGCGATCCGCGCGCTGGAGCAGCTTGTGTCCGATCATCGCGACAGCGCGCGAGGCATGGAGCACGCGCTTCGGCTCGCCCATTTCCACTATACGCTGGCGGAGGAGGAGGTGCGCCTCAATCCGCCCGAGGGATCCACGTTCTCCGTCGAGCGGTTCAGGCGCCACTATGACCGCGCCGTGGATCTGATGTACCGAGTCGCCCAGGCCGACGGACGCGACGAGAAGTTGGTGGCGCGCCACGAGCTGGACGCATTGCTGGCGTTTGGCGAGCAGATCCAGCGGCGCGCGCGCTGAAAAAGTTCAACGGGGCATCCTTGCCGTGATTCATCCACCCACGCACAGCCAGCCGCATTTCGGAAACGTGGCCATTGTTGGCCTGGGCCTCCTCGGCGGGAGCCTCGCGATGGCGCTGCGCGGTAATGGCCTCGCGCGCCGTATCGTCAGCGTTTCGCGGCGCCCCATGGACGAGGCCATCGAGTTTGGCTTGGTCGACGCGGCGACCGACGATCTTGCCGCCGCCTCGAGGGAGGCCGACCTGATTGTGCTCTGCACTCCCGTGGAGGTGATTCGCGAGCAGCTCCCCACGGTGCTCCGCGCGGCCCGCGCGGGAACGCTCGTTACCGATGTGGGATCGACCAAGCTGCGGCTGGTGGAGTTCGCCGAGTCGCTGGAGGGCGGCGCGAACTTCGTCGGCAGCCATCCGATGGCTGGAAGCCACTTGACCGGCTGGCGCGCCGGATCGCCGACGCTTTTTCGCGGCGCCGTGTGCCACGTGACGGCGACGGAGTGCACCGATCTGGCCGCCGTGGCGCGGGTCGGCGCGCTGTGGCGGGCCGTGGGCGCGCGCGTCGTTCACCTGCACCCGCGCCGCCACGACTACCTCTGCGCGCTGGTAAGCCACCTTCCCCACATGACCGCCGTCTCGCTTTCCGAAACGATCCGCCGCTCTCGGGAGGATCCCGCGCTGCTGCGCGTCGTGGCCGGGAACGGGTTGAGAGATACCACGCGCGTCGCCATGGGGAGCGGCGCCGTCTGGTCGGAAATCGCCGCGCACAACGGGGAGAACATCGCCAACCTGCTCGATCAAGTCGCCGCCACGGCCACTGGCCTCGCCGAACGCATCCGCGGCGGGGGAGAAGGGCTGGAGGAATTTCTGGAGACGGTGCGCCGCTTCAGGACTGAGCTGCAGCAGTAGCTACGGCGCCGCGACAGTGATCATCCGGAATGTGCGCCTCTCGGGATCCTTCAACGACTTGTTCTCGCAGGTGCCATCCATCCAGCCTTCGAGGCACTCCGCCTCCTCCGCCGAGATACGGCGCGCGCCGTCGTCGCTGAACAGGCGCAGTGTCCCATCGGTGCCAATGACCAGGGCCTCTGGCGCGAATTCCGGCGGCATCTCGTCCAGAGCCTTCGTTCTCGTAGGAATCTCACCAGGCCCCTTCCAGCCATAGAGCGCGAATTCCCGTTTCTCATCATGGGGGCCCGCCACGATCCAGTAGGTGGCGCGACCGGGATCCCACTCGATGCTCCTGATTCCGAGGCCGCCCAGGTCGAGTAGAATGGGCGCGCCGAATTCGGCGGTGGCCGGGCCCGCCACCATGACCGACGGGTTTTTCAGGGGCGCAATCAGCGCCTTGCCGCCCGGCCGCGGATTGCGGAATCCGATGAGCAGCCCTTCGCCATCGGCCGTTCGCGACAGACCCTCGATATTAAGGCCCCTGTCCTTCGGAGCCAGTGCCTCTGACTTCTCGACCCCCGGCCCAATCGACTCCGCCAGCCCAAGTCCCTCGTAGCCCTTTGCCCTGAGCAGGTCCTGGAGGAGCGTCGCGTGGGGGGTGCCCTCCATCTTCAGGACGGACGTCCCCTGGGCCTCGGAAACGTTGGTGGCAAAGAGCCTGGCGCGGTTGGGGGCTACCTTCCCCTTCGCCGTCCGCCCGTGGGACGTGATCCAATAACATTTGTCGCCGACGCGCGCGACACCCTCGATGTCGGTTTCCGGCGAACCTGCCATGCCAAGCCCCAGCACCATGTCCATCTGGACGGACCGGGACGCCTTGCCTCCGGCCATCGAATAAAATCTGAGAGTGCTGTCCTCGTCGTTGGCAACGACGAATTCACCGTCGGAGAGTGCCGCGGCGGCGGATGCGTCCGCGGCTCCTGTATAGACAACCGGCTCCGGCGCGGCGGCGGAGGCCAACACCGCGATCATCGGAAAACCCACCGTTGCGAATGCCTTCAAGGAGAGCCCTCCGGGGGTGTCGCCTACGGCAGCACATCCGACTGCTGCAATTCCAGGGTGGCGCGGTCGAGCAGGTCGCGCGCCTCGACGCTGCGCTCGGTGTCGTATCCGGTGACCGCGACGAAGAATACGTATTCGGATCCGCGCTTGTGCTTCATATAGCCAGCGAGCGAATGGACCCCGGCGATGAAGCCCGTCTTGGCGCGCAGATTGTTCCTGATTGGCTCGAAGTCCGCGCTTTGGAATCGCGAGCGCAGGGAGCCTTCCGCCCCCGGCGCGGCGAGGGAGCCCTTGTATAGATCGGAAATCGGCGATCGGCCCATCGCGCTCAGTATGCCCCCGATCATGCGCGGCGTCGCGCGGTCCAGGGGCGATAGGCCGCTGCCGTCCATCGTCAGGAAGCCCGTCCGGTGCAGGCCCTTCTCGCGCAGCCAATCCGTCAGCGCGCGCGTCGCGTCGGCGAAGTCGGTGCCCGCGCCCCGCCGCAACGCCACCTCGCGGAGCAATACTTCGGCGTAGAGGTTCTGGCTCCGGCGATTCACCACATTCACCAGTTCCGAAAGCGGAGGAGAAGTGTGCCGCGCCAGTGTCACGGTCTCGGTGCTGGGCTCGTCGTCGGCCCCCGCGTGGCGGGAATAGGCGGAGCCGTTCACCTTCACGCCGGATTTCGCCAGCGTGTCGAGAAACAGCCGCGCCGTGAAGTTGGCGGGGTCATGGATCGAGGCAAACTCGTACTTCTCCGCGCCCGGCGCGATGCGGCCGCGGGCGCGGATTTCGTTGCTTTCCTTGCGGCGCAGATAGCGGATCGACGCCACCCGCTGGCTCTCGGGAGATGTGCGGACGCTGCTGGCAAAGACGATGTACTCCGTCTTCGGGACGAGGCGGAACTTCGCCATGTCGCCAGGCGACTTTCCTCCTGTCCAAATCACGTCGATCACGTTCTCGTTGAAATTCAGGGCGCTCACCTCGGCGCTGTACCACTCGCCGAATTCCAGCGGCTCCCACCCGGTCGCATGTGGGTCATAGACATATCGGCTATCGTCGCCGACGACGTTCCCCGTCACCTCGCGGATGCCTTTCGCGCGGACGGCGGCGGCCCAGTCCTCCAGGATAAGAGTCACTTCCCCGGGCTTGGCCTGAAATCGCGAGCCCAGCGACGGATCGCCGCCGCCCACGATCACCAGGTCCCCCTTGAGCACGTTCCCTGCGATGACGCCGTGGGCCTCCACCCGGGTCTCGAAGGTGTGGGACGGTCCCAGCGACTCCAGCGCCGCCGCCGTTGTGACCAGCTTCATCACCGATGCCGGTGGCACGGGCTCGTCGGCGGCCAGCGCCACATACTCGATGCCCGTTGCCGGATCGGCCAGATACACGGCCAGCCGCGCGCGCGGGCCTAACTCGGCGGACTGCAATCCCGACAGCAATCGGGCCGTCAGCGGATCACGGGCGCTGCCCGGGGATTCTTCGCCGTGCAAACGGGAAGTGGCCGACAACGCCACCATCAGAAGCGCCAGCGCTCCCGCGAGCCAGCTTCCTACCAGACCGCGTCCACTTCCTCGTCTCTCCATTGCTCTCTCAGGCGGTGGAATCGCGCCACATAAACATGCTCGAACAACTCGAGCTTGTCGGGGCGCTCGTCCTCGACCACACGGCGCATGTCGTTGATCTCCAACTCGATGTCGATCCACGGCACGTCGCTGTGTAGCACGAGGTTTACAATCTTCCAGGACCGCCGAGAAAGTCTCTCGGACAGTTCCAGATGGCTGTCATCGTATTCTTCGCTCTCTGGCGGGAAAGGGTAATCCAGCATGTGGCCGCTCCTTCCGGTGGACGGGATGCGCGCCGGGCGGGGCGCGGGAAGTGCCAGAACATTCACCGACTGGAGTAGGACCCTGCCGCCTCCCGAAAATCCAGTGGATTCTTCCCAGACCTGTGAATAACCTTGGTTCAGGATGAAGAGCGGACGAGACTCCACCCGCCCTAAGGAGGTTCGAAATGGCAGAACTCAAGGATGCACCCGCCGAGGAAATCCCCTCCACCGAGGGCCTTCCCCTCTGCCCATCCTGCCTGTCCCCCCACTCCGAACTCGCCGATTTCTGCCCCGAATGCGGCTGTCCCGTGTCTTCGTTCTCAATGGTTGGACCCATCGAGCAGATTCACGGTCAGGGGTGGATCGCTCGCCGACTCCTGCACCGGCGTATCCCGGGCTGGATGCTCGCGGCGATTTGGCTGGGATGCAGCGCCTTCCTGATTCCGGTCTTGTACGACCTTTACCACGACCTACGCGGGGGCATCAGGCTGGAGCAGGTTCCGATGATGGCCGCGGGATCGGGTCTCGTTATCTTTATCTGTTTCGGGATACTGATCCGCTTCACCTTGGCCTACTTCCGCCAAGGGCCGCCGCCAGTCCCCGCCCCGGAACCGGATTGACAGCACCGAGGGGCCATCGCGCAATCTCCCCCCGTTGTATTGAGCCGTTAGATTCCCGGAGATTTCCCCCATGGCCGAAACACGCGATATCATGACCCGCCTGAAGGAGGACACTCGCGGCCTCCACGACGCCGCCGAGCAGCAGGACTACATGCGCGAGCTGATGTCGGGCACGCTCAGCAAGGACCGCTTCCTAGAGGCGCTCCAGCAGCTCTATCTCCTCCACGTCGGCCTTGAGGAGCGTCTTGCAACGCTCCGCACCAAGTCGCCCATCGCGGCGGGACTTGTGAAGGACTACCATTTCGCCACTGCCGAAGCGGCCCGCCAGGACCTCAAGGACCTTGGCCTTTCCGCCGACGGCATCGAGGCCAACGAAGGCGTCCGCGAGTTCCACGCGCGCATGGACCACTGGCTCGCCACCGATCCCGACGCCGCGCTCGGCATGTTCTACGTGATCGAGGGCTCCAACAACGGCGGCAAGATCCTCAAGAACAAGCTGGCGGAACTCTTCGCCCTCGAGGGCGATAGCGGCGTCCGCCATCAGGACCCCCACGGCGCCGAGATGCGCCCCCGCTGGATGGCCTTCGTCATGGCCATGAAGGAGACCCCCTTCTCCGAGACTACCAAGGACGACATCGTCTCCGCCGCCAACGACGCCTTCCGCACCGTCGGACTGCTCTACAAGGGCGTCGCCGCGCAGGTCGCCTGAACGAACTGCCAGGGATGAGGGATTAGGTATGAGGGATGAACGGCGGGGCAGGGGGGCGACATGCCCCCTTGCCCTGCCATTCGTATAGATAGATATACACTCCCTCTCCCCGCCCATCCCTGTATTTCATCCACCATCCCTCATCCCTGCCTTTCCATGCTCATCGACTCCCACTGCCACCTCCACGACGCGAAGTTCGATACAGATCGGCCCGACGCGATTGCGCGGGCGCGGGCGGCGGGGGTGGGTTGCATCCTGACGCTGGGCGACACGTTGGAGGCGAGCCGCGCGGCGATGGCGCTGGCGGCGGCGGAGCCGATGGTCCTGGCCGCGGCGGGTGTTCATCCGTGCAATGCCGAGTGGTGGAGCGACGACGTCGCGGTTGAGCTTGAGGCACTGTTGGCAACCGGCGGCGTGGCGGTGCTCGGCGAGATCGGCATCGACTACTACTGGGTGAAGGAGCAGCCCGCCCGCGACCACCAGCGGCGCGCCTTCCGCGAGCAGCTCGCCATGGCGCGCCGCCTTGGCTACGCGGTCTCCATCCACGCGCGCGAGTCGCTGGATCACGTGCTGGAAGACCTGGAGGCAGAACGCGCCAGCGAGATCGGCGGCGTGCTGCACTGCTTCAACGGCGACTGGAACCAGGCGCGGCGCGGGCTCGACATGGGCATGGCCATCGGCGTCGGCGGAACCAGCACCTATCCCAAATCCATCGAACTTCGCGACGTGATCCGCCGGGTGGGCATCGCGTCCATCGTGCTCGAGACCGATGCCCCCTACCTCGCCCCCCAAAAGCAGCGCGGCAAGCGCAACGAGCCGGCCTTCGTGGCCCACGTGGCCGCCGCGATGGGCGAGCTTTTCGGGCTTCCCGTGGAGGAAGTCGCCCGCGTCACGTCGGACAACGCGCGCCGCGCCCTCAAGCTCCCCGCCTAAAACAATGCTGGCGGGCACCCCCCCGGGGACCCGCCAGCATCCTCACCCTGAGCAGGCGACGAATCGCCTCCCATCCCCTTACGCCCGCCTAGATGAACTGCTTACCCTTGCCGAAACGGGCGACATCGCCGCTGCTGATGGTTCCGTTGGAAGGATCATAGTTGGCGTTGATGCCGCCATTCGTCGTCGTTTCCGCGCAAGCCTG
>Ga0105049_10005450_pt1 | contig 14815 bp, 8 predicted proteins | sample MAT06_FD_78087 | JGI IMG/M metagenome (GOLD analysis project Ga0105049, IMG submission 78087) | Freshwater microbial communities from Lake Fryxell liftoff mats and glacier meltwater in Antarctica - MAT-06 | ecosystem: Environmental > Aquatic > Freshwater > Ice > Liftoff microbial mat | place... | reverse complement strand
TTTGATCCAGCCATCCACGCCGTACATAGGCGATTCAAAAACGCTGACGACAGGCAAACCGCCAACGTGCGTCCATCGAGAATGCAATAGTTCGAACATGAAGAAATCGGGGACGATATAGGCAGATGCAGTTGTATTAGCCAGCTGATTCAATACCGATTGAATTCGCTTCTCGGCTCGCATAGGAAGGGTCACGAGCACCGTATCGATCTCCCCACGTGCGATCATTTCCATCATCCTACTGCAGTCGCCAATGAAATGCGGCAGGTCTTCTGTTAACTCAGCCCGACGGCCGTCTCCGCGGTCATCGAAGAAGCCCACGATCTTCAACCCGCTGTCGGGAGCCAGTTTGGCGTTTCGGGCTATCTCCATACCCAGCCGATTCGCTCCGACAATCGCTGTTTTCCTAACCCCGAAACCGCGACGTCCTAGAGACTCCATGGTAGCCCTGAGGCACATGTGTGTGCAAAGAAGGAATAGACCGGCCACCAAGTACCAAGCGACAATGGACGATCTCGCAAAAGAATCCGTGGTCCGCGTGAACAAACCTAGCATCAGCAGACACATGAAAGTCGTGGTCCAAGCTGCAGTCACCAAACCGACCTCACTATCAGCGGATCGACCTCGTCCAGGCCTATAGATCCCAAACAGCTCGCCGACCACAAACAACAGGACGCACCCAACCAAGCTGCAGATAGTGGTCAGTTGATTCATCGGCTGGACCGTAAGCCATTGAACCAACGGTAGCGTCAAGCAAAGCATGAGCGAATCGACGATGTGCAACAGCGTTGGGAACAAAGCTCGCGTTGGGCGAATATTGGTAGCGGACATACGCACTCATTCTCGGGGTTTACTAATCGGACCAATCCATAGGATCACTACAATGGACGCAATCGAAACTTCTATCGGTGATCGATGAGCAACGCTAGGTCGCGAAATGAGGGTTCGCAAGCTACCCCCCCCTTGGACTTTCCCTTCCGAGCACGCGATTGCCAGCAAAACCTCTACAGTCGCTTTCCTAAGAAGTTTCAAGGGACGGCAGAACTTTTAGCTGAAACGAATCGATATCCCGGATACGGATTCGAGTTGCGCACTTGAGAGCCTCCCCATTCCGACCCTTCCTTCGAAGAGTTTATGCATGCGAGAATCGCTTAGTATTATTTTCCCAGTTCGCGATGGACAGTCGGAAATCGAATCGCGGCTGGATGGACTGCTGGAGATGGTATGTGAACTGAGCCAAGAGGTTCAGGTGATTGTAGTCGACGACCAATCCGAGGACGCGACGCCAGAGATCCTCGAGGATATGCGTCGCAAATTCCCGCAGATCAATGTGGTTCGGAATGTCGTTGCGGTCGGACCAGTACAGTCGGTCGAATCGGTGCTATGCTTAGCGCGGGGAGAATTCATTTTCCTGCAACAGTCGTATGCAGCGATCGATTTTGAAGAGGTCTTGCAATTATGGCAATTGCGAAAAGATGAACAGCTCGTCATCGCCCGTGCCGCAACCCGTGTCCGAAAAATCGATCAACAATTGCTGCAAAGATTGCACGAATGGGGCCGGCGACTTGAGGAACACTGGCCTGTACCGCGGGCGGTTGTCAATGGCCTACAGATGATGCGTAAAGATGGAGTGAAATCGCTTTCCAAGGTCAAAGACACGTCCGAAGACTTAGAAGTCATGCATCAATCCCATCGTCGTATCACAGCCCCCAAATTCATTCAAACGGCAGGCACGCAGGCAGGGCATCGCACGGAAAAAGCACTAGCGGATGACAGGACTTGACGGTTCTCGCGATAGTCGCAGTGGTTGAAACTCCCAATAGGGGCGATTGTTTTGAAGGGCCGATCTTAGATAGTTCCTATCCGCAATGGTTTTGTTTTGAAACAGCAAACCCAGATCGTCCAGAACGGTAACGTTGCTCCCGTAGTAGGAATGCCCCAGCAGACTGCTGTCGACGGCGGTCGCGTCGATTGTGTCCATACCATCCATAATCAAAACCGCAGGTCCCGAGTCCCCAGCCCGCGGCCTTTGGTTAAAGTACCGAGACGCGACGAGCGCCAGGTCGGATTTGGAGGTGTAAAGCGTCGTTCGCTTCGCCTTCGAGATCACTTTCGATGCTATCTCGTTTTGGAAGACTTCCGCATCTATGTCCGGGGCTGCCAACACCACTTGACTGAACGCTGGGGTACTCTCAGTTTCCATCGCTTGAAGTGCCGCAGTCAATCCGACGTTGCCCATGCTATGCGCGATCAAATGGATAGAATCGGCTCCGGATTCGGCCGCGATGTCCAACAAAAATGATCGAATTTGCGGAACACTCAAATCGATGTTCTCTTGATCCTTCGCGTAACTGTACCAGTTCGCTTGCGATGGCCAACTATAAAAAATCGGTGCCCCAGGAAATTTCAAATCGAAGGCCATTTGGCCCGTCCGACGAGCAGCATCCTCGAACGAGACGTTGTACCCATGGACAAACACAAAGACGCTCTTGCCGTTGCGATCCATCTCGGCCTTCAAATTCGAATGAAAATCGGCTTGACCCATGGGTTCGACATGAGTGAGCACAATATGCTTCTCTGGATCCTGCGTGATTTCCATCTTGAGCAGCCTGGGTGACTCAAGTTCACCCGGCTGATGCAGTGGAGGGATCGATACTGCACAAACCCCATACTGGATCTGCGAGGAATAGTCCCCGTTGTACTGAACTTGATCGACGTTACTCCCTCGCCAATTCGATAGGACCATCATCTGTAGCGCGATAGTCGAAACCGCACCCATCCCCACCAAACTGGCAATCGCATAGCGGATTTGGCTGGTGCGGGGGAAGAGAAAAAAGCAGCCAACCATTGCCAGCAAGGCCAATGTTGCCAAGGTCGCGTGCAACCAAGTTACAGCCATCCACGGGCTTCTAGAAACGGACTGAACGCGATTCGTGCCGTAAAAGACAGAGACCTTGCGATCCTCTCCCTTCTTGAATTGCCATTTCGGTGCAGAGGCATCGAATCTCATGTCCACCGCATGTTGGTCTTGCAAGCTCTCTGCAGCCATGCTCTCTGCAGCCAACTGCTCGGTCACAGCTTGCGGAGGCGAGGCCGCGGCATTGGTTCTCGGCGAACGCTTCTTCGAAGAACGTGGGGCTGTCGCGACCGAGCTAATCTGACTGGGCTCATTCCTACTCTCGTGAATCATCCCATTGTCGGGCTGATTCACCGCGAGCGTATCGGCCCATTGCGATTCGGGCTCCACAGCCCCAAATCCCTCCGCTTCGATGATGGAAACTACGCGACTTCGAGATGCTAAACTGAAATGGCCTCTTTGCAATTCGCCCACCAAAACAGGAATCACCTCCGATTCCAATGCGTCGGAGTCCTCCATAGCCAACGCAAAATCGTCACCTAGCTCGGAATCGTCCAGCAGTTCGATCAACCTTGGCCAGTCTACGTTCGGCAAGGCTATCGCGGCTTCGAAACAGCAAAGCCGAACCAAAGCAGATCTAGTTTCATCGCAAGCGCCATCGATGAGAACTTCGGAAGCAGCTGGCCCCAACTCGAGGATCGTGGCTTTGACAATAGAATCGCTCTCGGAATCATCCAACAATGCCATCAAAGCCTCTACGCCGTCGCGTGTTCTGCCGGATTGATGAAGAGCAACTGCGGCACTGATGCGGACGATCCGATGCGGGTCTTCGAGCAAGGTTTTGAATTCTATCGAAGCCTGGCCTGGCGTTATCTTTGCGATTGCGATGATTGCCGCGGCTCGCAAACTCGCCGGCTTGGAAGGGCCCACCATTTCCATCAACGCAGGTATTGCGTGCCGCACACCATCACCCGCCGCACCGTCACCAAAACTACCCAAAGCCATTGCCGCAGCTGCACGAACGTTTTCTTTTTCATAGCTATCGGTCAGAATCGTCAGACAGGGTTCGACAAGCCGTGGATCCCCACTAGCCGCAATGTTTAGTGCACGTACGACATGCTCGCGGATCTGCCCCTCGGGATTTTGAATGTGAACAATCAACAAATCGAACGCCGCATTACCCAGGATGCTCTTCAGGGCTTTTGCCGCCACGCTTTTGACACCCACCGGTTCCGACGGATCCATGATCCTGGCTACCAAGGCTGGTGCAGCGATGGACGCAGCCGGCCCGATGTTGGCTAACGCTTCTGCGCAAATCGACCTAACCTCAACAACATCGGAACGAAGCCCGCGGAGCAATCGATCCATGGCGGCGACGCCAGCCTCTCCCAGCTTCCCTGCAAACGCAGCCAGCTCGCAGAACACATCCTCGTCATCTTGCAGCGACGCCATAGTCTCTATCAATGCCCTACCATGGGCTTCTCTGGACTTGCCGCAGAGACCGAGCAACGCGATCGCCTCGGATCGCAAGGTACTCGATTCGGTATCGTCTACCGCTATACGAGCAGCCATAGCCGCAATGTTCGCCAGCCTTTCCCAATCGCTGCTGGAAGTCGCTGCCGCGATAGCTCCGTTCTCGGCATACCGCAGCGTGATGCATTTCGACAAAGCGATTGCGGCAGCTTGCCGGAGCGAAATGGAGTATCCAGGGGATGGAATAATTTTTACCAGTCGATCTGTATCGGAAAAACTCTCTGGACTGAAACACTCAAGTATGCGTTCTGCATACTGCGTCTGCAGGTCGTCCTCGCTTAGATCGGTTAGTAATTGCAGTAGAATTCGCTGTGCTCTCGACGTCCATACATTGGCTGCATAGGTTGCTACTCGCGAATCGCCGTACCGCAATTCATGCTCCAAGACAGCTGTTCGAAGCTCGTCCGAAAATGCAGATTCATTGGAAATCCGATGTACCAACGTCAAGCGAGCTGTCAGTTCATTCGCTGAGAATAATGCCGCTGCGGCTTGCAAGTTGGGAGTGGACGTTGCGGGCTCCGCCACGGATGGTTCCGCTCTCGGCGGACTAACGATCGTATCCGAGGTTTCCTCGACACTCTTCGCAGAAGCCTCGACCGACGGCCTGTTGAGCTTCGGATCGAGGCGAGTTAGGGCAAGTCGAACGGAATTCAAGTGTCGAGGTTGGATGGATTTGTCCGCCATTCGATTTTCAGCCGTTTCGAAAGCTCCGCGAGATTGAGCCCGCTGGTCTTCGGAAAATCTATCGCTCGTTACCGTTTTCGCAATTTCAGCTATCGACCACTCGGCCGAGTATCGGACATGCTCATCCGAGTCGTCCAATAGAGAAGTGAGTGACGTTACTGAAAGATCGGTTTGTGCCCCGACCCGGGCAAGTGCATAGGCAGCGTAGACACGAACATCTCGGTTTGGGTCTTTCAAGCAATCGCTGAGCGCTTCGAGTGCCTCGTTGGCCAGCCTGCTCTCCAGCGGACCATTTTCCGCCAAAGCAGCTGCCGCTTGGACTCGAAGATGCGGAATTGGTTTTCGTAGTTGCTGAATCCAGCCGCGAAGAACAGCCGGTTCAGTCGCAGCAAGACACTGAACCAAAACTATCCAACTCAGAACGAAAACGACAAACCGTCCAATGGCCGTTTGCATCGCGTAGGCCTCCTGCCCTGCTCAAGGAATCCATTCAGTCTTCTCAAAACTGCGTTCTTCTCAAAACTGCGTTGCACGACCGGCTCGATCGCCCCCGCCTACTTCAAGCGTTCGACAACCCCGTCCTTGAGACGAACCAGTGCGTCGCATTGCCGGGCTATGCTCTCATCGTGCGTGACCATGACAATAGTTAGTCCCGTATCCCGGTTCAAGTCTCGCATCAATTGCAAAATCGATTGTCCAGATTCTTGATCGAGATTACCCGTGGGTTCGTCCGCTAACAGGAGCTTAGGATCGGTGATCAATGCTCGAGCTATAGCTGTCCGTTGCATCTCACCTCCAGACAGTTCGCATGGCCTGTGATGCAAGCGGTGAGACAATCCCACCATGTCGGTGAGTGCCTTGGCCCGTTTCACAATCTTCGAACGATTGCGAATGTACTCCAAGATGCCTTGGCCAATCATGGCAGGGGCGACAATGTTTTCCAACAGAGTGAGTTCGGGTAAAAGATGATAAAACTGAAAGATCATTCCGAGCTGTTGATTGCGGAAGGCGTCCCGTTTGCGAGCGGACAGATTGTCGATGCGGGTGTCGCCAAAGTGAATTTCGCCCGAATCTGGACGGTCCAGGGTTCCCAGCAAATGCAGGAGCGTGCTCTTGCCCGAACCGCTCTGACCAACGATGGCGGTGATCTTGCCTCGCTCGGCGTTGAAGTCGACCCCTTTGAGGACGACGACGCTAGTCTTGCTCCGTCGGTAAGATTTGGTGACACCGCGGGCTCTAACGATGGACTGGCCAAAGACAGCCACAGGCCCTTTGCCTTGCAACAAGTGATCCTCCAACTGTTCCTGTTCCGTCTCAGGCCTGACCACTCGGTAAGGCCCAATAGGCGCATTGTCTTTACTTTCTAACGATCGGATCGAAGATATTTTATTCATAGCGCAAAGCCTCTACAGGATGCATACGTGCCGCGCGGATGGATGGTAGAACACTTGCCATCACAGCAATAAATACCGCGCCAAGGCTGACCCACACAATTGTGAACGGATGGATGATGGTCGGGATCGAATCAAAATAGTATACGGTTGGATCAAACACCTCTCTCCCCGTAACCCATTCCAATACCCGTGCTATCTCATTGATTTTCCAAACAAAGAGGAGCCCGCAAATCACACCAGCTCCCGACCCTACCGAACCGAGCAATACGCCATAGCCCAAAAAGATAGAGGCGATGCCCGTACCGGACGCGCCTAACGATTTGAGCACACCGATGTCTTTGGTCTTCTCAACGACAATCATAAAGAAGGTTGCCAGGATGCCAAAACCTGCGACAGCAATGATCATGAAGAGCAAGACATTGAGGATAGTCGTTTCCATCTGAACCGCAGCCAGCAACGGTCCTTGAGTATCCTTCCAGGAGTTCACTTGCACGTACGATTCGGACGGAGGAAACTCGTCGCGCAACGAGTCTCGGGAACCAGCAAGATCACTTCCCGGTCGCAGCTTGATTTGAATCGAGGTAACCGCTCCCACCTTCGACATGGGATCGATCATGCCCCGTGTGCGTTGTAGCACTTCCATCGGAACGAACGCAAAGGTGGAATCGTATTCGCTCATCTTGCTTTCGTAAAAATCGACAACCGTAAACATCTCGTCGATGGCCCGCGGTGGGGTCCCCGCATTCGGAAAGGCAACGCTGATGTCGTCACCTGGACGGAGGAAGAAGTAGTCCCGTATCTTTCCCGCCACATCGCGGCCTCTGACACTTCCAATACCGATACCCAGGACAATGCCGGTTCGCTGCTCTTTGGAGGCATCAAACATCCGTCCCCCGCCCCCCGCTGGTACTGGAACGCTGGGCCCCTGGAGCATCCTTTCGATCTCCGACAAACTTTCGATCTGCGGCGAAGGAGTTGAGGATTCTGACGAACTGCTCAAAACCACGGATTCCCGCGAGGTCTGCGCATGCTGCTCTTCCTCGATCTTCTGTTGGAGCTGCCGATACTTTTCTAGTTCCGACAGACGTTCCTTTTTCAATTGCTCGACCCGGCTGCGGTACTCCCAACCCGACGGTTGCAATGCCTCCCGCTCAGGAGCATAACCGGACTGCTTCAATTCGAAACTCAGTCGCTTTTGGTTTTCTGGATGGACCAGGTATTTGCTAAAGTCACTCACACTCGCGTACGTTGCTTGGTCAATGCCGATCAGGTTGATTTGCTGTGTCTGGGATGACCCGTTGTGTTGAAAAGTGAGCATTGCTGGGAGTGTGACAACCGTGGTGATTCCCTCCACGGAATCACCAAGCCGAGCACGAATCCGTTCGATGTACCAATTGGGTTCTGAAATCCCGTTGGTGCCGCGTGTCTCGACCACCAAATCGCTTAGAATTCCATGCATTCGATCTTGCATCTGCGACGTAAAGCCGTCCATGACGCTGTTGACTACGATCATGGTGGCTACGCCCAGAGTTACAGAAACAATGGAGGCTAATGCGATCCAACGTGTCTTCAGATATCGCCAACACAACAAGAGTTTGTACATCCCGCATTCCTTTGCGCGTGCTACCCAGACAGTTCTCGACCTCACATCCAAGATGCGAAATCCATACCGGGCGTAGATAGCATGCGTCCAGCCTTCGATGCCATAGCACTCCGACCTAGTCCCCCACGATTATAAGGCGATCTCCTAAATGCACTGTGTTTCCCGAGTCCGCCCCTCACAAGTTCTCTGAAGCCCAACTAGCCCCATAGGGGGGGTTAGCTAACGCGATTTTTCGCTTTTCGACGGATCAAGTGCGATTCGTTACGTACTGCCTGCCATAAATAATACAATTCCTTCTGGCCGAATGGTGTTCCCCACATTTGCATGCTATGGTGCACCTTAGAATCGTTCACCGCCCCAAACTAGAAATCAGTGTGTCGAGCATTTTCCCTACCCACCAATAGTTGTATACGGCGACCAACATCGGCCCCCCCCGATCAGAGTGGTGGCGACAGCTATGTTGCTCCATTGCACAGCGGAGGTTTTTTTGACTGTAAAAATACTGATTGTCGATGACCACGAAATCGTACGGCTCGGATTGCTGCACATGTTGCAATCCACCGATATTGAAATCGCGGAGCAAGCGGCATCCTCCGAAGAGGGGTACAACAAATTCGTGGCTGCCAAATTCGACGTGGTCGTTATGGATGTGCGGCTTCCGGGCGGCGACGGTTTGCAATTGCTAGGAAAGATCAAAACGCATTCACCCACACAACCTTGCTTGATGTTTTCAGCGTATGACAACCCCACCTACGTGGCCCGCGCAGTGGCTTTGGGAGCAAACGGTTTTCTGTTGAAGACCGACACTCACGACAAAATTATCGACGCCATTTCGCGAACGGCCAAAGGGGAAAACATTTGGACTCGGGAGGAGCTTCGACGAGTCACCGGGGCATTGTCGACAATGCGGGTAGGTACGGACACCGAAATCCCGCTCACGCTTCGTGAAGGTGAAGTCCTAAAGCAACTTGCGAACGGCCTGACCAACAAAGAGATCGCTCTCTCGTTGGGAATCAGCTACGAAACGGTCAAGGAACATGTCCAGCACATTCTTAGAAAGATCGGCGTATCGGATCGCACCCAAGCGGCTGTCTGGGCAGTCCGCAAAAACTTGATTTAGTCTTTCTAAGCTGACGCAACGAATCCTGCGGGAATCTCGCTGACGACGTGCCCGCTCTTCTCCAATTGAATTGCATCTACCGATCCTTCGCTTAGTCTGGGCGGGCGGACCCGGAAGAAAATAACGTAGAGAGCTGGAAGATTGATCAACGTTAGGAAAGTGGCTAGGGATAGGCCACCCATGATCGCGATCGCCATCGGCCCCCAAAACACGCTGCGGGTCAGAGGTATCATCGCCAGAATGGCTGTTGCTGCGGTCAGAATGACTGGCCTAGCACGCCGTACCGAGGACTCGATGACTGCGTCCCATTCACTCAATCCGTTGGCCATATCCTGTTCGATTTGGTCCACCAAGATCACTGAGTTTCGCATGTCCATACCCGCTAGAGCGATCACGCCCAGCAATGCCACAAATCCAAACGGTGCTCCGAAAAGAAGTAGAAAAGCCACCGCCCCGATCAACCCAAGCGGAGCGATACCGAAAATCAAAATCATCTTCTTAAAACTGTGCACCTGTGACATCAGCAAAGTCAGCATGAGCAGAATCATGACAGGGAACATGGCGAACAACGCTTGATTGGCTTTCTTGCTCTCTTCGACCGCGCCACCGGCTTCGATACGATAGCCGGGAGGCAGACGGGATCGAAACCTTGCCAGGGATTTTTCCATCCGCGCGCTTACGTCGGGAGCCTGCTGTCCATCTGCGATATCGCAGCGAACCGACAGTGTTCGTTCTTGGTTGCGCTGCCATACGATGGGTTCCTCCAATGTGGGACGGATGCGTCCCACCTGACTCAACGGTACTACCTTGCCGTTCTGTGTGAACAAGGTCATGTCGGCGAAGCGTTCCAGATCGAGACGTTCCGATTCAATGGCTCGCGCCACGACTTGGATTGTCTCCGTTCCTTCTCGGTATTGCGAGATCGTCGTCCCACTGAGCAGGGTCTGCAGCCCTACCTCAATCTCTTGAGGGGCCAAACCCATCAGGCGGGCACGATCCTGGTCAATTTCAACATGGATCGCTTTGGCTTGCTCATCCCACTCGAGATTTACGTTCAAGGCGGCGGGATCCTGGCGCATCACGTCTTGCACTTCTCCAGCGAGAGAGCGCACGGTTTTAGAATCCTCTCCGATCACCCGAAATTGGACCGGATAACCGACCGGCGGGCCGAAGTCCAAACGCAATACACGCAGGGACGCATCGGCATAAAGCGGGTCCTGCTCGAACCGAGTCTTCAATTCGGAACGCAACGCTTCGCGGGCCGGGACACTCGTTGTTTGGATAACCAATTTGCCGAAACTAGGATTGGGAAGATCAGGATTCAACGCTAGAAAAAATCGAGCCGATCCTGCCCCGATGTAACTGGTGAAATGATCGACTAGCGGCTTCTGCTGAGCGTCTTCGGATCGCAAATACGGTTCTACCAACGCCTCCACCTGCACCATCATTCGTTTGGTCGCTTCGATGGACGCTCCCTCGCTCATGCGAATATCGACCATCAGCTCCGTTCGCGACGAAAGCGGAAAGAACTGCTGTTGCAATTGAGTGAATCCAACCAACGCCAGCACGAACATCGCCAGCGTCGCGGAAACCACGGCGAACGGTCTCCGCACACATACGCGAATGATCGCCCGCAGCGATCGGTGAAACACCGATTGAAAAGGAATGTGATGTTCCTCACCAGCCTTCTTGACGAAATCCGGCAGCAGCTTGACTCCCAAGTGCGGAGTGAAAACAACCGCCACAAACCACGACGCGATCAGGGTGATGCCCACAACCCAAAAAATTCCGCCAGCGTACTCGCCGGCTGCCGAACGCGCGAAGCCGACAGGTAAAAAACCTACTACCGTGATGAGCGTTCCGGAAAGCATCGGAAATGCAGTCGACGTCCATGCGAACGTGGCAGCATCAATGCGATTCCATCCCTCCTCCATTTTGACAGCCATCATCTCGACCGCAATAATGGCATCGTCCACCAGCAATCCCAGCGCCAGAATCAATGCGCCCAGCGAAATACGATCCAGGTTCATGCCGATCGCGTTCATCACGACCAATGCAATCGCTAAGACCAGCGGGACACTCAAGGCTACGACAATCCCAGTTCGAAACCCCAGACTCAAGAAACTCACCACTAAGACGATGATCAACGCTTCGATAAAGGATTGAAGAAACTCACCGACCGATTCTTCGACCACATGCGGTTGGAAAGCGATGTTGCCAATAACCGCTCCGACCGGAATCTGCTGACGAATTGCTTCCAGCTCCTTGTCGAGGGAATGACCGAGCTCCAAGACATTTCCCCCTTTCTTCATCACGACCCCCAGAACAACGGCCGGTTTTCCGTTGAATCGTACCAGGTACAGCGAGGGATCTTCGAAGCCCCGCTTGACCGTAGCAATGTCATCCAACCTAACGATTCGGCCGTTGGCTTGAACCGGGACCGCTTTGATCTCGTCGATGCCATCGAAATTCTTGGACACACGAACATGAATTCGATCGGTTTCGGTATCAATGCTCCCCGAACGAACTAAGATGTTTTGACGCTGTACGCTTTCGAATATCTGCTGCGGCGTGATGCCCAACGTCGCGAGTTTCTGATGAGAGTATTCAATGTAGATGCGTTCGGCTTGCTCACCGATGATATCTACCTTTTCAACATCGGCGATTCGCAACAATCGCTTGCGGGCCGACTCGCACATGCGTTTGAGTTCCGCTGGAGAGTATTCCTCGCCAGTAAACGCGTAGAGCGCTGAAAAGACATCGCCGTATTCGTCGTTGATCGCAGGCCCCAATACCCCTTGCGGCATTTCACTTTGCACATCTCCCAGCTTCTTTCGTACCTGATACCAGATGTCGGCAACTTCTCGCGAAGGTACAGAATCCTTAAGTTGCACCACGGTAAGTGTGCGATCTGACAAGCAGTAGGTTTGCAAAAAGTCCAAATAAGGCGTTTCCCTCAGCTTAACTTCAACGACATCAGCCACCTGCTTTTGCATTTCCTCAGACGTTGCGCCTGGCCACGATGCCGATACGATAACCGTCTTGATGGTGAAAGAGGGGTCCTCGGCTCTCCCCATTTGGAAGTAGGCTTGAAGCCCTGCGACAGAACAAGCCAGGATGAGAAACAGTACAAAGGCTGGGTGAGTTACCGCCCACCGCGAAAGGTTCCACGCGTGCTCGTCCGGTTTATGGCCGCTTTGATTCGGTGTATCGCTTTGCTTATTCATGATGGATCGCCTTGGATTGTTTCGATTCCCATACGCGAACGGTCGATTTCTCATCGATCCGCTGAACTCCAGCACTGACGATACGGTCTCCCGATTGGAGCGATCCATGCACGACCGCGCTGTCGTTACGATATTGGACAAGTTCGATTGCGACCGCTTCCACACGGCCCGTGTCGGATTGGATTCGCCAAACGATGGGTTGGGAATCACGACTGGCGATCGACGCGAGAGGAACAACGATTCCCGATCCTTCCGACTGATACAACTGGATAGAGACCGTCATGCCGATCGCGAGATCAGGGGCGGACTCCAACAGCCGAAATCGGGCATCGTAGGTTCGAGACAACGGGTCTGCCATTGGGGACAATTCGCGAAGTTCCGCTCTCAGGACCAAGCCGGGATGGGACCAAAAGGTGGCTCTGGGCTGCAATCCTTTGACGGCCGCCACAATGTTTTCAGGTAAACTCACAATCGCCTCGAGCTCATCCGTCTTCATCATCTGCAAAACCGGTTGACCCACGTTCACCACTTGGCCCGTCTCCGCCTGGATAGATGTGATCAATCCGTCTTCGTCGGCCACCAAGTCGCAGTACGTGCGCTGATTGGTTGCCAAAGCCAGTCGCCTGTCCGAAGCATCCACGCGAGCCTTCGCGACATCGCGAGTGGCCAGTCCGAGATCGTATTCCGACTGGCTCACCGAACCCGTACTTCGAAGCTGGGCAAGCCGTCGTTCTTCAGCGGACGCTTGTTTCAATAACGATTGCGCCGAGATTTGGTCGGATTCAGCAACGCGCCATTGCAGATCCAAATCCTCCGGATCCAAACGAAATAGTGTTTGCCCTTTTCGCACTCGCTGGCCAACCTCAACCAGACGCTCGGACACTTTTCCGGCAACGCGAAATCCGACAGCTGCTTGGTACCTCGGCTGCAAAGTGCCGGTAAAGCCATGACTGGCGCCGCGGCCTTCATCGCTGGCGTCAATCGTAAAGGCCCGCACCACCAATTCGGAACCGCTTGGATCAAGTGTAAAATCTCTTTCAGGCTTTGCGGACGCGTGCCCCACCCCCTGGGTTTTAGAGGTTCCAGGGTGGGAGTTTTGGTACGCAATAGCCCCGCCAATGGTCGCCAGGACCAACGTGACGGAAAACACGACAATCCGCCTTTTTGAGTATTTCATAGCTCACTCTCCCTTTGGTATTGTCACCACGTCACCGATTGACGCGACGTCACTTTTTATTCAGCCTTTCATCGGTCTGTTGCGAAACACAACATCTGGCCTTGTTGGCTATTCGGATCGCTTTTTGATCGACCAGAATTTCGACTCAAGCGTTTCGTTGAGACTATTCATGGCTTGGTGGTACTCTGTCAAAGTCATCGCGGGCTGCCACTGGAATCCGTTGAGTAGGGTACAGCAGTGCACGCGAATCGCGTTCGCAGGACTATTGATCCCGATGGCGGGCAAGGAAGGACTGGAGTAAGTCAGGATTTGGCTACCGTAGTTGATAGCCCAGAACCCGAATACAAATTCTTCTGGCGATAAACCCTCTGGAATTAAAAGCTCCCGTCGGTGAACCGCATCCCTAACGATTCCCACAACAACCCCCATGCACTGCCCCTCGCATTGTCGAATCACATTCTGCCGCTGCTCGGAGGATTTATCCCAGATACTTTGATTGCGGATAAACTGCTCCACCAAAAAATCATCGGTGCAATGCTGTGTAAAAAACTCGCAGGCCGCACCCAACGCCATCATCCGCATCCTAGAGGATCCTGTGACATACGCAGATTGCTCAAACAGTTTGCGTCGAATCTCCATCGATTCTACGGCCAGCGCTAAAACAATCTCTTCCTTGTTCGGGAAATGGTTGTAGATCGTTCCTTTGGCATACTCCATCTGGGACGCCACACGATCCATGCTCAATCCGTGAAAGCCCTCCGAAATTAGGATCGGTCGAGCCACCCGAAGGATCTCGGTAGTCCGGCGCTCGATTTCTTTCTGCTTCCTGGTAAGTTCGATCATGATGTCAATTATTGACATGTCGTCAAAAAAAGCAACCGCAATGACTGGAAGGCACAAAGATTTACGAAAAACTTGAGAAATGAGGGGTCTTTGCTCCGGATTAGACGGCGAAGGATCTACGCGGCTTCGCGTGCAATTTTCTAGTCTCTAAGATATCCTGAGAAAAACGTTCTGGCTCAGAAACCTTTTGTCCTGCGTTAAGCCCATGTCGAAGCCTACTCCACCAATTCCACCCCAAGACGGTGAACCTACCTGGGAAGCCGCCCATCGCCTGCCACCGCAAGGCCACTGGTCGGAAGAAGACTTTCTCAAGTTGCAATCGACCCAGATGGCGGAGCTGGGCAATGGCCGCTTGGAAGTCCTTCCCATGCCAAATC
>Ga0105049_10005447_pt1 | contig 14816 bp, 13 predicted proteins | sample MAT06_FD_78087 | JGI IMG/M metagenome (GOLD analysis project Ga0105049, IMG submission 78087) | Freshwater microbial communities from Lake Fryxell liftoff mats and glacier meltwater in Antarctica - MAT-06 | ecosystem: Environmental > Aquatic > Freshwater > Ice > Liftoff microbial mat | place... | reverse complement strand
CAGCTGCGAGAAGGCGGCAATGCGCAGATAGTGCGCCGCTTCGGCGACAACCGCGGGGTCGGTGGAGAAGATCCCGGCAAACCATTCCGGCGCGAGCATGGTGCACGTGGCCATCACCGCGCCAAGAATGCTGACGATGCCGGCACCACTCCACCCAGCCTTACGCGCGCGTTCAGTGTCGCCGGCACCAATGCTCTGCCCCACAATCGCGGCCACCGCAGCGCCGAACCCAACGGCGACCACGTACACCACACTTTCGACGCGAAAGCCGAGCCCCAAGGCCGCGAGCGCAGGCGTGCCGAACTGCGTCGTCGTGCGCGTCAGAAAAACATAGATCGCGCTGAAGGCGACGCCGGTGGTCGCCGCAGGCCCGCCGATACGCATGATGGCCGTGATTACGTCGCGACGCGGCATGCCGAAGGTGATCATGCCACGTGCGTTCAGCAGCCAGATGCCGACCACGAAGCCGAGTGAACGCGGCACAATGGTCGCGAACGCAGCACCCTGCACGCCCATCGCCGCGATGGGGCCGAATCCGAGAATCAAGAGCGGATCGAGCAGCAGCCCGAGCAGCGTAGTGAACGTGAGGATGTAGAGTGGCGTCTTCGTATCGCCATTGGCCCGGAACGCCGCATCAACGGCAAAGAAGCCGAAGATGAGTGGCATGCCGAGCAGATACGTGCCGAGGTATCGGGAGCCGATCGCGGTCACTTCGGCGCTGGTATTCATCATACCGAACAGCGTCGGCATGATGACGGGTGTGAGCGCCGCAATGACGCACCCAAGCGCGACGCCAAAGATCACCCCTTCGCCTACGGTGCGAGCGGCTTCTCGCGGACGCCGTTCACCATGTCGGCGCGCAGCAATCGCATCGACACCGATGCTCACCATTTCGCCTATGGAAATGAAGAGCCAGATCCAGAAGACACTCGATGTCGCCGCGGCGAGCGAATCGGCACCGAGATAGCGACCGATCCAGAACGTGTCGACGGTGTGGAACATCGTCATCAACAAATTCGCGATGACGGCCGGGACCGCAACACGTCGGATGGTGATGGCGAGCGGCTCCCCCACCAAGGCGCCCGCTGGCGCGCCTAGTTCAGAGGTATCGCCCTCCGGAACAGGTCCGTCGGGCGCGCCGGGGAACAACATGCCGTGCTGAAGCAGTGCGAAACGCGCGGACTAGACGCGCAGAATCTGCGCGCCGTACCGTTCGTTCAACCGTTCAAGCGCCTTCACAGCAATCGACTCGAGTTCTCGCGCGGCTTTGCTGTTCGGCTCTGCCGCAACGATCGGCCGCCCGGTGTCGCCACCTTCCCGAATGCGCGGATCGAGTGGCACCTGACCAAGCAGCGGCAGCGAACACTCTTTTGCGAGTCGCTCACCACCGCCTGAACCGAAGATGGCAATCGGCTTGCCGGTTTCGGGATTCTCGAAGTACGACATGTTCTCGACGATGCCGAGTACCGGCACCCCAGTGCGTTCGAACATCTTCACGCCGCGCAGCGCATCCCCCACCGATACCTGCTGTGGTGTGGTGACGATGATCGCGCCATGAATCTGGGTGGCCTGCACGAGCGAGAGCTGCGCATCGCCGGTGCCGGGTGGCATGTCGACGAGAAAGTAGTCGAGCTGTCCCCAGTTCACGTCGCGCAGAAACTGCGTGATAATCTTCATGACGATCGGACCGCGCCAGATCGCCGGCTGTTCTTTCTCGATGAGGAAGCCGAGCGAAATGACTTTCACACCGTATGCTTCGAGCGGAATGATCTTCTCGTCGACCACACGGGGGGCAGCATCGACGCCGAGCATGAGCGGCAGATTGGGGCCGTAGATGTCGGCATCCATGATACCGACGCGTTTGCCTTGGGCGGCAAGTGCCAGCGCGATGTTCACAGCCACGGTGCTCTTGCCAACGCCGCCTTTGCCTGACGAGATGGCGATGATACGACCGAGCTGCGGATAGATGACAGGCTCGGGGACTTTTGGCGGTGCTTTTGTCGGCGCGCTGTCCATGACCGGCAACGCGCGCTTCGCACCGCCGGTCGAGGGCGCCGCGGGCTCTGCGGTTTTGCGCGCAGGAGTGGGTTCGGCTTGGGCCGGGTCGCGCACATCGATGCGCACATCCGTCACTCCATCAACGGCTTCGACAGCCTGCCGGACGGTGCGTACAAGCGTGGCATCGTCGGAGGCGCCCAAGAGGAGCGCGAAACGGACTTTGCCATCGGTGGTGGTGGCGATATCACGCACCATTTCGGCGGCCATGACGTCGGCGCCGGTGCGTGGATTGCGTACGTTGGCCAACGCGCCGACGATACGTTCCTGAAGGGTCTGCATGTCAGTTGAATCAGCCGGGGAGCTGACCTGTCGAGAGGTAGGTGCGTGCGTCTTCCACCACGCGCGAGCGCACGTCGGCGAGCGAGCCGGTGAGCAGCGCGCCCGACGCTTTTGCATGTCCGCCGCCGCCGTAACAGCGGGCGAACTGCTGCACGTCGACCAAGCCGGTGCTCCGGAACGACACCTTCACTTTAGCGTGGCCCAAGTCGCGGAAAAAGAGGGCGAGGCGGGTGCCCGCGATTGAGCGCGGATGCTCGACGATGCCGTCGAGTTCTTCGCTGGTGACGTCGTACTTGTCCATCACACCGGCTTCAACCGAGATCCAGGAGAGACCAAGCGCGGCGTTCACTTCGAGGGAGCCCAGTGCGTCGCGCAGGAGCTGCAGTCGTCCGACGCTGACCTGAGCGTAAATGCGCCGGTACATCTCTTCCGGATTGACGCCGGCAGTGAGCAGTGCCGACGCGACCGCGTGCGCGCGAGGCGATGTGTTGCTGAAACGAAAGCTGCCGGTGTCGGTCAGGATCGCGCAGTACAGGGCTTGTGCGATGTCGGGCGTAACATCGAGCCCCAGTGTCATCGCAAAATCGAACACCAGCTCGCCGGTAGCGCAGGCAGCTGTATCTGCGACGGCGATCTGTCCGACGGGTTCGTCACCAGCGATGTGGTGATCGATCACGCCGATTGGTACGGAGAGCGTGCGCACTTTATCGGCGAGCGCCCCAAGCCGGCGAACGTCATTGATATCGAGGACAATCAGCGCGTCGATGTCGTCGAGCGCGGATGCGCCGCGCGGGCTGGCGTCTTCGACATCGGACCCGAGCAAGAACTCGAACATCGAGGGCCACGGTGTCGGATTTACGATGCGTGCCTTGACGCCCAGCTGCGCCAGCAGTCGCGCCGTGGCCACTTCCGACCCACATCCATCGCCGTCGGAGTTGATGTGGGTAGAGAGTGCCACGGTCATGCCGGGCTTGAAGAGCGCAGCGAAGGTATTGATCGCGTTTTGGCGCTCGGCACCGGTGGCCAGTAGATCGCGCATTTCGTATGCGAGTCCGCGGGCCGGGTTCACTACGCTCACGCCTTGTTCAACTTACTGTGCTTCTGGGCGTACGCGAAGTAGAACACCATCCCAATCGCGAGCCACACGAAGAGACGGATCCAAGTGTCCTTCCCCAAACCGTAGATCATCGCGCCGCAGACGATAATGCCGAGCGTCGCGACGACTGGGACGGCCGGCACGCGGAACGCGCGCGGGAGGTCCGGGCGCTTCACGCGGAGAATCCAGACGCCGGCACACACCAGCATGAAGGCAAAGAGCGTTCCGATGCTCGTCATCTCACCCACGATGCTGTCGGGGAGGAAGCCAGCAAACGCCGCCGTGAAGAAGAAGAACAGCATGTTCGACTTATACGGTGTGCGGTACTTCGGATGCGTATCGGAGAAGATCTTGGGGACCAGTCCGTCTCGGCTCATGGAATAGAACACGCGCGATTGGCCGAGCAACATGACGAGGATGACCGAACTGAAGCCGGCGAGGATGGCGACCGTGACCAGGTTCGCGAGCCAGCCATAACCAATCATGTACTTCTCGATCGCGAAGGCGACGGACGCTTCACCACCCGCGCCGCGGAAATCTTCGACGGTGGCAATGCCGCTTAGCACATGCGCAAACAACACGTACAGGAGGGTGCAGACGACGAGCGAGCCAAGAATACCGATGGGCATGTCGCGCGACGGGTTCTTCGCTTCCTGCGCTGCGGTGGAGACGGCGTCAAATCCGATGAAGGCGAAGAAGACGACACCGGCCGCACCGAGAATACCCATCACCCCACCGTAGGCATGCGTGACACCGAGCTTCGTGGTGTAGGTAGTGGCTTCGGGAATGTACGGCGTGTGGTTGGCGGGGTTCATGAAGCCCCAGCCGAGACCGATCACGAGGCACACGATGGCGACTTTCGTGATCACGATCAGCCCGTTCAGTAGCGCGGACTCCTGAGTACCGCGAACGAGCACCAGCGAAAGCAGAAACAGCACGATGACGGCGGGGATATTCATGATCCCGTGCGTGCCAGTGCCCGCCATCGTTTCGAAGGGCGAATGGCTCCATTGGTAGGGTATCGCGCCAACCCCCAATATAGTGAGCAACTTATTGAAGTATTGACTCCAGGCGATGGCGACCGTCGCAGCACCGACTGCGTATTCGAGGACGAGGTCCCACCCGATGATCCACGCGACGAACTCGCCCATGGTGGCGTACGAGTACGTGTACGCGCTGCCGGCGATCGGAATCATCGACGCGAACTCGGCGTAGCAAAGGCCCGCGAACGCGCATCCCAATCCGGCGACGAGGAAGGCCAAGGTAACCGATGGGCCGGCGCGTTCCGCGATGGCGGCGGCGGTGCGCACAAACAGGCCGGCGCCGATGATCGCGCCGATGCCGAGTGCAACGAGCGACCAGGCACCAAGCGTGCGCTTGAGGTCACTTTCGCCATCGGCGCCGGCATCCTTCATCAGGAGGTCGATCGACTTCAGACGGTTCAAATTGGCCACGAAATACCCTCTCGAGAGGTGCGGCGGCGAAAACCGCGAATGATGGTGCACGAGCAGCAGCGCAGAATGAGGCGCATGCGGTCAGGCGGCAGATGACGCCGGCGATCCAGTGCAGCGGGCGAAGATGACTACGGGTGCACTTGGAGTCAAGCGGGTGGGACGCCGCTCCGGAGGACCGTTCCCGGTATAGCGCGACGACTACAGCGAGTAGTTTGGCGCCTCGCGTGTGATGGTCACGTCATGCGGGTGGGATTCGCGAAGGCCCGCCGTTGTGATGCGCACAAACTCTGATTCGGTGCGCAGCAGGTCGATCGTCCCGCACCCCACGTAACCCATTCCGCTGCGCAGGCCGCCGATCATCTGGAAAAGGACGTCGCCCACCGGTCCTTTGTACGGCACGCGTCCTTCAATTCCCTCAGGAACGAGCTTCTTTGGCGACATCTCGCCGTCCTGGAAGTAGCGATCGGCGCTGCCATCCTGCATGGCGGAGAGCGAGCCCATGCCGCGGATCATCTTGAAGCGGCGCCCTTCGAGGAGGAACGATTCGCCTGGGCTTTCTTCCGTCCCGGCGAGCATCGACCCCATCATCACGCTCGACGCACCGGCGGCGAGTGCCTTGACGATGTCACCCGAGTACTTCACACCACCGTCCGCGATGACCGGGACATCGCCAGCGCCTTGGACGGCATCCATGACGGCGGTGAGCTGTGGGACGCCGACGCCGGTGACGACGCGGGTGGTGCAGATCGAGCCCGGTCCGACGCCGACCTTGATGGCATCGACGCCGCGTTCAACGAGGGCAGCGGCGCCGGCGCGCGTGGCGACGTTGCCAGCGACGAGTTGGATATCGGGGAATGCTTCACGGACATTGGCGGTCGCATGCAATACGCCATCACTGTGGCCGTGGGCCGTGTCAATGACAATGACATCGACGCCCGCTTGGATCAGCGCTCGTGCGCGATCGAGGTAGTCCCCTCCCGCGCCAATCGCCGCGGCAACGCGCAGTCGACCGTGCTTGTCCTTGTTGGCGTCGGGGTGCTGCCGGCGTTTGTGAATGTCTTTGACGGTGATCAGCCCTTTGAGTGCGCCATGCTCGTCAACGACTGGCAGCTTTTCGATCCGATGTTTGCCGAGTATGCGTTCGGCTTCATCGAGGGTGGTGCCGACCGGTGCCGTGACGAGATCTTCGGAGGTCATCACTTCGCGCAGGGGCCGGTCGAGCTCACGTTCGAACTGCAGGTCGCGGTTGGTGAGGATGCCGACGAGGCATCCACCGTCATCGACGATCGGCACGCCGGAGATCTTGAAGCGCATCATCAGCGAGACCGCTTCGCGGAGGGATGCGGTGGGCGAGAGCGTGATCGGGTTGAGGATCATGCCGCTCTCGGAGCGTTTGACCCGATCGACTTCGGCTGCCTGTCGATCGATCGACATGTTCTTGTGCAGCACTCCGATCGCGCCGGAGCGGGCCATGGCGATCGCCATCTCGCTTTCGGTGACCGTGTCCATGGCCGCGGATACGAGTGGCACGTTGAGCGAGATGCCACGGGTGAAGCGGGATTGCAGGTTCACATCCTTCGGGTGCGTCAGCGAGTGACGCGGCGCGAGGAGGACGTCATCGAAGGTGAGCGCGAGATCGTCCCGGATGCGCGACGGGCGCACGATGATCGGGGCGATGTTGTCACCGTTACGCGAAAGCCCGCTCGCGGGGTGTTCCCCAGCTGCGGGCTTCATGGAATCAGTAGTCAAGGGTGCCATTATGAAGCTTAGACCGCATGCGGTCTGTGGACAAGCGGCCGGGCGACTGGGCGCACGGGCCAGCTAGCAAGTTTCTCACGGCCCACGACAACAACTTTTCTCGCAGGCCCGCGAACAGCTTTCTCGCGGAGGCGCGGAGCCACGGAGAACAGCAACTGCAACCGTAACAGCAACAGCAGCTGCGAAATACCGGGGGGACCTGCGAACTACATTCAACTACCGGGAAAGGCGCGCGGAAGCCGCCGTCCGCTCGGAACCACCCTCAAAATGTTGTTTGCTGTTCCTCCGCGCCTCCGCGCCTCCGCGAGAGATGCTTTTCCTCAGCCCCGCCGCGAGAGCTGCCGTTTCGCTACTCGGTCTCGGCCCGACGCGCCATCCGCCGCAGCCGACGGCGCAGTTTGATCGGGAGGAAGAACCCCGCGGCCCCGACAATACGGGCAACGCTGAGCTCAGACAGGTCATCTATTGAACCGCGCCAATGGTCGAGCAGCACGCGCCTGCCTGCCCCGTCCATGAGACGCTGCACCGCGAGCATCAAGAAAAAGACGTCATCGACCTCGCCGAAGAACGGGATAAAGTCGGGGATGAAGTCGAGTGGCGAGACCATGTAGGCAATCGCGCCCAACACCAGCAGTCGATCCGTCCGCGAGACGCGCCGGTCGCGCATGAGGCCGAAAAGCAGCCGGATGTAGGCGGGGATCTGTCGAATGGCGCCTACGACCGTGCGCTTGGCACCTGTTCTGGGCTGCACGGTCTCGGCAATCATGCGGGGGCTCCTGGAGGCGTGACGGGACCCGGCGCTGGGGGAGCGACAGGGGGTGCGACGGGAGGCGCAACAGGTGCCGCCTCTGGTGGCGGTACAACCGCAACTGGCGGGCCAGAATTCGGCGTGGGAGCACCAACCTGATCGACCGCGCTTTTCGCCACGTTGACGACGTCAGTCGCGACGGACATCGTCTTCTCCGCCACGCCGTTCAGAACTCCGACCGCGCGATTCATGAACCCCATGGCCTCGGTGATCGTCCCGACCGCCATGCCACCGGCGCGGAGTTTGTCCTCCACCCCTTCGGCAAAGCGCTGAAAAACGTTCACGACGACGGCCGGCTTCTCGGCGTATTTCGTCTCGAGAAACTCGACATAGTCGAGCACCTGATAGAGGCGCTCGTCGCTCAGCGTATCGAGTTTTCGGTTGATGCGCTCGCGCACATACGGGTTCATCGAGGCTTCTCCCGCGTCACGAGGGACGCGCATGCGGTTGACGCAGAATCACAGCTGATCAAAACCAGAACAGCGATCGTCCCCCGTACGCGGATGCCGAGTCGATCGTGTCAGCCGCGCCAGCGTTTCCGTTCGCCGCGGGCGTCGATGTGACAATATGGCGTGGCGAAACGCCGACTGGAGTACACGCCGAGTCCACCCGCGAGCTCAGGGTGAGTCCGTTCAACCCAATCGACCGCCTGTTCAACGCGATAGGCGTCAAAGATTGTCATTTTGCCGTCGCCGTCGGCATCGATGGCCACGTCTGCCGCGTCGCCATAGAGATGACGTGAATCGCGGGCCGAGCCTTCGACGCCGGCGTTGTGGAGCGGCGTGCGGAAGCCGCTGTGCACCTCGAGCGAAAAATCGATGTGCTCTTCGCCGCGACGCCGGGAGAGTTCGCGCAAGACGAGTTCGATCTTGTCCAGCACGCGCGGATCGATGGCCGCATAGCGTGGCCAAGTGGTCTGCGAGTCGTGCGTGATGAAGTCACGAACTTTCAGATGCCGCGAGAGCGGAATGTCCATCTGATCGGCCCGGACTTCAGTGAAGCCGACCGGACGTTCAGCCTGTTCATTGCGCGACCATTCGGCGGGATACCGTCCGATCCGATACCCGTTGAGCGTGCTGCCGAGTTTGAGTTCGAACGGTACGACGACGGCGAGTCGCGGCGACTCGATGCGCTGTTGCACGCCACCACGGGAAACGATCAGCTCGTAGAAGCCCGCTTCGAGTGGCGCGAGTAAGGTGTCACCGTCGAGCGGACGCGCGACGTCGCCCGACTGGTCGGTTCCCACGCGCACCCACTGATAGGTGAAGCCGACCGGAGCGCCATGCACCTGGAGCGGGAACGCGACGCGTTCGCCGGCGCGGATGAAATGCATCTGCACATCGCCGCTGGCTCCGTACGACCCGGTCGTTGCTTCGACGACCGGGACGCTACGCTTGGCACTTTCGGCAGAGGAGCCAGCCATCAGTTCTTCGGGCGGCTCGTAGAGCTCGACCGCTGCGACGGCCGCGAGTCCGCTCAACACAATCGCGAGTCGGCGCTTCACAGTGCGCCCCAGCGGGCACGCGTGCCACGCACGTCGATATGGACGAACGGACCGTGCGCCGAGGTAGCGTGATAGATGCCGACGCCGCCGATGAGATCGGGATTGGCGCGCTCGACGCGGTCGGCGGCATCAGCGATGACCTGTGCATCGCGGGTGTCCACCCGACCGTCTTTATTGAGATCGCCCATCCAGTCACGCGCGCCGTTCACCACGTACACGTCGGCCGCGTCGCCGTACTGGTGACGACTGTCCTGCACCCGTCCGCCGGCGCCCACCCCTTGTTCGTTGTACTGCGGGGTGCGGAAGCCCGACATAACGCGCAGACGGTTCACCGGCACGCCCATGTTGCGCAGCTCGGCGATGACAAGTTCGAGCTTGTCGACCAGCGGCTCACGGAGCACGAGATACTTGGGCCAAAGCTGCGCTTGATCGTGCGTCAGGAAATCGCTGAGGCGGAAGTGCTCGGACACGGGTGTGTCGCGATTGGCGGCCGTGACTTCGACAAATCCTTCGGGGTTGGAATAGGCCCCCGAACGGACTGTGTGACGCTCGCTCGGAAAGAATCCGATGCGATAGGCGCCGATCCGTCCGCGCACTTTGTCGGCGAAGGGGCGCATCGTGATGAAATGAAACGGGCTCGCGTCGTTGCCGGCGGAATAGACGCCCGGGCGTGTTGCCTCGAGCCCACCGAAGAGCTCGCGCAAGATCGGGATGGATGCCACGCGAGCCGGCGTGATGAAGCGGGCCCGCAACTTGCGACTCCTTCCTCGCAGCGAGTCAACAAACGCATTCGACTCGACTCGTGTAGCCGACACCAGCGATCCCGCGCCCGCCACCTTGACTGCGGTGCGAGCATTCGCGTGTACAGGCAACACCAACGCAAGGGCGAACGCGATAGCAGAAACCCCGAGTGCGCCGACTATTGGCCGACGCAGGCGGAGCGCTGTCGCAGCGTTCGCAGAGGTGCGCGGGAGCACGCGAGCGGCTGCGCTATCCTGCGGGTTCGTTGCAGAGGAAATCGTCTGACGGGTTCGAGGTTCTGAACGAGCTGCCTGAGCGTCGGCGCGAGCACTGGTCTCACATGTACAGGACGATCAACATCGGACCGGGAAATATAACCGATCCCAAGTAGCCCTCAAAGCGGTCAGGACGACCGCCGTGTGACGGTCAGACGGTTCAGTAGATGAAAACCGGGGTGCCGAGTGCCACGCGATCGTACAGCACACGGATGTCTTCGTTCCGCATTCTGACACATCCGTGACTGACCGCGCGACCGATGGAGTTTGGCTCGTTGGTGCCATGGAGGCCGTATCCATCGCCGAGATACAGTCGGAAGTCCCCCAGCACGCCGGGGTACTTCCGCTGACTTGTTCCAAATGGCGGAATGACGATTTTGCCGTCGGCAACGATCTCCTTCCCTTCGGCCACGGTGAGGGTGCGGGCGGTGCCGTCTTTGGATTTCCGGACGACATCGTTGCCGACGACGGTCAGTTCGCCGCCGTCTTTGAGCGGGATCGGTTTGCCACGCTCGAGTTGCGTCAGCCCGAGCCCGCGCCGGTTGGCCTGCTCTTGATAGTGCCAGTCGGGCGGAACCCATGCCGGTGCCGAATCCCGCCGCTGCACTACCAGCCGACCGCGCGGCGTTTCGAAGTGCAGGACTCTGCTGTTCCCTTTGATGACGAGCGTCTTGCCGCTGCCGGTCGCGACTGGCGCAGTGAACAGGACGCTGTCTCCCTGTTTGTACCAGGCGCGGCGGTCGGCGATGGAGATGACGATATAGGGACCGCCGGGGGCCGCTTCCGGGATCTTTCCCAGTTCGGCGCGCAGACTGTCCGCGCCGGTTCCCGCTTCGAGCCTCGCCTGCTCGAGCGCTTCGACGTTGTCATTGAAGACGAGGCGGGCGACATCGCGGGCGAAACGGATGCGAAGTGTGGTGTAGCCCAGCCACGCGCTGAGTATCAGCGCGACGACGACGAGCAGGGGCAAAAGCCATCGTGAGAGTGCGGACGATGGCGGTCGGGTGGCCGAGGTGGCGATCAATAGAAGTAGACCTTCATACCGCGGGTGAGGTTGGCCTTGATGGCGGCCAAGTCGGCCGACGAAGCGCGGATGGCTCCGGGCATGACGTAGCTGCTGTCGGCCAACGGGCCGGTGGCTGGAAGCGAGTAGACGAGCGTACCGCCGCTGGTGACGATGGCATCTGGACCGGTCCACGCTGCGGCGGATCGCTCGGTGGGCACGGGCAAGCCGCGGTCGACCCAGAGCCAGCTGGGGAGTTCGAAGGCGTCCGTAGCCTTGAGCAATCGCTCCACCGTTCTTGTCCCCTGCGGGATGGACACCTGGAGCGTATCCGGGGGTATGCCGACTCTGCGCGCCGGTCCGACCTGCACCGCGAAGCGGCGCAGCTCTGCCCCCGATCGTTCAAACACGGCCGTCGAGGAATCGGTGTTCACAGCCAAGTGGAGGGCCTCGTCGGCCGAGGCCTGACGGCGCATCAATTCGAGCATGACCCCGGACTCTTCGGCTTCGGCGGCGAGAATCGCGTCGGTGCGCTTCCGTTCGAGGTCGGTCATACCGGCGCGCAATCGTCCTGTCTCGTCGACGTAGCGCTGGCGTCGTTGCAATAGCGCTCCGTCGAGCACGGCAGTCGCCAGCAGTACAAGTGAGAGGATGATGGTGCGTCGTTGCATTCGCGGTCCCGTTGGTGGCCTGTGTTGGCCACAGTAGATTGAACTGTTCGATGCGTCTTAGATCGGTAATAGATCAGTACTGGTGCTTCTCGGCACTTTCATCGCCCCAACCCGAGTACGGATGCCCGCACGCGCCGCGCGACCTGTCGCCCTGATCATCCTGGATGGATGGGGGTATCGGGAAGAACGCACTGCCAACGCAATCCAATTGGCCAACACGCCAAACTGGAAAAAAATCTGGGCACATCCTTCGCGAACGTTACTCGCCGCATCGGGGCGCGCCGTCGGGTTGCCAACTGGGCAGATGGGAAACAGTGAGGTCGGTCACCTGAATCTGGGTGCCGGTTGCATCGTCATGCAGGATCTGGTCCGCATCACGGCGTCCATCGAAGACGGCGCCTTCTTCGTGAATCCGGCCCTCCTGGCAGCGTGCCATGTGGCCCGCGATCGGCACACGACACTGCATCTCGTCGGACTCCTCGGCGACGGTGGCGTGCATGCCTACGACGAGCACTTGATCGCACTGGTGGACTTGGCGACCCGTGAAAGAGTCGGTCGCATCGTGATTCACGCACAGCTGGATGGCCGCGATACGCCGCCGTCGTCGGGGATGGGGTACCTGCGGGAGTTGATCGCGCGTGTCGATGGACGGGCGCAACTCGCGTCGGTGTCCGGGCGCTACTACGGCATGGATCGGGACAATCGATGGGAGCGGACGGAGAAGTGGTATCGGGCGGCTGTGCAGGGGGCCGCGCCGCTCGCTTCCGATCCGTTCGAGGCGCTGCAACGCGCGTATGACGCTGGCACCACCGACGAATTCGTGCTGCCGTTTGTGATGGAAGGTCCGGATGGCGGTGCACTCGCGCCGATGCATGATGGCGATGCAGTGATCTGCTTCAACTATCGCTCGGACCGAATGCGCCAATCCATGCGCGCGTTGGCAATGCCGGGCTTCACGGGCTTCGACACGGGGAAACGGCCTGACGTGAGCATCACCACGATGACGCGCTACGCGGAAGACTTTCCCTTCCCGATCGCCTTTGCTCCGCAATCGAGGCACAATCTTGTCGGCGAAGTGATTTCGAACGCGGGGCTCACACAACTGCGCACGGCGGAAACCGAGAAGTATCCGCACGTGACGTTTTTCTTCAACGGCGGGCGCGACGCGCCGTTCCCCGGCGAGGATCGCAGCATGGTCGCGAGCCCAAAGGTTGCGACGTACGATCTGCAACCCGAAATGAGCGCCGAAGGTGTGTGCGACATTCTCTGCAACGCGTTGGCCAATCGTACGCACGATTTCGTGCTCTGCAACTTTGCCAACTGCGACATGGTCGGACACACCGGCTCGATCCCGGCCGCGATCAAAGCCGTCGAGACGGTGGACCACTGCCTTGGCCGTATTCTCGAGGCGGCGGAGAAAGGCGGCGCGCGGCTGATCATCACGGCCGACCATGGTAACGCAGACGTGATGGTCGATCCCGTCACGCACCAGCCGCACACGGCACACACCACCAATCCTGTACCTCTCGTTGTGATTGATCCGGATGGTGATCGCACACTGCGTGATGGTGGCGTTCTCTGTGATGTCGGTCCGACTGTCCTTGCACTTCTTGGCGTTGCGCAACCCGCCGAGATGACCGGTCGCGATCTGCGCGACCTTTCGCACCCTCCCACGGTCTCATGAACTTTTCTTTTCCGACTGCTCCGCCTCGCGCACGCTCCCTTGCGCCGCTGGCCGTCGCGTGTCTGCTCGTTGCTTCTGCGCAGATTGCCGTCGCACAGGTTGGACATCTCCCGGACAAGAGTCCGTACGAGGACGTGAAGACGGGGCAGACGCTTTCCGTGAGCGTCGGTCAGCTCTTTGTGAAGCGGGACCCGGCCAATGTCGCGCCGGCCGCGTCGCCGTTTGCGTCTCTACGCTATGACCTGCCCGTTGGTGGTCCCGCTGCGCTCTATGCGCGCTACTCGTTTGCACCGTCTGACCGGAATGTGCTCGACCCGTCCAAACCGAAAGCCACGCGCTTGGTGGGCACGCCGAACGTGACGACCCACATGGTGGATTTGGGGCTCGATCTATCGCTCACCGGGCAAAAGACGTGGCGTCACCTCATCCCGTCGCTGACGGGGGGCGTTGGTCTCGTGAGTGACTTCGGAACCGCTGATACGGGCGCGTACAAGTTCGGTACGAAGTTTTCGTTCAGCTACGGTGCCGGAATCAAGTATCTGCTCAAGAACGGGTGGGCAATTCGGGGTGACGCAACGAATTCGATTTGGCAGTATCAGTACCCCGACAAGTATTTCGTGAGGGCGTCTGATACGACGTCGGTGCTGAGTGATACGCGTGCGAAGTCGGCGTGGCGTGGCAATTGGGCGCTGTCGGCGGGTGTCTCGCTACCGATCTTCCGGTAGCGATCGCATGTCGCGCACGACACTCACGCGTCGCGTAGGCTTTGCGGCGACGCACCGCTATCGTCGCCCGGATTGGAGCGACGCCGAGAACGCTGATGTATTTGGTGCTTGGGCGCATCCGAACTTTCATGGCGACTCGTACATCGCAACATCACTCTCGATGTCCCTGAATTTGCGGATGGCAAGTTGATTCGCACCGGCGAAAATCTGGCCCGTTTCATTGCCGATCGTTTACAGTCGGCGCTGTCCCGCGCGCTCGTAATTAGTGCGGGCCTGACCGCCGTGGCGTGCGCGCGAGGTAAGACGGCGGCTGTTGGACCACACCGGCCCGAGCCAGTGACGCCACCAATGAGTGTGGCCGAGCCCGTTGCGGTGCCGCCGGCCGTGGTGCGCACACCGCCGACGTTGGGTGCGACAGTGCGGCACATCGCGGATTCTGCGACCGCGTCGCCTATGTGGCGTACCGCGCGTTGGGGGCTGCTGGTCGTCGATGTCACTTCAGGGGACACGCTGATCTCGCACGATGCCGATCGCATGTTCATGCCCGCGTCAAATGAAAAGCTGCTGACTGCAGCGGTCGCGATGCAGCAGCTTGGCCCCGACTATCGCTGGCGCACACCGGTGATGCTGCGTGGACGTCAACGCGGGGATACCTGGTATGGTGATCTACTCGTGTCCGGAAGCGGCGATCCGAGCTTCAGCGACTGTCGCTGAAGCTCGGATCGCCGCTTCCGGACACGAGTAGATCACCATACCAGGT